>JACLAD010006951.1_pt1 | contig 10160 bp, 1 predicted proteins | sample 8027901 | NCBI WGS metagenome assembly JACLAD01 (sample SAMN15725071, study PRJNA655200) | protist metagenome | isolation source: fluorescence activated cell sorting (FACS) single amplified genomes of... | place: Spain: Blaines Bay Microbial Observatory, Mediterranean Sea | collected 2016-07-05
AGCGGTTTAGGGCTAGCGGCTTCAGAAGAAACTGTCTACCTCTCGTTCTCCGAAGACATGGTTCAAGACATGGTCAAAAATCCGGTCGTGGCCGTCGACGCGTCAAGTGCGCTGAAAGTGAAGAAAGATGGGTTCACGGCCGACGACACATCTCCGGAAGTTGACAGCTTTGAGTTTGATATGAGTGGAGTCAAAGCAATGCTTATTTTGACGTTCTCTGAGACTGTGAACGCCGCTAGTATCGACCCAACCGAGATTACATTCCTAGCCAGCGCAAGCGCGTACACGGCTAACTACACCCTCACTGGTGCCTATATGCAAAGCTCAGCTGACTCAACCGTCATGGTGATTACTTTGCTTCACACCGACCTGAATCAAATCAAGATCAAGCTTGGTCTTGCCTTCTCTTCCGATAGCACCTATATCAGCTTCGGAGCAGCAATGGCGCTTGATATGTCCGGAAATCAGGTCCAGCCTACTAATAACATCGCGGCAATCGAAGTCTCGGACTACGCTGCCGACATTACTGCTCCGAAGCTAAATAGCTTCACCATGAATCTAACAGCAGAAACGCTTACCCTGAGCTTCAGTGAGACAGTATCAGCTGAATCACTTTCTCCCACGGAAATGCGGTTATCGTCGAGCCCATGCATCGATGCGGGTGGTGTCGATTTTACATTCTCTGGAGGCGTTGTTCGGTCTACAGACGGACCGGTTATTACTATGTCGATCCGAGCAAACGATCTGAATATTATCAAGGAAAAAGAGAACATTGCTACAGCGTCCGGAGACACGTACCTACTCATCGACGGCATTTTGATACACGATACGGCAAGTACACCGAATAGTATCGTTCCGACACAGGTGTGTAACGGAACTCTTCTTCACTTGGCAAATCTTCATGATGACCGGACACCGCCAGTACTGACAAACTTCAGCCTCAACCTCAATACACGGTTCCTTGACCTATACTTCTCCGAAGTTGTGCAGCTTTCGACTTTTGATGTGACAAAGATCAAATTGAAGAGTAGCGCGAGCACAGATGCCACACACCACTTCCTTGTGTCCGCACCGATAATATTTGATTGGACCGAAGAAAATTCGCGTACAGCACTTAAGGCAGTTCGCATTGAGCTATCGACTGATGATGTGCTGATCCTTCAGAATGACACTGGACTTGCTGTATCGAAAAATACGACATTCATCGAGTTCACGAAAGAACTGGTTCAAGACATGAACAATGTATCAATCACGCCACTGGTTAGTCTTGAAGCATCATTTTATCAGAAGGACACTCGGAAACCCTCATTAGAAGAGTTTGATTTGAATATGAACACAGGAGAGCTGTTGCTTGTGTTTGACGAAACTGTTGACATCAAAACATTAATGATCACGGAAATTGCATTTGTCGGCCATCAGCTAGAAACTGAACCTATAGGGTATGGTAGTGGCGACAGAGGTGATGATGATCTTAATGACGTAAACGACTATCGAGTCGTTGGAAACTACAGTACATTTGAACGGTACGGGCTGACGGATACCATTTCCGTCGAAGTCGATCTGAACGTTGTCACAGTTCAGCTTACTGATCGAGACATGAACGAGATCAAGCGACGGCCTAGTATCTGCAGTGATACAAGCGGAAGTGATTGCTTCGTGACCCTGACAGCGGCATCCATAAAGGATAAGAAGGGATTCAATGTGCATCCTATTCCTGGCGAAAATGCGCAACGTGTACGGTCGTACGTTAAGGATTCAACCCCTCCGATTATGAGCGAATTTGTTGAGTTTGATCGAAACTCAGGGACTTTTGTACTTACCTTCTCTGAGACGGTTAAAGGGGCATCTTTGAACATGGGTGGTTTGACACTCAGTGCCAATCATTTGGGCACTGGGGAATTGTTGACACTGTCGGGGGGGGGGCATTGATTCTGTGTTTGTAAACGATTATGCCGTTGAGTCTGATCAAAACGACGGTACGGTTATTCGCTTCTTGCTTGATAAAACAGACATGAATGCAAACAAGCTTCAATCATCGCTTTGCCGGACAACTTCAAGCTGCTATATCCGGCTCTCAAGCATCTTCCTTACCGACATGGCAGACAACAGCGTTGAAGCCATTACATTTGAACAATTTGACCTATCACATATTCCGTTAAATGTTCATAACGATAGGACTAGCCCTGTTCTTAAAGGGTTTGAACTCAACATGGATGAAGGAACATTCACAGCAAGCTTTGACGAACCAATCAAATTATCCACTGTCAGACCCCAAAATATTATTTTCAAAGACGGTCCAGATGCATCGCACACAGAAGAATACGAACTGGTGACAACTGACGCCAATAACTTAATTACTACTGAGAATGACAAGACAATTAAGGTTGCACTTACTCAGACTGATATCAATGGGATAAAATCAATCTTCGCTATTGGTACGCAAAAGAACACAACTTTTGTCTCGGCAAACAATTTTGCGGAAGATATGGCAAACTTGCCCTCAAACATTGCGAGTTTCTCTGAATTTGAAGCTACGAGCTACGTGCCTGACTCAATTGTTCCGGAGATTGAAGCCTTTACTGGTTACGATGCTAATGATGGCTCCATTTCGCTGGCATATTCGGAGCCAGTCGATATTTCGGGTGTCGACTTCAGTACAGTGAGAATGCAGTCTGCTGAGGAAGGTGCCGATGGCGTTGTCAGCTACACATTGCAGTACCCCATGCGGTATGTTCAGTATAGTGGTGACAAACTCGCTACTTACATGACGATGGATCCAAAAGACCTCAGTGTGATCAAGAACACCCCAGGACTTCTTTCTGAAGCTGGAACAACTTATATTTCTTTTCGTGAAGGATTTATCACCGATGGTGCCGGTTTACCGTCACGTGAGGTGAGTGCTTCGGCACCACTTGGTCTCAAAGATGATAGTACGTACCTCATAGACATCAATGCTCCCGAAATTTTGTCATTCGGCCTCGATCTCGAGAATAACATACTTCAGCTTATTTTCGATGACACCATTGACCTCAACAGTGTGGACGTAGTTGATCACGTCACAATTCAACATTCCAGTTCGCTTGTTGAACGGGAGGCTGACACGCATTACGTCTTACAAGCATCATCGCCGGTGGTATCGCCAGATAATGGATACACCTTAAACATCACGCTTCAATACGATGATATTCAGGCGATAAAGTCACGGCGGAGGCTAGCCACGGGTCTAAGCAATACATTTATTGCTTTCACGGCTGATTTAGCCCGTGACGTTCAAGATGTTGATGTTAGGTCCGTGGTGTCGGCCTCAGCATTGAACGCAAGCTTCTATGTTGCCGACATCACGCCCCCAACTCTTATTGGCTTTTCGTTGAATATGGCAGACGGAACGCTTACTCTAACATTCTCAGAATTTGTTGACCAGGAAACATTTGCCACTGAGATCGGCGGAATTGAATCAGTCGTCCAGATCCAGTCTGCCAGTAAAAGTACGAAATCAACCAAAAGTATCGGTCTTGATTACTGCATAAGTACTGGAGTTAGTAATGGGTGTCTTTCTTCAGACCCGGAGGCTTGCGACACTCTCGGAAAGGATGTCGTGTGCTCGAAAGATGCGGATATGCGCAGTCTGTGCCCGGTGATGTGTAATTTGTGCGGTCCGCACATCTGCTTCCACGACACTAACGGGTACAGTGATTGTGCCGCGGCATGCAATGACGAGCCGTGGCTCGTAGAGTGTATCCAGGGTTGTGGCAATTGGTATAACGAGCAGGTTGAGTCCATTACAGTAGGGGCTGTGGATGACTCGCTTATTGTCGAACCGAGTGATGTTCTAAAAATGGGATTATCAGATAACACGCTGAATAGGGTCAAGGCCGCGAGTCATATTGCGAGTGAAAGGTCAAGCACGTTTCTTGCTTTCACCAGTCAAATGGTATCGGACATGAGCGGTGTCAATATCGACAGCAATGCAGATGGGAACGGTGCTGCGTGCACAGAGTATGTTGAGGATGATATCCCTCCACTTCTTAATGAGTTCGCTATGGATCTGAATACGGGGCGTCTCGCGCTCACCTTTAGCGAGCCGGTCAACGTCGGGAGCAATGGCAACTTTGATCCGACACATATTACCTTTCTTCAACCGGATACCGTATCTCCTCGACTCAATTTCACTTTGTCAGATACAAGCCTGGCTTCAACATTTATCAGTACTGTCGTGGTCGTATACTTGTCGAAGGTGGACTTGAACAGTTTGAAAGCGATTCCGAACGCAAGTGGTATCATTGTCATTACTGGCGGAGGGCTAGTGGCGGACATGAACGATAATTCATTCTTCGCGAGTAACGAGCCTTTCTTCGCAACCAATGTAGTTGCTGATACAACAGAACCGGTTCTTGAAGCAGTTGGTCTCAATATGGTGACGCATGAACTGACACTGTCCTTTTCAGAGACAATTGACCGGAGATCCGTTTCAACAGACGGCTTGATTATCGAAGAACTTGATCACGATTCAATTTATGTACTTACGGAATCCGATTTAGTCTCTGAAGTAGACAGTCCCGTGGTTGTAATGCGTCTGAGCACAGATGACATCAATGGAATCAAGGCGTTACATCATCTTGCAGTATCGGAAACCTCTACGGTTGTAACCGTAAGTAACGTTCATGCAACTGATATGTATGGCAACCAGCTAACTGATGGCTCAGTTGTCTGTACAGAGTACTTCGGAGACACCACCAGACCACAGCTGGCAACGTATGATCTTGATATGAATAATGGTCTCTTGCTGATGACATTTGATGAAACGATCAACCCAGCAACAATAGATCCGTCCGGAATGTTTTTGCAGAGTCGTCAGGACGGTAGTGCCGGAAGCGCGTTGACTTACACTCTTACCACTGATAGTCCGTGTAAGATTGCGCCGTTGTGCGACACAGGGGAGACTGCAGTTTGCTGCGACCTTGTTGACAGACCAGTATGCCATGACTACTGCTGTAAGTCGGAGACTGACATAGATTTTCAGGGTTCAGGAGTAGCTGACGATGACCTTCCAGACAGTTACCTCATGTTCTACTGTTCTTTTGACAGTACGTCTGCATTGTCTCGTGGTGGTATTGTCTGTCCCGTGGAGACGCGAAATGGCAATCGATGCGATATTTCTACGCACTTTTCCCTATCTCTTAGTCTGAAGGACACGAACGAGATTAAGGCACTTTACGGGCTTGCCGTCTCTAACTTAACGACTTTTCTTGGAATGACATCGAGTGCAGTCAAGGATATGAACAACAATTCTTTGGTTGCAATCGAGGCGAATGATGCCGAGCCAGTGACTCTGTGGACTGGAGACACAACAGCACCCGAGCTTCTGGATGTTACCATTGACCTCGATAATGCCTCGATACAACTTTCATTCTCCGAAACGATTGACCCATGGTCGCTTGTGGTTGCTGGTATCACGTTCCAAAATTTGCAAGCATCAACAGGGGTTAACGAATATTCCTTGACAGGCGGAATGCTTTTCACTGATAGTTCGTACGATCCGATTGTAAAATTGTATTTGACGCCAACCGACCTTAACCTGATCAAAAAGGATCGAACGCTCCTTGTTAACATGGAATCAAGTTTTGTTCGAATGGATGACGGATCAATTCGGGACCTGGCTTCAAATGCCATTTCTGATATCGATCGCCTTGAAGCCGTGCCAGTGTCATACTACAATGCCGATGCAACTCCACCAACACTTCAAGACTGGGATATCGATGTAAACTCGGGACTTATTACGCTCGTGTTTGATGAAACAGTGGACGCTGGCTCCCTGGTGCACACTGAACTAACGCTCTATGGGTCAGCAATTGACCGGCAGCTAACTACAGATAGTGCGGCATCGGTGCAGAACGACGACACTGTACTTACCATTGAGATCGGAAACAACGACCTGAATGAGATTAAACGGTTGGAGTTGCTTGCGGTCGACCCTGCAACGTCGTTACTCACAATCTCGAGCGGGTTAGTCAAAGACATGGTTGGGATCCCGGTTACTGCCACAGACAAGGTGGGAGTACGAAATTACACACCTGATAGGACCAATCCAACCCTTGAAGGATTTTCATTCGATATGAACCAAGTTGAGCCGGTACTCACGCTTTCGTTTGATGAGACCGTTGACAGCTCATCTCTAGTGGCGTCACGGCTTGTTTTATTGAACGATATTGACCAGTACTCTGGCGACGGCCCCGCTCTTGCCGATGCCAACGATGACCTCGTTATTAATAGCGGGCACACATTTGTTGAGCTTGTCCCACAGTTTGCAAATGGGCCAATCATTGAAGTGAGGGTGTCTGTATCGGATAGCAACAAGATCAAGCAGGTGCGTGACCTCGCAACAATCAAGCAGAACACATTCCTATCAATTGCGAGTGGAGCTGTTCAGGATATGGTCGGACTTCCGGTTGTAGCAAGTGACCATATCGCAACAAAGTTCACGAAGGATGCACTCCGGCCATCGTTGGTGCAATACGAGCTCGATATGACGACCAAACAGCTCACGCTTGAATTCGATGAAACTGTCGACCCAGCCACTCTAACGTACGATCGCTTTGAGTTTGTTAATGGTGATACAGTTGTCGCTTTGACTGATGGTTCGACTGACGAATCTGCGGCGGGGACCGTAATTGTTATCGAACTTAATATCGACGACGTCGACCAAATTAAACTTGAAACGGACGTTGCTGCCGAGGAGGGCAATACACAGCTGTCTATTGCACCACTAGGAATCAAAGACATGGTTGGAAATCGGCTCAACACGGTAAGTGCGAAGGTGGTTGCTGATGGAGGCTTCTCCCGTGATGCAGATCAACCCCGCCTTGTCGCGGTGGCGGTGGACCTCGACACGGAGACACTCACGCTCAATTTTAACGAGCCAGTTGATCATGCGACGCTTATTTCAGGCGGAATCACATTGCACTCGACAAACGTGACAAGCTCAGCCGAGCTTACGAGCTACACTTTGCTTGGTGGTACCACCGATAGCCAAGATGGGCGCCAGATTGTAGTGACATTCGATGTCGCTGACTTGAATCGGATCAAACAGGATAGCGGGCTGTTCACCTCAAAGGAAACTTCATACGTTTCGTTGACAGGACAAACTATCGACGATATGGCGTCGAACGATGTGGTTGAAATCAGCGTCGCAGAAGCCATCCAGGCGTCGCAGTACATTGCTGACACCAGTGAACCGGAGTTACACAAGTTTGATCTGAACATGAACGATGGGAAGCTGACGCTCCATTTTTTGGAGACCGTTGATGCTTCAACGCTGGACGTGACGCAGCTTACCCTGCAGCAAGGACCCAACTCGGTCACAAGCTCATCAACTTTCACGTTGACTGATGGAGACTTTGACGCTACAGCAGATCAAACTAGTGTCGTTATCACGCTGGTTCGTGAAGATTTGGATGAGCTGAAACGGCGTGATATTGGCTCTCGAGTCCAAAGGAGCTGGCTCACTGCAACAGCTGGTACAATTCTTGATATGAACGCTCAGCCCATGGTTGCGTTGGAAACAGGTATCAGCGCACATCCAGTGACACGTAACGGAGGGGAATATATTGCAGACGCTACTCGTCCCACGCTCGATTCGTACGAACTCGATATGAATGGAGGAATTGTAACGCTTTCCTTTTCCGAGACAATTGATGCCAGCAAGCTGGACGTTTCGAAGCTGGTGTTTCAGGCGGTCTCAAACCAGTCGCACACGGCCGGCGAGACCTACTCGCTCACTGATGCAAACAGCGACGTAACGTCGTCCGACTTTCACACAGCAGCCCGTATGTATACTGAAGAACGATAAATCGGCTGGTCGATGCGAGCTAGGCGTCGCAGTCGTCGACCGGGACCGGCTCTACCGACCCACCCGTCAATTGCAAGACCTGCGTTGCATCTTCTCGATTGGCTGCATCTTGCAGTGTAAAATCAGTAACATCAAACGTCTCGACATCGACAGTTTCACTAAATGTGACGATTAGCTTAAGAGGTGGCCCTGTTTTGGACATGTGCACCTCCCACCCTGTGACTGTCGGCTTGATCTTATCTTTTGCAAAACTCGATGCTTGCAGTGCGTCACCGTCAGCGATTGGGACGACGCTGTTCCCGTCGAGATCACTGACTGCTCCATCATCGATGGTGATCCATGTGTTTGAGAGCTTTGTGGCAACCTGCGTGAGCTGCTTGATCACATTCAAATCACAAGTCGCCAGCTTAATTACTAATATGGTACTATCAGAAGATTCGCAAGTCCCACTGGTGAGTCGGTACGCATAGCTTGGGACAGATTCTCCTGGCGTAACATATGCCTGCCTGTTGTCCTGCAATGTCAACCTAGATACATTGAGTGAAGTAGCACTTACTGCCTCGGAGAAGGTCAGTGTAAGCTCTTCGGCTGTCATGTTGATGGTAAAGTGCTGAAGTATAGGTGCATTGCTGTCACCAGTGTAATTTGAAACCACAACGTCGTTACCAGCTGCTGGTACGAGCTCCAGCGTGTTGCCTTGCATGTCCGAAACAAGACTAGGAGATGCCGACAGCCTAGTTGTCTCGCGAGAGATTGCCACCGACGCTTTCAATTTCAGTTGATCTAAATCCGTTTTGGAAAGCTGCACTGATATTTCAGTGCCGTCTTCTGAGGCGACTGCGGCCGTCACCGGCGTACTTAAGCCTGCAACTACCGGCTCAACTGAACCACTAATGCCGTGGACAGATAGTGCTGATAAATCAAGACTCGTGAGCCGGACAGCTTCGGAAAACGAAAGCAGCAATATCTCAGTGGTCAAATCGAGCTGAGCGTCGATAAGAACCGGGTTGTTATCATCACTTACAAATGATGAAGCAGCGAAAGCACTACCCATGCCTGATCCCGAATTGAAATCGAGCGAAACCGGATTGCCAGCCATGTCTGAGATGAGCGATTCTTCAAAAACGATAAAACTCTGCGCCGCAGACTTCCCAATACTATCCAAAAGCTTGATTCGATTCAGATCGTGCTGGCTGATGTCTATAACTACATTAGTTGATGCATCAAGCATGGGAGACGCAGCCGTAACGCCTGTTAACTGATATTCCGAATCATCTTGGTTACTTTCGTCGCTATCAAGAAGAATTATTTGCGTCTGATCGAACGTCAAGAGGTCAACCGTTTCGCTGAAGATAAGCTCGATCTGGGCTTTTGCCATATTTAACGAAAATGCAACAAGAACAGGAGCAATGGTGTCTCCTTCTACGGCAGTGGCCGTGGTTGCATTACAGGACTCGACGGCAGCGGCAAAATTTGGCGTACTAGCAGTGTCATGGAATGATGATGCCCCCAAAACAAGCCGTGGAACCCCCATTGCTCGTTCAGCTTTGTACTTGTTGAGATCTACAGTTGTCAACTGAAGAACAATGACAGGACCATCCGGTGTCAGAACAACCCCGTCCGTTAAAGGCACGCGCACGATCTCTACACCAGATCCACCACAAGCTGCCTCGTTCTCCAACGACAGCAGATTGGGCACTATCGAATCAGCTGATACTGTCTCACTGAAGCTCAGGGTAAGCGTTTCTGCTGCCAGATTCATGGTGAAGCTATTTAGCTTCGGAGCAGTAATGTCGGCAGCGTAGTCCGAGACTTCGATTGCCGCGATGTTATTAGTAGGCTGGACCTGATTTCCGGACATATCAAGCGCCATTGCTGCTCCGAAGCTGATATAGGTGCTATCGGAAGAGAAGGCAAGACCAAGCTTGATCTTGATTTGATTCAGGTCGGTGTGAAGCAAAGTAATCACCATGACGGTTGAGTCAGCTGAGCTTTGCATATAGGCACCAGTGAGGGTGTAGTTAGCCGTGTACGCGCTTGCGCTGGCTAGGAATGTAATCTCGGTTGGGTCGATACTAGCGGCGTTCACAGTCTCAGAGAACGTCAAAATAAGCATTGCTTTGACTCCACTCATATCAAACTCAAAGCTGTCAACTTCCGGAGATGTGTCGTCGGCCGTGAACCCATCTTTCTTCACTTTCAGCGCACTTGACGCGTCGACGGCCACGACCGGATTTTTGACCATGTCTTGAACCATGTCTTCGGAGAACGAGAGGTAGACAGTTTCTTCTGAAGCCGCTAGCCCTAAACCGCT
>JACLAD010004111.1_pt1 | contig 10146 bp, 9 predicted proteins | sample 8027901 | NCBI WGS metagenome assembly JACLAD01 (sample SAMN15725071, study PRJNA655200) | protist metagenome | isolation source: fluorescence activated cell sorting (FACS) single amplified genomes of... | place: Spain: Blaines Bay Microbial Observatory, Mediterranean Sea | collected 2016-07-05
GCCCGGCGAGGTCGGCAACGTCTCCATCGCCGGCCACCGGACGACCTACGGCAAGCCGTTCAACCGGGTCGACGAGCTGGTCGTCGGCGCGGAGGTCACGTTGGTCACGCCGCTGGAGGTCCACACCTACCGGATCGTGCCGGCACCCGCCGACGTCGCCCGACCGTGTCCGACGGGTGCCTGCTGGATCGTCGACCCGGCCCAGTGGGAGGTGGTCGGCCCGACGGAGACGGCCATGCTGACCCTCACGACCTGCCACCCCAAGGGCAGCGCGCGCGAACGCCTCATCATCAGGGCCGAGCTGGTCGAGACCGTCCCGCGGCAGTTCGGCACCGACGGGCTGCCGATCCCCGTCGACGGCCTGTCCGACGACGGAACGGACCCGGGCGGGGCGTGACCCCGTCCGACGCTACCGTGGGCGGTCGATGACCAGGGGCCCGTTGCTGCTGCGTGCATCCCTCCCGCTGGGATGGGTGCTGGCCGTGTTGTGCCTGCTGACAACGCTCCTGCTCGGCGGGCTGCCGGCCACCGCGGTGGACAGCTTCCGGCTGGCTGCACCGGCCGCTGGGACGTCCCTGGAGGGCACGTTCACCATCGAGGTGGTCGTCGACCCCTCAGACGGCGAGATCATCGAGGGGGTCGAGGCCCAGCTGGCCGGTCCCACCAACCGGGTGTTCCAGCTGAACCGGGTCGACGGTCCCGGGCTCGACGGCGAGCAGCGCTGGGCCCTGCAGGTCGACCCGCTCGGCCAGCAACCGATGCACAACGGCCGCCACCGCTTGGTCGTGCGCCCCGTCCCCGCCGCCGGCGAGCCGCCGGCGTTCCAGGGACACGAGGTCGTCCTGGCCGTCCCCTTCCAGGGCGAGCTGGTCGCCGCCCCGACCGGCGAGGACGCCACGGTCGTGGCGCTGACGTGGGATCCGGTCGACCTGCCCGATTTCCTGGCCTACCGCATCCAGCGTCGACCCGACACCGACAACGGCCTGTGGCGCACCGTCGCCCGGTTCGACGACCCGTCGGTCCGCGACACCAACGACGAGGTCGACGACCCCGGCGCCTACCTCTACCGCCTCGTGGTGGTGCGCAGCGACGGTGACGACGGCGAGGTCGTCGGCTTCTCCCCGTCACGGGGTGTGCGAGCCGACCCCGCCGACCCGGGGACGTTCGACCCGCCATCGGAGCCAGACGACCGCCCGTCAGTCGAACCAACGCCGACCTCCCAGCCCGGCGGGCCGATCGGCCGCCCCGGCAACGACGACGTCGCCCAGGATCCCGGCCCGGCCGAGACCGGAACCGCCACGGTGACACCCGAACCGAGCACACCCCGGCCGGTCACCGTTCCGGCTCCGGCGCCCGCCCCTCCCGCGCCGGCACCACCTGCCGTCGTACCCCTCGACGACGGGGTGTTCGAACCCCTGCTGCCGATCGGCCCGACCGAGACCGAGCTGGAGCTGACCGAGACCGAGACGGCGCTGCTCGATGGCAGCGTCCGCCCGGGCGGCAGCGAGGCCATCCTGACCACCGACGAGGAGGAGGGTCGACGACGTCAGCTGGTCCTGGCCAGCGCGACGGGCTTGCTGCTCGTGGTCGTCGCTGGTCACCTGCGTCGCTATCTCTCGGTGGGTTCCCGACGATGAATCGCCGCCGCGCGACGGCGGATGTCAGCTCCACAAAAGAGTTGGCCCGTGCATGATTAGGTAGCGTGTGATGCGGACATGTTTGGCCGGAATGGCTGTGTACGAGGGACCAAGATGAACTTCGAGAGGATGGTGCGGCGCCTGTGCAGCTGATGATCAACGAGGACCGCAACGGCACACGAACCGTGCTTGCGGTCAACGGCGAGATCGACATCGCCACCGCGCCGACGCTTCGGCAACGCATCCAGGACGCCGTCGACGACGGTGTCCGTCTGGTCGCCGTGGACCTCACCGAGGTGGGGTTCATGGACTCCACGGGACTCGGTGTGCTCATCGGCGGCCTCAAGCGGCTCCGCCAGCTCGAGGGCAACCTCGTGGTGGTCAGCCCCTCCGATTCGGTCCGCAAGATCTTCGAGGTGACCGGACTCGTGGACGTTTTCGGCGTCGTCGACTCGCTGGACCAGGTGGCCGATCAGTCGTGAGTCAGTGGCTGGACCTGGTGCTTCCCCCCGACCCCGCGTTGGTCGGTGTGGCGCGCACCATGGCCGTTGCCGCCGCAACGGTCGGGCGGATGGAACCGGCCCGCGTCCATGACCTGCGCACGTGCGTGTCGGAAGGCGTGACCAACGCCGTCAAGGCGCATCGCGATGCAGGGGTGGCGGACGCCATCACCCTTCGCGTCGGGATCGAGGAGCAGAACCTGATCGTGGAGATCGTGGATCATGGTCCCGGTCTCCGTCGTGAGGAAGTCGTGGTCTCCGCCGTCGAGGGCACCGAGCTCGCCGAGCTCGCCGAACGTGGCTACGGGTTGACCGTCATGGAGTCCCTGGCCGACGCCCTCGAGATCGAGCTTCCCGAGGACGCGGGCGGAACCACCGTCCGGCTGCGCTTCTCGCTGAGCGGCGTCCCGAGCAACGACGGCATCGCCGCCGGTTGAGGATCGCCGCGGTTCCCGAGCGTCCGGTCACTCCCCTGGCACTCGCCGATCGTCGTGGCAGCTAGGATCGCCGTCTCGTGGATGCTCTTCTCACCGCCACCGTCAACCTGTACGACGCCTGTGCCCAGGAGTACCTGGAGTCGTGGAAGGACCGTCGGCCTCGCGACAGCGCCCGCACCTTCGCCCGCATGGCCGGACAGGATGCGTTGGTGCTCGACGTTGCCGGTGGCCCCGGCGTCGACGTGCGCCTGCTGCGCGACGTCGGCCTGCGCGCGGCCTCCGGTGACATCTCCATGGAGTGCATGAAGGTCGCCCGGACCTTCTTCCCCAAGGGCCTGCTCGCCCGCTGGGACTACCGCGCGCTCCCCTTCGCCGACAACCAGTTCATGGGGATCTGGGCCCCCGCGGCGCTGCAGCACCTCCCGCGCCGTGCGATCCCGGCGGCGATGCGCGAGTTCCGTCGCGTGCAGGCCGGCGGCCCGATCTACCTCAGCTTCCCGGAGGGCGAGACCGATCTCGCCCTCATCGACGATCCGCCTGCCGGCATGGTCCAGGCCACCTCCATCACCGCGGAGGAGCTTCGCGCCCTGATGCTGCGCATGGGCTACGTCGACGTCGAGGTCGAGTCCCGGCCCGATCCCCGCGGGATCTCCCAGCGCTGGGTCCAGGGCATCGGCCTCGCCCCCACCGAGTAGTCGGGTCGGTCAGCCGGCGACGACGCGGAACAGGGCGAGCACGGCACCCACGAAGGCCCAGACGAGCAGGCCCTGTCGGATCACGGTCTCGGGCAGCCGACGCAGGGCCGGGGCGGCCAGGACCATGCCCACGACGTTCAGCCCACCCAGCGCCAGTCCGGCGCGCAGGTCCTCGACGTCGAAGCCGCCCGTGGCGCCGAGCGTCGCCAGCGACAGCACCGTGCCGAGGCCGAAGACGACCGCCAGGGTCGGTCGGATCTCGCTGGAGTGGCGCTGGCGATACAGCAGGGCGAGGGGAGGGCCGCCGAGGCCGACCGCGGTCCCGGAGAAGCCGCTGATCAGGCCGGCTGCCGTCTCGGTTCGCCGGGTCTCGGGGAGCGTCCATCCGCGGGCGGTCGACACGACCGCCGCCAGCAGCAGGATCGCCACGGTCGCCGCGAGGCCCCTCGTCGGCAGCAGCGCGACGGCGACGGTACCCACCAGCGTGCCCGGGACCCGCGCCATGACCAGCCGCTTGGCCGCCGGACGGTCGGCGTGATGCCGCTCGCGGAAGGCCATGAGCGCCGTCAGGGGAAGGAACGCCGTGATCGCGGCACCCGGCAGCAGGTCCGGGGCGACCACTGCGAGGGCGGGGACCAGCGTGAACGCGGCGCCGAAGCCCAGCACGGACTGCGCTGCACCACCGAGGACGGCGGCAGCGGCAACCAGCACCAGCGCACCGACATCCACGAGCCACCAGCGTGCGTGTAGGAGGCGGACCACTCCGCTGTCCAATCGGCCGTAACGGGCGGTCGTGGCGGTTAGCGTGGCCGGCGATGGCCCGCCTGCTGATCGTGCACCACTCGCCCATGGACTCCGTCCGTCGACTGACCGACGCGGTCGTCGCCGGCGTCACCCATCCAGATCTCGAGGGCGCGGTCGAGGCCGTGCGGCGTCCGGCGCTGGAGGCCACCGCCGCCGACGTGCTGGCCAGCGATGCCGTCGTCTGCGTGACGCCGGTGAACTTCGGCTACATGTCCGGGGCGCTCAAGCACTTCTTCGACTCCTCCTTCCGGGCGCTGGAGGACACGACGGCCAACCTGCCGTACGCGGCGGTCATCAAGGGCACCACCGACGCCGACGGTGCCGTGCGCGCACTCGAGGCCATCGCGACGGGAATGCGCTGGCGGCGGGTCGTCCCGCCGGTGGTGCTGGAAGGGCCCGTCGACGACGACGCGGTCGCGGCGACGATCGAGCTGGCGGCCACGGTGGCTGCGACCATCGCCCGACACGAACTGGTCTTACCAGTTGACCAGATGACCGCTGTGGGTCTAGCGTCCGGGGCATGGACGACCTGGAGCCCGTCAGGCGGAGGTCGGTGCCCGACGAGGTCGCCGACCAGCTGGTCGACCGGATCGTGTCCGGCCGCCTCGTCGCCGGCGGGCCGCTCCCGAGCGAGCGGGACCTCGCCGACACCCTGGCCGTCAGCCGACCCACCGTCCGTGCGGCCCTCCAGCGGCTCGCGCAGTCGGGGTTGGTCGAGATCCGTCAGGGTGGGGGCACTCGTGTCCGCGACTTCCGCCGGCACGCCGGCCTGGACCTCCTCCCTCGCCTGATCGTCGGGGACGGGGGACTGGACCTGCGGGTGGTCCGCGACGTCATCCGCACCCGTTCCTCCATCGGTCCGGTCCTGGCCCGTTCGGCCGCCGAGGCGGGGGAGGGACCACCGCTCGCGGAGGCGGTGCAGGCCATCGACGTCGCCCCGGACGGGGTCGCCCGCCAGCGGGCCGCCCTCGCGTTCTGGGACGCCGTGGTGGAGCGGTCCGGGTCCATCGTCTACCGGCTGATGTTCAACGGCCTGCGTGCCGCCTACGAACCCATGCTCGACGTGCTCGCCGGTGCCATGGCCGCCGAGGTCGACCGTGTCGACACCTACGCCGCCCTTGCCGCAGCCATCGAGGCCGGCGACGCCGACGCCGCCCAGGACCTGGCCGCCGACCTGCTGTCGTCGGGCCACGGCGCCATCAGCGACCTGCTCGACCGGATCGACGACCAACCCCCCCACCAGCCGACGACAGGAGCCGACGCATGACCACCCTCGAGCCGACCCGCCCCATCGCCCGTCTCCGCCGCTGGCTGCACGCCCGTCGTGTCGAGGAGGCCCGCGTCGAGGCACTCGCCAGCGCCCGCGTCGAGGCCGACGAGGACGACCTCGCCCGCCGTTCGCGGACGACCGCCACGACCCTCACCGACGCCGCCGGTCGGTTCTGGCGTCACCCCTCCCCCTGGATCATCGCCACGACCATGGTCGTGGCGAGCGTGGCGCGGGTCGTCGTCGGTGGCTACCACGTCACCGACCTCGTCGTCCCGCTGCTGATGCTCGCGTCGTTTCCGTTCGTGGAGTGGGTGATCCACGTCTTCGTCCTCCACTTCAAGCCCTTCGAGGTCGCCGGGGTCACCATCGACCCGCTGCTGGCCCGCGAGCACCGCGCCCACCACGCCGACCCACGGGACATCCCGCTGGTCTTCATCCCCCCGAAGGTCTACTGGTGGCTGCTGCCGACCCTCGTCGGGGTCAGCGTGTTCGCGTTCGACCGGCTCGGCCTCGGCCTGACCTACCTCGTCGCACTGACCGCCATCGGCATGGTCTACGAGTGGGTCCACTACCTGATCCACAGCGACTACAAGCCCGTCACCCGTCCCTACCGGGCGGTCTGGCGCAACCACCGCCTGCACCACTACAAGAACGAGAACTACTGGTTCACCGTCACGACGTCCGGCACCGCCGACCGGCTGCTGCGGACCTGCCCCGACGCCGCCACCGTCCCCACCTCACCGACGGCCAGGAACCTCGACGCCCGCTAGCCGCGTGTCGCCGGACAGGCGCCCGGCGCGGGCCAGACAACACCCCTTCGATGCGTGTCGTCGGACAGGCGCCCGGCGCGGGTGAGGCAACACACCTTCGAGCCGTGTCGTCGCGACGGCGCCCGGCGCCGGTGAGCCGACACGCGTGGGTCAGGGGTGCAGGGCGGCCCAGGCGTCGGCGATCTGCTCCTCCAGGCCTCGCTTGGGCGACCAGCCGAGCAGCTCGCGGGCACGGGCGTAGTCGGCGACCAGCTCGGGCGGGTCGCCGGGGCGGCGGTCGTGCTCCTCGGCGGGGACCGATCGACCGGTCACCTTCTCCACGGCGGCCAGGACCTCCTTGACGGTCGTCCCGTCGCCGCTGCCGAGGTTGACGATGTGGTGGGTGCCCGGCTCGAGGGCCTCCAACGCCATCTCGTGGGCGTCGGCCAGGTCGAGGACGTGCACGTAGTCGCGCACCGCCGAGCCGTCCCTGGTGGGGAAGTCGGTGCCGAAGATCTTGAAGGTCCCGCCGGTGGCACCGCGCAGCAGGTTGGGGATCAGGTGGGTCTCGGGGTCGTGGCGCTCCCGCAGGTCGCCGTAGGCCCCGGCGACGTTGAAGTAGCGGAAGCTGATCGCGGCCAGCCCGTGCGCCCGGCTGTAGCTGGCGATGGCGTGGTCCAGCGCCAGCTTGGAGGCGCCGTAGCTGTTGACGGGCGCCGTCGGCGTTGCCTCGGTGATCGGCAGCGTCTCGGGTTCGCCGTAGGTCGCGCAGGTGGAGGAGAAGACGAACCCGCCGACCCCCGCCAGCCGCATGGCCTCCAGCAGCGCCAGCCCCTCGACGACGTTGTTCTGCCAGTACCGCTCGGGGTGGGCGACGGACTCCGCGACGAGGGCCGAGGCGGCCAGGTGGACGACGACGTCGAAGGAGCTGTCCAGCACCTCACCAGCACGGCTGATCGGCAGCTCGACCAGCTCGCAGCCGTCCACGTTGTCGACGAATCCGGTCGACAGGTTGTCCAGGACGGTCACGTCGTGCCCGGCCTCCTGCAACCGCCTGGTCACGACGCTGCCGATGTAGCCCGCGCCTCCTGCCACGAGGATCTTCATTCCGTCGGGTCCTCCCCATCGTCGTCGAGTCGGAACAAGCGTCGCAGCGACGCGTCCGGATCCAAAACCGCCTCCGACCCCGTCCCCGTGGCCTCGGGGGGCGGCACCGGCGGAGGCTCCGGGCTGGAGGGTTCGGGAACAGGGGGAGGAGCGGACGCGTCGCCGTGGGCGTGGCCGTGGTCGGGTTCGCTGCCGTCGAGGGTCAACGCGGCGAGCCCCGTCACCAACGGGACGGCCGCGATGAGGCCGATGGAGCCGACCAGCGTCCGCACGATCTCCTGGGCCACCAGCTCGCTGGTCAGGGTCTCGCCGAGCGGGGCGTCGCCGACGGAGAAGAGGATGAGGAGGGGCAGGGCCGCGCCGGCGTAGGCCAGGAACAGGGTGTTGACCGTCGCGGCGATGTGGTCCCGGCCGACCGCGAGCGCCTCGCCGAACACCCGCCCGGCCGACAGCGTGGGATTCGCCCGTCGCAGCGCTGCCACCGTCGAGGCCTGGCTGACCGTCACGTCGTCCAGCACGCCGAGCGTGCCGACGATCATCCCGGCCAGCAGCAACCCCCGCAGGTCGATCGACTGGCCGGTGGAGAACCGGACCAGCTGCACGTCCTCGCTGGCCAGGCCGGTCAGCCCCGTCAGCTCCACCGCCACCACGGCCAGTCCGACGGTCAGCGCCAGCGCCAGCGCCGTCCCGACCGCGGCAGCCACGACCGGCCGGTCGAACCCGTGGCTCAGCGGCAGCGTCACCAGCATCACGGCGGTCGCGGTCACCAGCGCCAGCACCGTCGGGGACGACCCGTTGAGCACTGCGGGCACGAGGAACGCCACGATCAGCAGGGCCGACAGCACCAGCCCGACGAGGGCGCGCACCCCCTGGAACCGCCCCAGCGCCACGACGGCCAGGACGAAGACGGCCGAGAGCCCCAGCAACGGGACCCCGCGGGGCAGGTCGACGATCGCCCAGATCTCGGGGGTTCCGGTCGCGGCGACCTGCGACACCTCCACCCGACGCCCCAGGTCGAAGATCCCGGCCTCGTCCACCGTCTCGACGGTCACCTGGCGGCCGTCGTCGAGCACCACGTCGACGGTGACGGCGACGGATCCGGGCAGCAGGAAGTCGTCCTGCACCGGGGATTCCTCCACCCCCACGATCCGCCCGGCGAACCGTTCCTCGGAGGTCTGCGCGAACCCCGCCTGATCCGCTTCTGGTGGCCCACCCCAGGGGAACAGGACGAGCACGCCGACGACCGTGGCCACGGCGATGAGCCAGAACGCCGCCTGCACGATCCCTGCCCAGCGGTTGCGGCGTGGCCGGCGACGGTGCTGGACCGGGTCGTGTCGTGCGGTGGTGCGTGCCATGCCCGCAGTGTGGTGCAGACGGTGCCGGATCGGAACGACCGACGGCCCGGCCCCACGTGGGGCCGGGCCGTCGAGAGGTGGTGTTGCCTAGAGGCCGAGGAAGGCCGGGGCGAACACGAGGCTGACGATGGTCATCACCTTGATGAGGATGTTCATCGCCGGGCCGGAGGTGTCCTTGAACGGGTCACCGACGGTGTCACCGGTAACGGCCGCCTTGTGGTTCTCCGAGCCCTTGCCGCCGAAGTTGCCGGCCTCGATGTACTTCTTGGCGTTGTCCCACGCACCACCGGCGTTGGACATGAAGATCGCCAGCATGAAGCCGGTGGACAGGGCGCCGGCCAGCAGACCGCCAAGCGCCTGGACGGACACGAAGCCGACCGCGAGGGGGAGGACGATCGCCAGCGTGCCGGGGATCACCATCTCCTTCAGCGAGGCCTGGGTGGAGATCTCCACGCAACGAGCGGAGTCGGGCTTGACGCCGGGCTTGCCCTCGCGCAGGCCGGGGATCTCGGCGAACTGGCGACGGACCTCCACGATCATCGCCTGGGCGGCGCGACCGACGGACTTCATGGTCAGGGCGGCGAAGGCGAAGGTCGCCATGGAGCCCAGGAAGAGGCCGGAGATGACCTCGACGCTCACGAGGTCGATGCCCTCCAGCGTCAGGCCGACAGAGGCGGTGTAGGACCGGAACAGCGCCAGGGCGGTCAGGGCCGCCGAACCGATGGCGAAACCCTTGGCGACCGCAGCGGTGGTGTTGCCCAGTGAGTCCAGGCCGTCGGTGACCTCGCGGACCTCCGGCGGCAGGTGGGCCATCTCGGCGATGCCGCCGGCGTTGTCGGAGATCGGGCCGTAGGCGTCGACGGCGACGACGGCACCGGTGGTGGCGAGCATGCCGATCGCGGCCAGCGCGGCGGCGTAGAGGCCGCCGGCCTCGGCGACGAACCCGGCGGAGGCCAGGAACTCGGGGGAGAACGCGGCCTGGCCCAGCGCGTAGGACCCGACCAGGCCGCCGACGATCAGGATGACGGAGGCGACGGTGGAGATCATGCCGTCGGCGATGCCGCCGATGATCACGGTCGCCGGGCCGGTCTGGGACTCACCGGCAAGGCGCTTGACGGGGCCGTAGTGGTCGGAGGTGTAGTACTCCGAGACGAAGCCGATGGCGTAGCCCACACCCAGGCCCAGCACGATGACCAGGCCGAGGAAGAGGCCGTTGTCGACGCCGTCGATGTCGCCGAAGACGAAGGCGCCGGCCGCGAGGGAGAGCACGGCGGTGAGGAGCATCGCGACGTTGGTGCCGAAGTGCAGCTGCGCCGACAGGGACTTGCCTTCCCGACCGCGGACGAGCAGCGCGCCGATGATGGAGGCGATCATGCCGAGGGCGGCGATCAGGAGCGGGAAGAGGTAGAGGCCCTCGAGGAGGCCACCCTCGCCGATCGCGGAGATCTCACCGGAGATGGCGTCCTGGCCGACGAACCCGCCGAACAGCAGGGCGGCGAGCACGATCGGGGCCACGATGGACCCGGCGTAGGACTCGAAGAGGTCGGCGCCCATGCCGGCGACGTCACCGACGTTGTCACCGACGTTGTCGG
>JACLAD010015314.1_pt1 | contig 10145 bp, 14 predicted proteins | sample 8027901 | NCBI WGS metagenome assembly JACLAD01 (sample SAMN15725071, study PRJNA655200) | protist metagenome | isolation source: fluorescence activated cell sorting (FACS) single amplified genomes of... | place: Spain: Blaines Bay Microbial Observatory, Mediterranean Sea | collected 2016-07-05
GTGATAAAAAAGAAGTTGCTACCAAAGAACAAGGGAAAACAACTAAACCTACAAACAAAACAGCTAAAAAACCTACTTCTAAAAAGAAAGATAAAACAAATATGGATATTGAAAGAATGAGAAAAATCCATGAAAAGAAATTCCCTAATCTTCCATTCTTTTTAGATGAAAAAACAGAAAACAAAGATGAAAGTGAAGAATAAATCATGAAAGAGTTTTTTAACTATTTGGAGTATGTTAATGAAGTAATGTCTTTTAATTGGTTTTATAAAGATTTTCATGGCTCTGATATAAGTTTATTTGATAATTGTAGCTGGTCTGCATATCAAAGAAATAAAGAAAAATAATTTTATTATAAACCTTTTTATCTTATTAGTATCTGATGTGTGGCGAGATGCAATTCGTATTTTAATGAATTGTCATCTCCCTTTTTTATAATATGAAAATTTGTATCTTCAAGGTATTATAACAATTTTACTTAAAAGGATGATTAAAATGTTAAAAGTAAGTAGAAAATTTGTAGAAGAATTAAAGCAATCTAATCTAGATTATGATGAAGTTGAAAGTAAGATTAAAACCTATATCATAGATGAATATACAAAAGGATATTTAATTTGTATGTTAGAAAATAAGTGGTCTGAATTAGAAGATGATGAAAGAGTAGATGATATATTAAGTTTTGTTAAAAGACACATTAAAGATTAAATCAACTATATTCTATATGATGTATTAACGGAGGTATATATGAAATATATTAGTTTAGAAGATGCTATGGGAGAAATTAACTTTCAATTAAATCAAATGCTTGAACACTTAAAAGAGTTAAAATCAGTAGATGATATTGATAAGGTAGAAGAATCTATTTCTTTGGTTAAGAGTTATGTAGATACAATGAAACATGGATTAGATGAACATATTGAACATTTAGAAACACCAGAATCCTTTGCTGAAAGATTAAACTTAGATGTGCATAAATTAAAAGAGTTAATTCATAATGGAGAAGTGAAAGCAATAGAAGTTATTCCTACTAGCCAATTTGCAAATATTTCATATATGGAATTTAAAAAGAAATTTGAAAAGTGAAAATATACCATTGGGAGAATTTTATGAAATCAGATAAGCCTTTATATGAAGTTGGACAGTTGTTTGAACATAAAGAGTATAAAGGTAGTGTTTTTGAAATACTATCTGTCTCTAAAAATAAAAACAACAATGATGGATGGGTTTATTTCGTTGAAAATGAATTTAAACAGATGAAAGGTCAATTTTTTCATCAAATCATGTCTGAAAGAGCAATCAAGCAATTTTTAAAAAAGAAAAAGTAATATTTAATTTATTTAATAATCTAATTTTCATAGCGGTTATTACTAATGAAAACAATTTGATTTTTATAGAAAAACGCAAGGTATAAGTTAATACCCTGCGTTTTATCGATTAAATAGAGTTGTTTTTAAGCCATTTATTAACAAATGACTCCAGTTTAATCCAGTTAGTAAAAGTGTGTTCCCCATGCTCTTCATGAAGTAAAATCCTACCTTCATTATAAGAGTAAAAAATCCACCCTTTTGTAGATAAAGCCTTTATCTTTTGCATTAATTCGTTATTCATCTTAATCCTCCTTTAATAAATAGAATACTTACAAATCTCTTATTTTAAAATATTTCAATTGAACTTTATCACTTTTTGGCAAATTTAACAAATTGTAAAATTCAAAATAATATAATTATTAATAACGAAATATAATATTTTTATTTATCAACTGTTATTAATGGAACTGCTATATTCATAGATTCACAACCAGTTAATTCATATTCAACACTATCACTTAATTCTTTGATACCTACGCCCTTACATTCAGAATTATCAATTTCACCAGGTCCAAATTTATCCCTTGTAGAATCAGTTTTTACAAAAATGTCTTTACCATTGTAGTTTACTTTTCCTTTATACTCGACATCAAGAATGATAGCATCTCCTTCAGTTGTATATTTTACAACTCTTATTTTATCTGGAGTTTCACTATGAACATTCTCAATAAACTTTTCTAATAAAGTGATATTTTTAATTCCATCAAGTGATTCAACTACATCTGTTTCAGTTGGTGTATATTTAGAAGGATTATAATCTGTTCGTGGTTGTTGACCTTGATTTAAAGAACAAGCAGATAAAATAAATAATATAGATAAAAAGACGATAGATTTTTTCCACATAAACATTCTCCTTTATTACATATAATTTATATAATTTTATCATAAAATAAAAAAAGCATATATCAAATATAGTTTCATTTAAATAAAAAAGTATAGTGATAATCACTATACCGTTAGAGAGAAGTTATGTATTATTCATTTTTATGATGTTTGTTATAATCCATAATCTTCTTAAACTCAGTGTACATAGAGCGAAATTGACCACTAAAAACAGGTGCATCAATGATTTGAGTTGCAAGTAAATAAAAGTTTGTTGTTTTTTCTTTGGCTTTTTTCCCAAATAGACTAGCTACTAAAATAGCAATCCTACCAATGATAACAGCAATTAAACTTGGTATAAATAAAACAGCTAAATGAAAATAAGATACCATTTTACACACTCCTTTAAGAGTAATATTTACATTATATCACGTATATTACTTTTTATAGTTCTTTTTTAATGTTTCTAAAAAAGGATGAAAGTTTCTATCTGGATAAATTTTTCTACATTGTTTCACGTGAATCAGGGCTTTTTCATAATCACCTAACTCTTCACACGCTAACCATAAACATAAGACTGCAGAGCGAGATAATCCTTCATAACAAGAAACAAAAATTGTTTTACCTTCTTCTTTATACTTTAAAATGTCCTTTCGACACTTTTCCCACACAGGTATTGCTTGTTCTAAATTCCCGTCATCAAAAGGTATACGATGAACAATGATATTGTCTGGTATCTTTAAATTCTTTGGCTCTCTTGTATCCCATTTGAAATCATACCACACATCTACTAATGGTAATGTTTTTCTAGTGTTTCTAACTCCACCGATATACAACCAATCAAAAATAGGTGTAATATCATCGTTAGTACGTCTATTCATTATAATCACTTCCTAAAAATGAACTAAATATAAGTTAATGATATAATAAAATAAATAAAAAAGATACCGTTTTTTAGAAAATTTTAGAAGGTGATAAGTGTGAGTGAAAAAGTAAAAACTATGGAAGAACTGCGTAAAGAAATTATTGATAAATTTGCAAGTATAGGTGTTGCAGTTGAAGAAGGTCAACCTCACTTAAGAACTGGAAGTTCCAGTTATATTATTCCGAATGAGAATAATGCTAAAAAGTATATTTTAAAATAGTTATTTTTATAAAAAATAATAAACTATATTATACATAATTTAATAGAATTTGATTCCCCCTTTATGCATGTTATAATAAATCACAATGAATATAAATACCATTTTCTACTAGGAGGTTTTCTTTTAATGTCAGAAAACACAAGAAATGAACGCTTTGATGAGCAAAAAGCTATTATTGATAGATTCTATGCTGAAAAACAGGAGATTGGTAAAGTAGATGTTAACGGTAATGTTCAATTATCTGTTGATGATGCTTACTTAATCACTGAAACATTCGCTTTCCAAGAAGCTAAGTTACTTAAAGCTAAATTATTTGGACTAAGTGAAGATAAACTAAATGAGCGTGGAGTCGCAAGACGTAGACGTAATGATTATCTATTAGCAAACACAATTAGTCATATTGTTAATGCTAAACTAGATAGCAACCAAGCAAAAGACCCAGATTATACGCCTACACTAGCAGAGCAACTTGCATTAGTTGGGTTTGTTGGGGCTATGCTTTATAAAAAGTCTTTAAAAGACTATACTCCTTCTGCGGATGAGCAAGAAGAAGAATAAAAGAAATGCTTATGGCATTTCTTTTTTTATATCAACTAAAAAGGTGATTTTCTAATGAAAAGTTTTCTATCTTCAGTGATTGCTTTCCTAATCACTTCCGTTGGCTCTTTTCTTGTATTAATGATTGCTTTAATCATATGGTTATCTACTATTCCAAATCCAGACGACCCTTCTTCTGGTGCTGGTGTAGGTTATGGTCTAATGATTGGCTTTATGTTTATATTCCCAACATCATTAATATTAGGTTTAGTAGTTAGTATCATTACTTTTATTGTAAAAAAAGTAAAAGAAGTAAGGGATAAAAGAAACAATTAAAAACTCCAGCTCATAAGAACTGGAGTTTTTTATGTATTTTAATAATTAAAACGAATTAATAGGTAATCTTGGCTATTATGAGATGATTTAATACTAGTAGAAACTTTTAATCCTTTTCTTTCATACTTTGTTTTAAAATCTTCTAACGCCTTAGAGTGATTAACAATATCTGAAAAAACTGGGTGTACCATTAAAGACTTTTCTATTTTACGAAGACCTAGTTTATTCGTGATAGATTTTAAATCCATATTTGTGAATTTGGTCTGCTTAGAAAATAGAAATCTTTGTTCAAAACACTCATTCACAATTTCATTTAGAATACCGAAAGTAGTTTCTGAATCAGACTGGTATGCAATCTTAAAAGCAAATACATTTTGTTCATTTGTCATAGCATTAGATAACTTTTTAACAATTAATTGCTCATTAAATACCTTATCTAATTTTTCTTCTAGAATAAATGAAATTAACTCAGCCCAATTATCCATCATAGTACCTTTTTCAACTACAGTTCTCTCTTTTGTTAACATCTAAATACACTCCTTTTATAAACAATAATACTAATATTAACATATAATTAGAATTTCAAAAACAAAAACCTAGATAACTAATTAACTATCTAGGTTTTTTATTTTTAAGATGCGTGTTGTTCGGATTCAGGTACTCCTTTTATTTGCTCTAATTCTTGTTGTAATAAATCAATTTCTACTTTTAATTTTTGTTCTCTTTGTAAAGTGGCAGTAGCATATAGCCCTTTTAATCCAGAGTGAACAAAAATCTTTTCAGTGTTCTTAATATCTACAATGTTATGAGCGCACTTTTCATGAATTTTATGACCACTATGATTTCTTTCATAGTACTCACCTTTTTCTAGTAAAATAGGTTTGAAACAGCATACGCAATTTGATTCTTCACTATTATTTTCTAAGTTATGTAATAATGCTTTCACAAGACCAGAGTAAGTGTTATCCTCAACAGCTGTTTTTAATTTTCCTAGTAATTTCAAATAGACATCGCCGTGTTCAGCAAGTTCTTGATAATTAATAGGAGTAGCGTATTTCTTTTCTAAACAAGATTTATGTACTAGTTTTTCATTCAAAGTAATATATTCTTCGTTATTTTGGAATAAATGTTTATGACAGACATCGCATTCCATAATGTTAGAATATACTTCACTATTAGGAATATACCTTTTTAACTTCCTAGGTAGTTCCAGCGTTTTTTCATAAGGTCTCATTGTTACTAAACTAATCGTATTTCTACCTTGTTTTTTTAACACAAAATACATTGTATCAACAATAAGATAAACGGTATCTGTAAGCTCCTTTGCAAAGAACATTTTTTTATTTTTTAAAGTAATCATTAATTCTTGCTCAAAATTATCTTTGTGCATATTTTTTAAAGCGAATGGAATAAACTTTTTAAAATATTGCATATAACGGTCAATTAAATGATTTGTTACTCGTAATCCTTGGTTTTTATAATTATGTATATAAAAGTCCGTTGTTGTTCTCATTGTTTTAATTTGGAAATCTGGTTTTCTTTTATCAGAAAATATTTGTATATGAAAGTATATTTTATTATGTACCACTGCAACCGTATGTTCAGAAATGGAGAAAATGAAGGTATCCTCATGTCCATTAATTAAACTATGTATTGCGTCTTTAAATACTCCTAAAATATAATCACTAGCTTCTTCTTTTGAATAAAGTCTTCTTTCTCTTACTGTTTTACTCTTTTCTTGTTCTGAGACATAAAAGTTTTTCAGATTATTAAAAAAGTATTTAGTAATTTCACTATTTTTCATCATTTCTTGTATCACGTCTTTCACACCTTCCTTATGTATTATAAATGCTTAATTACTAGTTAGTATTTTGTTAAATTACTAGTTAGTAAAACCATACATTTATAATATAACAAAAACCCTTGCTTGTAAAATAGAAAAGTGCATAAATATTGGTATTTTTTACGATTTTTATTAAAAAGTAAAAATAAACTGAAAATAATTTTTTATTTTTTGAAATTGGTAGTTTGTGATATAATAAAATGAGTTATTCAATATTGAGAGGAGTCCTAATTATGACAACAGTAGCGTTAAACAAAAAATACCGTCCACAGGATTTTAAAAATGGATTCGTTGGACAGGAATACACAGCGAAAATGATTGATAATGCTTTAACACAAGGCAAACTAAGTAATGCAATCTTATTATCTGGTGAACGTGGTGGCGGTAAAACAACTACGGCTAGGATTATTGCAAAAGGACTAAATTGTGAGCAGGGTCCTACTTCTACTCCTTGTGGGAAGTGTGCATATTGTACAGACCAACTAATGTTAATTAACGAGATTGATGCTGCATCTAATCGTGGTGTAGAAGAAGTTCGTAATATTAAAGAGTCTTTAAAATACTCTACACAAGAAGGTAAGTATAAGGTTTACATCATTGACGAGGTTCATATGATGACAAAAGAGGCTTTTAACGCTTTATTGAAAACTTTAGAAGAACCACCTTCTAATGTTGTATTTATTTTATGTACAACAGACCCAGAAAAACTACCAGCAACTATTATCTCACGTACACAGCATTTTAAATTTGGTAAGATTCCTGTTGAGAAAATTATGTCTCACTTAAAGGAGATTCTTGAAAAAGAAGGTATTACTGATTTTACAACTGATGCTTTACGTGTAATTGCTGAACATGCTAATGGTGGTATGCGTGATTCTCTTACTTTATTAGAGCAATGTCTTCTACTTAATGAAGAGTTAAATGCTGAAAATGTTTATAAAGTAATTGGTACAGTTGACCACACCCTATATTTAAAACTTTTACTAGGGATGAATAATAATAACTTTGAGTATACATTAGCTCTAGCAAAAGATATTATTTATAAAGGAGTTCAACCAAAATACTTTTATAAAGATTTTCTTGCGACAATCACAAATGTTATTTTGAGAAAAATTTACACTTCTCATGATAAGGAAATTGTTTCTCAATTAAAAAATCTTAATACTAACACTCTATTGCAAGTTTCTGATATTTTACAAAGAGATATGAAGGAAGGATTCATTGAATTAACAATGATTAAACTATTCCAGATTGATTCTATTAAATCTCTTCGTAAAACCGACATTAAAGAAGTTGTTAGCAAGAAAGAAGAAACTGTTTCTCCACAACAACCCATTGTAAATGAATCAAGTGCAACAACCGAAGTACCAGAAAGTAAAACAGAGATTCAACCAAAAGATAATGAAATTGTTCACTCATTATTAGCGTTTAAAGTATTTTCTGCACTTGCATAATATAAGAAAGGAAGAGTAACGAAAGTTATTCTTCTTTTTTTTGTTCACTGAAATAAAAAAAATGATATAATTTATATATCTCCTTCTGTTGTGAAACAGGGAGAGATACTATATAATAATGTGATGATAAGGAGGGTTTGTGATGAAGAAAAAATTAGCTAGTTTAGTATGTTCTACTTTACTTGTATCAAGCATAGTTTCTGTTCAAGCAACAGAAGTGGAACAAAAATCTAGTGAAAAGCAAACTATCATCGATATACATAATCAAAAGAAAGAGATTCCACTTAATATTTATAATCCCTTTCAAACTAGTTCCGAATTATTATTCACTAGTGAAGAGTTTCAAAAATCTATTGATTATATTGATAAAAAAAATACTGATTATCCTAATGTGATGGATATAGACGTAGATGGTGCTAATAAAATTATTGTTGAATTTTCTAAGCCATTTAACATAAAGGATTCACAAGTCTCAATAATTGATGAAGATAGTCAATTGGTAGAAACAATTAAAGATTCATCTGTAGTTGAGTTCGATGGTTTAAATAAAGAAATTCACATTTATCAGCATTTAGAAAGTGGAAAGGAATATAAATTAAAAGTCCTTCACTCACAATATGAAAAAACGATTGTCGTTCCTTTTAAGGTTGACCATAAAATAAAATATAACCAAGAAAAATCTGAAATAGTCGATGAAAATACCATAAAAATTACTTTAAATAAAAATTTAAAGAATATCGGTTATTTTTATCCTAATGATTTTAAAGGATATATCACAAGCCACAATGGAAAAGAAGTGTATATTAAGTTAGATGAAAAATTAGAAAAAGGAAAAGTGTATGATTTTAATATTAAATATTCAACTAACCAATATGGTTTGAATATAGATAATATTTATGGATACTTTTTATATGAAGAAAGTACTGCACCAGCACAAGTAAAAGAAGTAAAAGTTGTAAACAATAAACAAATTAAAGTTACTTTTGATAAAAATATTAGTAGTCGCTCTGCTATTTTCTCTAATCCTAATGAAGTTTATATTCAACATTCAGAGAATAAAGATGCAGTAGATGCTAAAACAGTACTTCATATGGGAAGAAATGAAATTCTGATTTTATTTTCAAAACCTATATCAAATGGTGGTTATGAATTAACAATCAATGATTTACAAGATGTGTTTGGAACTAAATCTTCTATTTCTAATTATCCAATTATTGTTTCGTTATTAGATAATAATGACAACTATCCTATTGTAAAAGATGTTGAAGTCTTAACTAATAATAAAATTCGTTTATACTACGATAAACCGTTAAATGAATATAGTGTAGAATTTTTAGCTACATATCAGTTGGTAGACATGAGTGACTTTACTAAAAAGTTTACTGTGAATAAAGCATCATATAACTATGGAGATAAATCCATTGATATTGCGACAAATATTGATACTGCAAATGATAACTTTCTAATCATTACATCGGATATCAAAGATTATCGTCAACGAGTTCTTCCTACAATGTCTTATGAATTTGTTAGTAAGAACTTAGAAAAAGTAAAAGTTCTAGATATGAGTTATCAGTTTGTTCAGAATGAAACAATAGATACAGGACACTATCTTGTACTGACTTTAAATAAATTAATTGAAGAAGATAATTTAAAAGATATAAAGTTAGTAGCAAATAATAAGTCATATTCGCCTATTTACTATAATAATAAGTTATATTTTAAAATAACAGATTCATTGTTTGGTAAAAAAGTATCTATTAATGCTAATGGTGTTTTTTATCCATATTCAACTACTTATCAAATAGAAGATTATAAAGCAGAAGTAAATGTGTTAGCTAAACTTACTAAGCAAAGTGGTCAAACTGTTATTACTTTAAAGTTTTCAGAACCATATGCTTTTGGTGGTTTAAAACATATTTCCTTAAAAAACAAACAAGGAAAATTGCAATATTCTGTTGTGGATAATCGGGTTCGTAATGAAGATTACATTGAAGAAGCGATTTTAAGAATTGATGGCGACTATAAAGATACACCAATAACTCTTTCTATTCCGTCTAAAAATATATCTGGTTTCTATCAAGAATTTAAGTCAGAACAATTAGATGTTGAAGTGGAATTGGATAATTATACTATATTACAAAAACCTAGTGTGACTAGTATTCAACTAATTAAAAATAACTTGATACAAGTTCAATTGTCAAAGGATACATCAGTTAATAGTAAATTTATTTCAAATATGAAAGACTATATCGGTGTGACTGATGAAAAAACTGGTCAAATTTTAAATATTGATAAAGTGAATGTTTATGACAACAAAATAGATATTCATACAGAACTTCCATTAAACGATAACCCTTATAGTGTGACACTATTAAGTAAATTATTAGTCAATCAAAAAAATAATAATATAGTATCTAATACTATGACTTTTGAAGTTATTGGATATGACTTGAAAAATAACATGACTCCTTATTTAGCCAAAGAATGGTTGCAAGATAAGAATACAACTGAAATATTATTTTCTTTAGAAACTAATAATCAATATAGTGTCTATGGAGAAAGAAATTCTGTTGAATCAGATTCATATGTCAATCTATACACATCTTCTTATCAATTAATTGGTACTTCTATTGGTAAA
>JACLAD010016349.1_pt1 | contig 10141 bp, 4 predicted proteins | sample 8027901 | NCBI WGS metagenome assembly JACLAD01 (sample SAMN15725071, study PRJNA655200) | protist metagenome | isolation source: fluorescence activated cell sorting (FACS) single amplified genomes of... | place: Spain: Blaines Bay Microbial Observatory, Mediterranean Sea | collected 2016-07-05
TTACTAAACATAAAATGCGTTTGCTTTTTGTATGTGATAGTTCCCTTTTCCTTATTGTGTCCCTTCTCACAATGTCGAAATTTCCCCCCACCAATTTTAAAAGTGTATTCAGGCTTTGACGGGGCTAACCGCGAATGGCTGATGTATATCACTTTATTAAAATGTTTTTCAACAATCGTAGATATATAGCAGCCTTTAGGTAATGTATTATCTGAGACAGATCTAAAACTAAATTCTTTTTCTTTTGCAAAATCTTTACATTCTTTCAACTCTTTAATGTCACATGCATTTTTTGCTGCTGCCATATCCTTGCATTCTTTTTCCACTGCCGTCATTTCCTCCTTTTTCTTTCGCTGTGGTGCATATTTACTATGAACCGTGTTATCAAGTTTTGTTTTTATTTTTTTTATCATATATTGATCAATCTGATAAGCATTTAGGACTATTTCTACCGATTCTGAAATAGGATCAAATACTGCTTCAACTGGTTTTGCATTTTCATAATTAATACTTTGAACCCATTTCTCTCTTGTGCCTTGCAAAAATGCATTTACATCACCACCGTCTACCATAAGATCAACCGTTTGATCAGTATTTGCTAATTTCACCCTTTTTTCACTTCCAACTGATTTACTATATGCTGCACTACCTGACTGATCGATTTGAGACAATTCAGCACCAAGCTCTATTGTCATTTTATCTAAATGCTTGTCAGACTTTGTTTTACCGCATTCTATCATCTTTGTAGAAGATTCCAAAATACCGCCATAAATGATTGATTTTGCAACAAAATATCCATATGTGTCCACAAAGTCAGAATATAATGAATCGCAATTTAAATCTGAATTGCAGTTCAATGCTTGAGCATCCGCAATGAACTTTTTATCATATGTATCGATATTATTACGAAAGGAATCTTTTACAGCAATTTTGTATAGTTGATGTTTTAATTTGTAGTATGCTAGAGATTCTTTCATTTTAAAAGTTTCACTAAGCGTTTGTGATGTTAATTTAGACAGTCCCAAAGAGACATCGACTTCAATGCCTTTTTTTGCAAAGCTTTTTGTTCCATCCTGTGTGCAGCGTAGCATAGGAAACAATGAAACGTTAGAGTGAATTTCTTAATAAGTTAACAAGAGTATCATTTACTTACAAGACCAAAAGATTTTTCCCAATCTCGCTTTATTTCAATGTCTGTTAATTTTGTATACTCTCTAAAGTGTGCTTCAAATGGGCCCTTTAGCTCTGACAATGCTAGCTCAGTAGGTAACTCATAGCGATTATCTGTATATTGTGGGACTGTTACCATAGCATGTGGATTACACATGCTGGAGTCTCGACGATTAGCTATGAGCGTGACATATGAAAGAGTAAATGTGTTAGACAAATTTTCTCATAGTAGATTTTGGGGAAAAAAATAATATTACTTACCACGCCAATTGTACACGCGCGAACTAATTTTAAATTCCCCTTTTTCTCCAGGGATATATCCACCTCTAATATCTTGAACAGCTGATTTTAGGCAAGGCGCACTTGAACATGTAGCTAATGGATATGCTGAACAATATGCTTCATATGTCACAACTGTACTTAATTTTCTTTTGTTTTTTTCTGCTGCTTTGGAAATTACTGGTGTGAGTGTATTGTAATTATCATAATTGTTATATTTTTTATCCAATATTCTCCTATTTGTATTTGGCATGGAGGTTTGCATATTGTTATACGAAGCGTAATCAAGATCGTCATCTAATCTTCTGTCATTTGTATTTTGGTTTGGATTCACAAATAAGAACGTATTATTTGTCTTCATTGCTTCTATATCATTGACAAAAATTCCACCTATAACTGACATTCTCGTACCTTGTTTATTTGGAAATTGTGCTAATTCAGGTTTGCCACTACTTGATTTCGTGGGTTTTGAAATTGTTGGCACTTTAAATTTTGAACAAGATGCAGAACTGCTAGATTTAATTAAATACTGCCCCACTTCAAACGGCTTTACATAATACGCAACGCCATTAACATTATCGATGAGACGAGATCGATCACCAATCACAAAATCAGGAACTATATTCATTTCCTTTGGGGAACAATCAATTTTCATTCCAGTCACTTCATTGATACATGTATACGGTAAACCATATAATTTTCCGTTTCCTTCATATAACAATGAAAATGTAGAGCCATCATGTGTGTCATCGGCGACTCCAAATGCGGCATTGAATCTATTTGAGGATATTTCGTGCTTGTATACTAGGTGACTTCCTTTAAACGGCTGTACAGGATGTCCTTCATCTGATATGCTATCTGTTTGCGATTGCTTGGAACCAGTTTCATATTGATAAAAGGAAAACCCCTTTCGTCTTAAATTATTCAAGCAAACTAAGTTCTCATTTGTATCACAGCTCAATGCATTTATTACATCAACAGTATTTGGAAACAGTATTCCAGAAACTACAGGATGGGATAAACTTCTTGCTGTATACGAACGAATAAGCGGGTCGGTTCCATATCTTAAAACACCATCGTATGTATAAGTTTTTGCTTGTGGTAAGCCTCTCACCGTATCGGTTCCTGTCTCACATTTCAATGCCAGTACTGGGAACGAAGTTGTGCAATTTCCAGAAACTTGGATCTCAATTGATGGTTTATCGTGATATGAATTTGAAAAGCAAGACACTGATCCATAATTCAAAAGTTGGACAAATGTCAATGATCCACTCTCAATCACTCCAGTCGCTGCAGCATTGGTGATTTCACTATTATCGCTACGTTTGAATGTAAAGGATGCATTTCCGCTGCAACCAGCTCCCGGATGTACAATTTCAATATCTGTTAATACGCTTGAAGCTGCTTCATAACACATTTCTTTGTTTTTACATTGGCTAATCCCAGTTTGTCTTGGGCAATGATGGTAGCAGTGTAACTGATCTGCAATTTTTTCGCCTGGTATGACTGGTATACGTGATGATATCGTGATATTTGTATTGGCATGTGGCTCCTTTACTAAGGTTCCCCTTAATGTTTGTACCATCGAAGGTATGCCTACATTATCTGTGCCATTAACTAAAATGGATGCAACGTTTGAATTCACTAGTGTAGTAGTTGCATTGTATTTGCTTATAAAAATTCCAGACGCAACATTTACTTTCACAAAATTGACGTCAGAACGAATTTGACTATTGCCACTTAATTGAACTGTTCCCGATATCTTTTTATTTTTCCACTCCTTTTCTCCATCTGGGGTTTTCAAAATTAAATTTCCACCATTGTTTGCAAAATTAGCAGTGCTTGTCTGTATGACATACATATTTTGTCCATATCCACCATCAACGATGCCAGTTGCACCAGTTCCTTGTTGTTCAACCAAACTACCACCTACGTAAAGAGAACTGAGGCTAGGAGCTCTATAATTAGATATTTGACATGTACCGGAGCAATCACAATTTGATTTTGGGAGAGAATAGGATATGTTCACGCAGCTACTACAAATTAGATTTGTGAAATGAAGTGGCGATGAAGCCGCTACAGTTCCAGATGCTGTTCCTTGTGTAATTGTTGTCCCTTTCTTAAATGAATACATTGACAATCCACTTAATCTCACCGTTCTTACCTTTTCAAGTTGTATACCACCATAGGAATCTTTCCCATTTGTCCCTTTGATAACTATATCAACATCTTCTACAAAATGTTTCATGCTTTCAAATTTGTATAGCGTTGGTTCCGTCATACTTTCAATGTTGTATAAGAATTCATACTTGTTTTGGTTATAAATATCGCCAGTCGTGCGCCCCGCACAGTAACATTGTTCCTTTGTATCGATGTTTAGCAATTTTGAAGAGTAAGTAATTTTCTGCGTTTCCACGTCAATATTATAAGGCCAGCAACCACCAACTGATTTACCTACTTGATTGAAGTGAGTGCCGTTAAATTTGATTGCCACCATATCCTCTTCCTCACCAATAATCATGATCCTATTTTTCATATCTTTCAACTTGACAATAATGTTGGACACTTCAAAAAGACGCCCTTCGTTCCTGTCCAATCTGTATTCGTATTCTGCCATACCTTCTATAAGTGACGTTTTGTAAACCATGTTTCCATGTGTAAATGCATTTGCTGCACCCCCGTCGAACATTTTACCAGAAAATCCAGCATATTTTTCAAATATGCTCAGTCCATTTTGACCCCCAATAAATCCGTAATAATAAACATTATTTTCAAGCCTACGAATTGGAAATCCTTCTTCCACAACAACAGCTTTGCCATTTGAATCATAAATTTGATAGTTGGAAGCAAATATGTTAGCCGAATTACGATCAAAACAATGGGAATCCCAAATTGTTCCGCCATTTGAAGATCGTCGTTTACGAACAAAATTTAAATCTACTGCAATTTCAATCAAAATCAGTGGAGATAAAGGATTATTAATATTTTCCCTAAACTCCGCAACACTCTGTAAAACGTGTCATATTTCATTGTTAGGTATGAAACTTGTGAGAAGTAAATGTGAAGAACAGGAGTTAAAAAATAGACTTACTTCTCCTACTTTAGTTTCATGGTTATATCTTAAACTTCCCCGAGCCATGACAACGTTTGTTAAATCTTGTCGCTTATTATTTATCCAATGTCCAGTATTAATTGTTTCCATGTTTCCTTGAAATTCTCTGTTCAAAAAGCCTTCCTCGATTATGTCATATTCGTTTTGGTTTAATAAACTTTTTTCACCATAATGATATTTTAACTTGTAGGAAGGTTTTTTATTTGCGCCTTTGATTTTGTAAATTTTCACAACAGAAGTCGTCATCATATCCTTATAGGGAAACCAAGTTGTTATTGTCCAACCATATGATTGTGATTCAACTTGGCATTGCCATTCAACAACATTCCAGCCACCTTCACAAAGCGATTCGTCAACGTATGCCGTGTATATACCCTTGTTAACGAAATAAGCAGGTTTTGTTTGTTTTAAGTTACAAAAGATGAAATTTGCAACATCCATTGACTTGCTAGATTCATCCACGATATACGTTGTTGTAGGTTGTAAGTTAAATTCTGCCAACTCCGAAAACTTATCGAATTTGGCAAATGGATCATAGTCACTAACTTTTGATGGCACGAGGGAGTGCGTTCCAAAGACAAATGCCAATGCAGCTTCTTTATCCGGTTTTGGTGTAGGACCGCGAATGTCTACTACTTCTTCCGTTTCAGTATTTGCAATAACAGCATAAACTACTACAGCGGTCAGTAAGCATGTTATCGTTACAACTGCAGCTACAGTTATGACAAAAGTTACAAATGCAGCATGGCGTTTACGCTTAACTTCTTTATCAAGAGTACCAATTTTAACAGCAACTTTGATCTTAGTCCATCCTGCGTGTGCATGTTTTTTTATATTATCGGCATGTTCCTTCAATGTTTTTGATTTTTTAAATATTCGTTTTTTTCGCAAAACGCTCTGTTTATTAGGTTGTTTTCCTGAAGATGATTCATATATGTTGCTTACACTATTAATGTCTTCTACTGCAACTTTATATTTATGTTTAACACTTACAGTTTTAGCGGTTGCATCTTCAGTATTTTCTGCATCAATCTCTTGCTTTTCATCATCCGTTGCCATATTTATAACTTTGTATTGATTTTTAGATGTTTGCAATGTCGTTACGTCTTGCTCATTTATCAAAGTTGTAATGTCAACATCAAGCTTTTCTAAATTCTGCTTATCCTTTATTTCCACTTCATGTCCGTTTTGGGATTCATTATTGGTTGGATCGATTACTTTGACATTTTCCTCTAATCCTAATCCAGCTTCATCAACATTAATTTCACCATTCATGCTACTATTACTATTTTCCGTTAGATACCCTTGCTTAACACTATTAGATTCTTTCTCAACATCACATTGCAACCTTTCATCATTCATGTTTAATATTACTATGTATTATATATACACTTGTCACGTTTCCTTCTTTTTTTTTTTTGGATGTACAAACAAATCAATAAATAAATTTATAATTTTGTGTAAATGTGTGCATACTGTATATATAGATGTTTTCTTTGTGTGTGTGAATATTAAATCTACTTTAATTCATTTAAGTGCTTAAAACCTGGCCAGCGAAATATGGCCTACCTCCTCGTACAGGACAGTAACGTTATAATAATTTGTTTTTACCTGGCCTTAGCTGGCCCAGCTGGTAGCTCAGCAGCTACCTGGTATTTTATTGTTGCTATTGCTAGAATTCAGAATTCTAAGAATTTAAATTGCACTATATCGGATTTATTATTATTATTTTTTTATTTTTGCATTTTCTGGACACCATTATGATTACTGTACTGTCACTAGATGTGGACTTGGCACCTATGAATATTTAGTATTCTTATTTGTACTTAAAGCGACTATTTGAATTTTTTTTTTGCGGATAAATTGGTTTTTGTATTTGATGTAAAACCCAAAATGGGAGAATCTGCATTTTATATCCATTTAGTATATAAATAATATCATATACTTAAAAGTACCAAATTTTATATTTTTGGTGAGTGCGTCCAATACCTCTCTATCAAATATACATAAATTAGTACACTAAATTATTACTTAAATTAAACCCGGTTTTGAAATGATGCACTAAATAAATCCTTCTCATTTATTATTACAACAAGAGGACGACGACTTTGATGACTCCTAATACAGGTACTCCTGTTGAATAATATTTATATACATAAATATTATTCGTAATACGATAAAGAAACCTCTTCTTCATTTGATATCATTGAAATACGTTAAAGTTAGAACATATATTATAAGAACTAATTCAATTTCGTAATTTTATATATATATGTATATAATATTAATTAAATAAACGGAAATGGCTAATTTAACTCAACGTAGTGATGGAACAATAACAAATGTAAAAACAATTTTATTAACTGGACCATGTTCTTTAGATCCATTTTTACTTCCTTGCCGTGCAATTCGTTCTGCTGCATTTATTGAAATACATACAGAATCAGGAATTATTGGATGTGGAGAGACGTATGCCGGTTATTTTGTACCTGAAATTGTTCCAGATATTGTTGAATATCATAAAAAAATATTAATAAATCAAAATATATTGGAAACTGATATTAAAGAAATAAGAGAACGTATGGAATATTGTACAGGTTTCTGGACAAGGAATGGTATTGGCGCTGCTGTATTAGCAGGAATTGAAGCTGCTCTTTGGGATTTAAAAGGAAAATTGTTAAAAGTGCCAGTATATCAATTATTATTGAATGGGAATAAATCGAAGCATGAAAAGTTATTATGTTATGCAACAGGTGGGCCATCAAATTATCCACCAAAACATTTAAAGGAAAAAATGGATCATTATATGAAATTAGGCTTTCGTGCGTTTAAAATTGGAGCTGGATATTTAGCGGATGAAATAACAACCGCTAATGATAATAATAATAATGATAGTAGCAATAATAATAATAATAATAATGTTGACGATGATGGTGGGATTAATGTTGCAAGAAGCAAGTCTGCAATGACGCCTGATGAAATTGTAATTCAAGAAGAAGGAAAATGGCGTATGATGAGGGAACATTGTGGCCCAAATATTAAAATTGCTATGGATGCACATATGGCAAATCGCCAGCCTGGATCTCTCCCCTGGACGACTGAAACGGCATTAAAAGTCTGTAAAGCAATTGAGAAATATGATCCATTTTTTCTGGAAGAAGCTTTACCGTATGAAAATGTTGAAGGATATTCAAAATTAGTTCAGCAGACAACAGTTCCTATTGCTGGTGGAGAATGTTTAACAAGTGTACGTGAATTTCAAAATTTTGCAAAATTAAATGCTTTTAACATTTGTCAACCAGATGCTGCATTTACAAATGGTTTATTAGGATGTCTCGAAGTATCACCAATGTTTGAAAAATTAGCATTTCATAGTTGGGGTGCTGGTGGTGGATTGATGCAAAATATACATGCTGGGTTTGCATGTTCAAATACTTGCGTAATGGAATTAGTACCAAATCCAGGGCCATTGCATACGGAAATCTATGGAGCAAATAGTGTTATTTTTAAAGATGGTTATCTATACCCACCAACATCCTACGGTTTAGGTTTAAATATAACGGAGGAGGTGAAAGAAAAATATAAATTTATACCAGGTAGTGGTGAATTTAATGATGTACCAGGAAAAGTATTAGATGATTCAAAATTAAATGTTGAATGGAATGGAATGTTAAAATTTAAGAAAAATGGTATACCATATCTAGATAATGATGATGATGATGGTAGTGATAATAATGAAAATGAGTTAACAACAATAGCTACTAATGTGCATTCCAATATAATAAACGTTGTATTAATTGCACCTAGTGATTATAAACTTGGTGTTTTAATGAAATCATCAAAGAGAATTAATGATATGATAAAGACGACAACAGGAAAAGAATGGGTTATTCATTATCCTAAAACACATGAAGAATTATATGAAAAATTGAAAATATCAGAAATATGTATTTGGGTATGGCCACCAGATGCATTGAAATGTGATGACATTACCTGGACAGATCATAGCGGTGCTGATAAAATCATTAATAAATGGAACGAGGTTGGGACAAATGTGAAATGGGTTCATATAACATCACACGGAATTGATCATGTTCCATATAAAAAATTCCCTGAACATGTAACTGTAACAAATTCAAAAGGTGCATTTGGTTTTCAAGTGGCTGAATTTGTTATTTGGGGTATGTTGCATTGGGCGAAAAAAGGCGAAGAAATGAGGAAAGCTCAATCTGAAAATAAATGGCATTGTCCATTAATAAAAAGTTTACGAGGTAGTAATGTCGGTATCATTGGTTATGGATCAATTGGAAGAAATGTTGCAAATATGAGTCATGCAATGGGTATGAATATACGTGTTTTAAGACGACAACGTAAAAAAAAGGACGATAACAATGATCACGACGATAGTCATATTGAGATAGTATATGGTGAAAAAGGCCTTGAACAAATCATGAAAGAATCTGATTATGTAGTAATAGCTGCACCATTAACTGCTGCGACAAACTCAATGATTGGTAAAGCACAACTTGATTTGATGAAACCAACAAGTATTATAATCAATGTTGGACGTGGTGAAATTATTGATGAAGATGCATTAATAAAGTGCTTAAATGAACGCAAAATATTAGGTGCCGTATTAGAAGTATTTTCACAAGAACCATTACCAAATGATTCACCATTTTATCAAATGGATAATGTAATCGTAGCTGCACATTGTGCGGATAATACTGCTGATCAATTAAATTATAGCTTGGAAATATTGGAAAATAATTTAATCCATTATTGTAGAGATGTAGAACGTGGTGGTGATGGAAGAAAAGATTTAATTAATGTTGTTGATCGTGTGGAAGGGTATTAGAGAGAGAGAGAGAAAGAGAGAGAGAGAGAAAGAGAGAGAGAGAGAGAGAGGTTAGATATGTGTGTATATACGCGGCTACTTTGCATAATACATATAAGAAGTGATGCGGTTTGGTCATTGTATTTTTTATACGAGTTGTAATTTTTTTACGACTCGTATTTTTATTATTTCTGATACTGATCTGATAGGATATTGATAAATAAAAATGTGCGTAAAAAAGCACGCTGGTATAAAATACCATCAGTATTTCCTGTAAATGGGGTACACCTTTGTATTTATTGACACACGTTAAATGCGAGATCAGAGAGATAAAATTTCGTTCTAAATTTTATGGCTCAGTCACTGAATGTTTTGGGAGATTAGTAGGAACTACTGTGTATCTCAAAATGTGATTCAAAGAGTTTTAAAAAAATATAAAATTACGGGGAGCGTAAAAATTACGTATTATAATTTTACATATAATGTGATACACTGGCACTGTGACGTACTTTAAATAATATCTTTTTTTTTACTTCTGTTTTAAAAGAGCCTCTTTAAAATTAATATTACGACGCGTACAAAGCACGAGCATAATTATAAAACCAACCTTTTTTCTGTTGCGGACACTGTGAAATTTAATCTTATGACAACTCTTCAAGTGCATCAATTGCTATTGTATTTCCTTGTTCTGCTGCTTTTGTAAACCATTCAACTGCTTTTTTGTCATCCTTTGTAACGCCATG
>JACLAD010001951.1_pt1 | contig 10140 bp, 8 predicted proteins | sample 8027901 | NCBI WGS metagenome assembly JACLAD01 (sample SAMN15725071, study PRJNA655200) | protist metagenome | isolation source: fluorescence activated cell sorting (FACS) single amplified genomes of... | place: Spain: Blaines Bay Microbial Observatory, Mediterranean Sea | collected 2016-07-05
TCCATGACGGCGTTTGTGACTCTCATCTCTCCCATCTCGCATATTAATCTCTCTATTAACCCTTAACTCATCGTCTCTCTCTCTCTCTCTCTTCTCTCTCTCTCTCGTCTCACATCTCTCACCACAGTCTCTCACACAACGTTGTGATCTCTCTCTCGGTGATCAAACGAGAACACCAGATGACGAAAAGATTTGGAGGCCCGGCGCTGCTGGCGCTGTGTGTGCTGGCAGGGACGCCTGTGAGACCGCCGGAAGGGATAAAGAATCTGTGCGACCTACGCATTTTGCCCGGCGTTCCCGGGGCAGCGGCGCTGGAGATTCCGCGGGTGAACGGGTCCGAGCTGTCCGTGTCGCCGCGGCTGCAGAGTGGGCGCCACCCCTTTATTCTCACGAAGGGCATGGAAGAGTGGGCGGCGCTCGGGAAGTTCAGCTCGCTAGACTGGTTCAAAGAGACCTTCCCCAAAGCAATTGTAGACTACTATCCTGAAAACCTCGCCGATGTGCACAGGAAGCCCTTTCTGAGACCCATGCAAGAGGTTCTCACGGAGTTTGCAAGGGAGCAAGAGCCCCCTCCCGTTGGCTGGGGCCAGACCGGAAAGTCTTCCTCATCGCGGTACATTCACTGGAGAATGACTGCGAGGGAGTGGGGGGCCGTTCGCCACCTGCTGAAACCACAGCACCCTTTTTTTACCACGGACCAGGCATGGTTGCACAAGTGTCTGCCCAAGAAAATTCGTAGGCCGCGGGACGGCAAGGTGAACTGGCCTGTGAATAATTGGATCAAACACACCCACTGGAAAATTATTGTGATCGGTGAGCAGGACTCAGGGATGTTCTTCCACGCCGACGGATTTTCCACCTCAACATTCGTGGCTCAGTTTGTAGGAAGGAAGCGATGGAAAATATGCACTCCTGCTTCGCATGACGTTATGTACCGTGCAGGAGATGTCGACACTTTCTTCCCAGATTATGAGAGCTATCCCAATTTCAGAGCGGCTGACTGCGCAGATGTGGTGGTGCACCCTGGAGAAGTGGTGTACTATCCTTCCCACTTCTGGCACCAGACCCTAAACCTAGACCGCCCCTGTGTGAGCATGGCAGGACGGCGTATCGATGAAAATAATATGCACGAAGTTTACAGTGAGCTGAAGCACCGATGTAAACACCCCGGGCCGGATATTACGAAGCAGTGGCCCGGCGCAGCCCCTAACCTCTCCAAGCGGAACTGCAAGGCCATCAAGAAGTGCTTCAAAATGTGGAAGGACATATTTGCGCGCGATGTATCGGATAGTCATGGGGAATTATAAATATACCGCGTATGATTGAGGTGACCAACATCAAAATGTTAACGCGGTGCACGTAATTGCAGAAAAAACGTGGGACGTGGGACGTGGGACTACCCCCGACAAAAAAGTAAGAGTAAGCAGTAGAAGTCAAAGGAGTAAGAGTAAGAGTCAGAGTAGTAGTAGTAGTACGAGTAAGAGGGCAAGAGAAAGAGAGTACTCTGCAGCTTTCAGCTTTCACTTTCAACTTTCAGCATAACATTATAATTATAACTTATTAACTATAACTATAATTTATTATAATACACATAACACATAACACATAACCGAAAGATGCCCAACTCAAAAGAGATGTGCCACCTTTCTTCGCCTCATCTGTTTTCCCCCAAAACTTTCTTCTTTGCTCTTACTGTTACTGTTACACGTTAGCCCCTCCCCCCCAGGAGGAGAGAGCGCAGAGACAACTGCTCTGGAGAGGAGAGAGCGCAGAGACGACTGCTCTGGAGGGCATTACACGTGACACGTGACAACCTTAACTAAAAATCGGGGTTATTCCCACTTTAGGGTCTTTTTCAGAATTTATTCCCACTTTAGGGTCTTTTTCAGAATTTATTCCCACTTTAGGGTCTTTTGGCCTGGCTTGGCCATTTCGGGTCCAAAATGGTGGAATGAGACACCACGGGCACATAATCCACACCCCTGGAGCGCAATTTTCCAAAATTCACACCCCCAGGTCACCTATTGGACTCTACTATACCCGCACCTATTGGGTAGAGAAAGAGACTTGTGTCTTCATGAACAAGGGATAAACCCTACGAGAGATAAGAGAGAGACTGAGACTTGTGTCTTCATGAACAAGGCATAAACCCTACGAGAGAGAAGAGAGAGACAGAGACTTGTGTCTTATGAACAAGGCATAAACCCTACGAGAGAGAAGAGAGAGACAGAGACTTGTCTTCATGACTAAAGGATAAACCCTACGAGAGAGATGCCAAAATGGTCCCGAGGGGGGGTTGTGATGTGTGCCCGTGGTGTCTCATTCCACCATTTTGGGCCCGAAATGGCCCAGCCAGGCCAAAAGACCCTAAAGTGGGAATAAATTCCGAAAAAGACCCTAAAGTGGGAATAAATCCTGAAAAAGACCCTAAATTGGGAATAAATTCCGAAAAAGACCCTAAAGTGGGAATAAATTCCGAAAAAGACCCTAAAGTGGGAATAACCCCTAAAAATCGACTTTGACTTCGACCTCAAGCACTCGTAGAACTAGCTACACAGAGGTCTACAGAGAGTCTCTGACTCTCTCCCTCTCTTCTCTCTATGCGATCTCTCGTTGGTGCAGTGAGCAACAACTCTAACGGTGCGTGCGAGAGTGCGAGAGAGGAGAGCCCCGGACACATCAACGCTCCACCTGATGAAGCTCCATCCGTAGCTAAACCGCGACAAAATTCCCCGCAAAGTGAAAATGTAGAAACTTTCCACGCTGGTGCGCTAATTTCCGCTCGAAACAAATTGTGACCGGGTTTTGCGCAGCGTCGCATATACCATGTCGGCGAAGAGCTCCATGTCTCGACGACCTAATACGCGTGGCGCGACTTCGGGATCATCGTCAGCAACGCGTGCAGTGACTTCGCAGTCTCGCCGTCCGAGTACGCGTGGTGCAACCTCCGGATTTATGCAAGAAGTTTCTGCCAAGAGCCCAATGTCTCGTCGTCCGAACACCCGTGGTGCGACACCTGGATCACCGCCTCGGACACCTGGGCTCATCTTCAAGGACCGTAGTTCAAGAATAGGCCCATCTAGACCCACCACCGCCTCGCTGAGCGATTACCACTCCAACTCTTCTCAGTGGGTCATGAAACTGGCGCACAGTCATCTGCCAGAGGCTGAAGATCGCGCGTTTTTGCAGCACGACCGCCCCACGACCCGTGGAAGCTCCCCCACCACACCATTTCCACTTCGCCCCCTTACATCGAAGGAGAGAACACCACGAAACTGCCCAAGCCGGTCGCAGCTGCAGGGGGACAAAAATCACTTGAACAAAGGGGAGAAAACTCTCATTGTCACCAATCCCTGGGAAACCAACCTGGGACACACGGTGCCGCGCCCGAGCACGGCGGCCGCAGACCTGGCGCGGAGTACACCAAATAAGCGTTTCACTGCAAGTCGTGCGAGGTCTGTCACAGCACCCAAGTTGGCCCCCCTTTACGCAACAAAGCTGGGTAAGACTTTCACTGAGAAGAAAGGTCCGAGCGAAGACATGGTTTTGTTTTTAGACCGTCTGCGGAAGAAGGAGGAAGAGGAAAGAGCGAAGCGGCGAGCGAAAGGCTACGAAGAAATGGTTGACGTCATCGGCACCCATCGATTGGCGCGCGAGTCCCTTGCACAGTACGCGCGACTGCTGGAAGAAGAGAGGGTGCGTTACTATGAGCAGTGGCTTTTCCAGAGTTTTCAGCTCGATCAAGCTAAACTCGAAATGCGCCGCTGGGGAACGTCCGGAACTGATATTATGCATAATGCGATCCAACGCCAAATGGCACGTTCCTTTGAGCCGCCGAAGAATGAAGATGATGATCTCGCTGAGTTCGGGAGCCAAGACGCAATCGACGAAAAATACATAAAGGACGCGTGCCGTACCAGCTACGCGACGGGAATGATTGAAATCATCTGGGGTAATCTTCACACGATCCACCCATGTATTCGCTGTACAATGATGCTGCAGGTGCACAACCTCGTCAGTCTTCGCTTGCCAGGTAACAGTCTTCAGCGCCTCCCTTTATGGTTCTGCAAAATTTTTCACCACATTCGAGACTTGCACCTTGGGAGCAACGAGCTCAAAGAGCTTCCATTGAATCTTGGAGATATGACGGCACTCGTTGAGCTCAACATTTGCCACAATCTCGTAACGGAGCTCCCCAGATCCATCGGCCAACTTACGAGACTGGCCCGTCTGGACTGTTCCGACAACGAGTTGAGCTCTGTCGCGGAACAAATAGGATCGTGCTTCAACCTTGTGGAAGCAAATTTTGATTCCAACAATCTTCTCCGGCTCCCGGCGAATATCCGAAAGCTGCAAATGCTGCGCAGACTGAGAATAGAAGGAAACAGGATCGGAACTCTTGCCCTCATACCATCCCTCGCAAGGCTGAAGCCCAATGCCATGTCGCCCTCCGACATGATCTTGTGGGAATACAAGGAACTGAAAGATGGTCGCGTGCTGAGGGTTCATCGCTTCACAGGCGAGTATAAGACACTGGAAGAGGGCGGGGGGGGTTGATGAAGGCGGTGCAGCAAGCCGGACTGCGGTGCCTATCGATGGCCCGGAGACACTGTCAACTCTTGCATCGGCTGATAAAACTGTGTGGGAGCTACGGTACAATTTTCGTAACGGGAAGAGCTACTACTTCAATAACCTGACGAAGGAGAGGCAGTACGATAGTGTACCACACGCACTTGACACGATTGGAAAGACGTGCAATCTTCGTCAACTCGTGCTCACGTCAAACATTTTAACACATCTGCCTAACAGTGTGGTTCAGCTTTGCGCTCTCGAGGATCTGAAGCTGGATCACAATTTGATTGAGCAACTACCGCCATCGATACATAAGATGACAGGACTTCGTTCCTTATCGATTGCGGATAATCGCTTGACGTCTCTCCCGGATGACATGTGCAAAATGTATCGACTCCATAACCTATGCGTGAGCCGGAACATGCTTACCAAGCTGCCACTCTACATCGGAAACCTGACACGTCTGAAGAAATTGTGGATCAACAACAACGCTATCGAGGAGTTGCCGTGGACTATGGGCCAATTGGTCTGCTTGAAGGATCTTCTCCTGGGAGACAATCCTGTCGCGGATAGATGGCGGGACGTGCTGCAGGGGGAGGGTAAAATAGCTCGAATGCTGGAAATCATGCGCGAGCTGAGACTTCGCGCCCTTCGCGGCGAGCCTCCAAGTGTCTCCATCGCAGAGACGGGTCTGTTGAACGAAATAGTCGTCCCGCTGCCAAGAAAGGCCAAACTCTGGGCGCAGTTCTGCACTCAGGCACTGTCGACCGGCTACGTAGATCTACACTGGAACCAGTTACGGGAGGTGCCGAAAGAGATCATTTCGATGAAGAGTCTTGTAGAGCTTCGCTTGAGCAATAATTACCTCGAAAGTATTCCCGGCCAAATTGGTGAAATGGAGCATTTGCGAGTCCTGCACTTAACGAACAATAAGCTAAGTACCCTCCCGTCTACAATTGTCCAGCTCAAAAATCTCGCCGAGCTCGCAGCCGAAGACAACAAGATAACGGAGCTTCCCGACAAGATTACGCTTCTTTTCCGTATGCGTATTTTGCGGCTCAGCCGCAATCTGATTGAAAAACTCCCTGCGAAGATCGGCAAGATGGCACACCTGCAGGTGCTTGAGATGAATGTGAATAGGTTGAGAGATGTCCCGGAGTCTCTCGGAGGCATGCACAGACTGAAACGGTTGCTCCTGAACAAAAACCGAATCAGGAGTCTCCCGGATTCGATGGCCCGCATGACAAGCCTCGAGACGCTAAATCTAAATTCCAACCTCGTCCAGCAGCTTCCGCTTGACCTTTTCACGATACCAAATCTCAAAACTCTGCTGGCTGGGCACAATCGCCTCAAGCGACTCGACCATAGTCTTGGAGACGGTCCTTGTAGCGAAACGCTGCAGGTGCTGTGGATCATGGGCAATCGCATAAGGGATCTCCCCCACACATTTCATCGCCTCCACTCCCTCACGGACATCCGCATCGAAGACACGCCAATTCGCTCGCCAACAGCCGAATTGTGTCTCCGCGGAGCAGACTGGGTGAAGAGCTACTGCTTTCGACGCGAGACCCGCATCCAGTGTATTCGTTCCTTTCTCAGGGCGCGTGGCATCCTTTTAAGCAGGAGTCGACTAGCACCCTACCCAAGTAACTTCTTCTCCTCCAATGGGTACCTCGGCCCCAAGGACATGGAAAACCTCGCGCAACGCCTCGATGAATGCGTCAACGGGGATTTTCTATCGTCGCCAACAGAAATGGGCGGGAAGGGGGGAGTGAGCCTGCCGAAGAGCCTATCTACGGACCACCTGGAATTGCCCTCAGTGCCGCCATTTGATCTCACGCAGATGCCACCCCACGAAGCCGGCGATCCCTCCGCGCAGAGCACACTTCGGCAAAGTCTGACGATGGGCCTTTCAATGGGCCGCTATATCGCAGATGTCTTCGCACTGCGGGAGCACGAGCATGACGAAGCTGTACTAAACTCGGTCATTGCGCGTGTGGACGTCATCGCCGCCTCATTCAAGGGACTTCAGGAACATCTTGGTCTTCAGAATACGTTTCATCAGGAATCGACCCGTCCATGGGGCGAAGAAGGAGCTGTGTGCAAAGTTCATTGCATTGCTCTGGAGGATATAGGGGTGCTTAAGCCGGGGGAAGCGGAAGGTCCGCAGCCGATTCCATACAGCATGACAGACGTTGTAACGAGTGCCCAGAGATTTGTGAATGTTTATGGCCACCCTGGGGCAAAAATGGGCCGTCACAAATTTCAGAAACCTGCGAAAGATTCGACGAAACGTGCTCGTAAAAAGGTGAGTGGAAAAACTGTCACACGCGATGCAATTGTGATACAGGCGGTAATTTTCAGTATTGATGAGCATGACCGCAAAGTGATGGAAGATCGCTCAATTGAGAGGGCAGTGAAAGAGCAGAAGGTTAGAATTGATGATTGGCTACGGACACCCACAGGCCGGAAGCGGTTGCAGAAGAGAGCGAGGCTCATGCGGAGCAAAGCTTCCGCGACTGTGAAAGCGCTATCAAAGCGCCTTCGGAAGGCAAAAAAAAGTTGTGAAGGGAAAAAAGAGGCCAAGAAGAAGGTGGACGAGCGCGCAAATTCCTTCGCGTCTGGAGAGCCCAAACACATGCATCAATTCGATAACCAGGCACAAGTGGACGCCGCAATTTCTAAGGCTAGCGACGCTGTTCATGAAGCAGAGGAGAAAATTAGCAGCGTGAAGTCTCATCTCCAAATTGCGACGGCGAGGCGCAAACAGCCTCGGCGGATGTGGAAGGACACAGCAGAAACTGTCCTTCACGAGAGGTACAAGGAGCAAGCGACGAGCAAGCTGACAGAGCATTTCCGGATTTCGACTTTCGAAGACAGCAGTCTGCGCCGGCCATGGGACCCTAAATTTCGCAAATGGAAGAAGAGGTACAAGAAAAATATTGAGAAACAAGCGAAGATAGAGAAAGAGCAGCGCTATGCAGCGCTAGGTGCGATCGATCTGAAGGAAGACAGGGACACGAAACCTGTCGAGGCTTACGATTCCAGTATACTTGGTCAAATAAAAGGCTGGATTCGCGACATTGGAGGCAACTGTAGAGCCGCGTTCAAGAGTAAGGTGAACAATCTTTCAGAAGCCCTAGCGGCCGACTCGACACGGGGCGACACTTTTCGCTGGTCTGACGACGACAGTGATAGCAGTGGAGCGGACGAGATGAAGGATGAGGGCAAAGACAAGAAGAGTAAAAGTAAGAGTAAGAGAAGTTAAGATTAAGATAGTGACATATGGTTTATGTGCAAGTGAAAATGAAGAACAAAAAGTGGAAAAAAAATTATAAGAATATCCTCACAGGAATATGCGGGCAACCGCAGCAGTTGCAAATGCACCAGACAACACAGAAAGGAGAGCTTTGTGCGCCGGAGTCCCGCGGGCAGATATACGAAATCTTTGTACAAGCATATATCCTGACGCCCCTCCGAAAGTAATACTTCCGACAACACGGCAGCCAAGGCAGTCATCATCTACTTCAGTGCTGCGTGAAGAGGCAAGATTCGCACCCGAAGCATCGCTGCAATCCAATTCATGTTGCTCATTGAAGTGACCAAGCAGTTTTTCCCGCAGTCTGGATATCATGGACCCTGTGCAGAAATCTGTAGGGTGAGTTTTGCAATATGTTTTGCTCTCACTTTCCTTCTTGCGTCGTTGACGTATTTACAACCACTGACCACTCGCGAACCTGTACACGGGTCACAAGACCGTTCAAAAAATATGGATCGCTGTCGGCAAATTTCTGCACTGTTGAAGCGTCCGAGGTTGTAAAGACAAAAACAGCTTGATCTACAGGGTCTGCAAGGGCCCCGGCCTGCTCGAGAATGCCACTTCGAACTGCCCCGTGAGCGTGCTGGATATGATCTTGCCGGAAAGGTTCTCTTTTTTCCAATATTCCTGGGACGTAATCGTAGAACTGGCGATGTAAGGAAAAAGGAGCGGTCAGTGTAGTGCAGTGCAAATTCAACTGTAACAAAACACACCCTTCCCACCAACTCAAGTTAAAGTGTGTGCGTCAAATAGACGCATCTTCTCAGGGCGTGCCGCGGGTTTTGCAGGTGGCCGAGCGTGACTTACCAGGAGGTACTTTTTGGTCACTGCAGGTGGTGTTGACAGCAGGCGTGCACGGGGGATGCGACCGAGGAGTGGAATCGGCAGGGAAAGGAGGCGCTTCGTGAGCATCGCCTAGGAGTTAGAGGGAGAGAGAGAGAGAGAGATGAGGAGAGAATTTATAATTTAGAGTTTTAATTTACTGCTGCTGTCAGTAGTCTCGTCTAGGGAGAGAGATATCCAGTTTTATAAATACAATTCAATTCCAAAGTTGTAGACTAGACTAGGGGACATAGCCTTCCTTCCTCATCGATGGGCTTCTTCCTTTTACTTTTACTTTTATATCCCAATCCCGGGTGTGCGATTTTTGGTCGCGTCTCCACGACGATGCGATGCCGTGTTGCAGGTCTCTTCTGAAGTGGGGCTGGCAGAGGAATCCGAATGAAGTGGCACACTCGCGGAGTTAAAGAAGGGTTACTAGAACTGCAGCGAGCCTGCTAGCTTCAAGGAGCCTAACACAGGAGTGGAGAAACCCACCTCGAATGCAAGTGATGCTTATTTTGCATCATTATGTGTTTCGGCGAACACACGCATATGAGTGGCTCTATGGTGGTCATGGTGGTTGCGATGTGGTCTTTACAACATGCAATTAATAAGGGCGATCCTTGATTCTTCATGCTATGTTTTTGACTGCATTAAGAAATTGAAAAACATTTAACATTTAACAAACACCTGGGTTTTTGGAGCAGCCAAAAATAAATCCAAACCGAAGCCCCATCGGCCTTTATTTTCGCCCACATTTATGGGATTTACAGAACTGGGTTATGCCAATGAATTTTCAAAAAGGTACCGCCCCGTAATAGGATTTACAGAGGTGAGATACTCGCGATAACTCGCTGGCTGAGTGATCAAGGGGTCGATTGTCGCGAGCTCACGCCTTGCTCGCCGCATACTTTTGTTCGCTTCATACAACTGTTGTTCTCGCTTTTTCTTGTCATCGTCCCGCTCCCACCGATTCGTGTTTCCTGCGCGAGGTGACAGACACTCTGTAAGTCTGGGGCTTCTGCTGACTAGATATCTACGAAGTCGAGAGCTTAGCATTTCTAAACGCATCATGTGGATCGACTGGTGCCGAACGCAGTCGGTATACAATGTCGTGTGCGGTCACATCTGGTGGACCCTCCAAGACCGCCTTGCGCTCGGGAAAACGGTGGCCAGTCCAACCGGGGACCAGCGCGTACGTATGGTCGCTTATGCCGTTAGCCAGGGAGTCTTCCATACCATACCACTGTTCTTCATTGTGTCAGGGTATCTGACGTCGAAAACCTTCAAAAATGACTGTAAGGGGATACGGCGCTTCTACTACAACCGCTTTACGCGCATTCTCCCGGGATTCATCCTCGGATGCGCGTTGATGGCCGTTCGACGCACCGTAATCGGCCAGTCCTTTGGCATTCTTGACATTATCA
>JACLAD010005556.1_pt1 | contig 10132 bp, 5 predicted proteins | sample 8027901 | NCBI WGS metagenome assembly JACLAD01 (sample SAMN15725071, study PRJNA655200) | protist metagenome | isolation source: fluorescence activated cell sorting (FACS) single amplified genomes of... | place: Spain: Blaines Bay Microbial Observatory, Mediterranean Sea | collected 2016-07-05
TAAAGATTTTTCTGCTATACCAAATTATGGTGCAACATTAATCATTGAATTATGGAAAAAAGATGCATCAATCGATACGACAAAAGTAGTGGAAGAGCAAATGTATATACGTGCGCGGTATAAAGATGGCGATAGTGTAACTACAAATGCATCACCATATATTGATTTAGGAACTGAATGTGAAATTAATAGTAAAAATTTAGAATTTCCAACTAAATCATGCCCACTTTCTACTTTTAAAAATATGTTAACTAAACAAACATTCACAAGTCTTTATGCTTGGTGCAATGCATGTGACAATTATGCATCACAAATCTGTTTGAAAGAATATGTGAAACAAAAAACAAATGCTTGTCCATCCTTATTATCAACAACAAGTTTATCTGGGCTTGGCGGTTTGATCGTTGGGGGTATCATGGGTATTTTTTTCTCCTTTGCATGTGTTTATACCGGGTTTTGCAATGGTGTCGCAAAGAAATGTTGTAAAAAACGTCGTGGTGAAAATTATCAACGTCATCGTAGTATGCATACAACTGAATTACCATCTACCTCTACAACTAATCAAAATTCATTGTGATAAATTGTTTAAAAATGTGTGGTACTTCGTACGAATATTTTTTTAATTTTTTTAAATACGCGCGTCGTATTTATTTTATTACGAGAACGTAAAATATGTATGATGATATGATTATTTACATATATATATAATATTTTTTTAGTCTAATATGTACACACAGCAGTAACCTTTTGGAAACTTGTCAAACTACGAAAAGTATACACTGCTGTATTACTCTTTTTCTAAATATGTTCTCTCACTCATGATTGGGCGTGACGATCATCTCGGGCACATATTTATTAATATATGACATATATATATAATATTATAGGAGTATATATATATATATATAATTTGTTGAGATTTTTCCATTACTTAATTCCTTACTGCCCACCTTCAGACAATTTTCTGATTTTTTCTTTCCAATATTCTACTTCAGGGTCTACTCCTTTCGATGTTCCATCACTTGGTGGTGCTCCTCCAACACGTGTACTACTGTGGTGAGTTGATGTTTTTTTACTACTATCTTTACTTTTTTTCTTCCGTGATTTTTCCCATTTCGTTTCTTTTGTTTCAGGATTAAATAAATATGGCCTACCAGTCTTTGGATCAAATGCTCGGAACCAACCTGAATGGCCAACTGGTACTGCGCCTCGATGCAAATGCGGATTATTACTGGTTGGCTGATGCATTCCAGTTGGCTGTTTATGTGCAGTTGATGGTGCTCTTGGACTATTTTTTTGCTGTTGTCGTTGAAGAGACATATTTTTCATAGATTGATTTATGGTATTGCCTTCTTGTGCCATTCTTAAAACACGATCATATGGATGGTTTACACCTTCTTGGGCAAGTTCATACGATGTCTTTAATGCTTTTTGCCGGTTGGAATCGACCCGTTCTCTGCTGGTTATTTTTTTAATATTATTCGTCACTGGTTTATTGATGGATGAGGAACCACTACTGGAACTTGGTGGTGGCCCAGCTTCGGATAACCTTTTAATTTTTGCTTTCCACGCTTCTACTTCAGGGTCTGGTTTAGATGGTGCAGCATTTTTACCATCTAAAAGATCTTCAATGGATTGCATACGCTGTGCAACATCTAACGCAAGTTGGTTTTGTAATGCTGCTACGTTGTTCATTTCTGCCAATCCAGCAAGTTTTGCTCGTCTGTATGTATGTATAGGTTAGATATTTGTCTTGTTTAGTCAAAAAATATGTAGAATTATTTATTTGTGAAACTTACTGGGCATTTAAAAATGCCATTGGGTCATCGTCTGCCATCGTTTGTGTAATATTATATCTTTCAAATATTATATAAATGTATACGCGATATATATGTATATATTCTGTATGAATATGTTGTTTATAAACGTTGATATAATTCTATATCTATATGTATTTCAAGTAATCAGCTATATGTGACGACATACATATATATATTAATATGTACATCTGGTACATATATATATTTAATACAATAATAATAGATAATAGTATAGTGCTTCTATAATAGTACCTGGTAGTATTCAAAATTGAAATTGAAAGATACACACGGCACACTAACACGGCACACACATTGGGTTAGGATTAAGGTTAGCCGTAGGCACACAAATCCGTAATTCGTACTTTGATTATATTTCTGTATACTTTATACAAATATCCTATCATTAAAAATTCTCTGCGCGATTTAAGATTATTACCAAGAAAGATTCATCATTATCATCATGGCCATTAAAAATAATATAGATTTGATGTATATACGACAAATATTATGTATAACCAATACATCAGAAAGTATATATATATAAATACAGTACTCTCCATCTATCTATATCTATATATTTATATTTATATATCAAACAACTATGGAATACCAAATTAAAAAAACGACGAAAGCTTTTTCCGTACATACGCGACGTGGAAAATTATTAAGAGTATCGAAAGAACAATATTTAAGAACTGATTTAGGATGTGGAACAACATGTTATAACTCACCTTTTCATGGAATAGCACAACAAATTGAAGCAATGCCAACACCTGAAAATCATGAATATTCTTCGTATATCGTATTAGATACAAATGTTGCTTTGCAACAAATGGATCTTTTAGAATTAAATGTACCGCCATTATCAAGAATTATTATTTTGGAAACTGTTTTTGATGAATTGAAAAATTTAAATTCTACTACATTTAGTCGATTAGAAACTTTATTAAAAGCAAATGAAAAGCAAATTATTTTTTTCTCAAATGAACATCATCAAAATACATTTATACATCGAAATGATGGAGAATCTCCAAATGATAGAAACGATAGAGCGATACGGGTAGCTGTGAAATGGTTTATGAATACATATGGGCACCAAGCTGATTTTGTTTTTCTTTCAAACGACCGTTTATGTCGTGAAGAAGCATTAAAATTAAATATACCATCAATTTCCATACATCAATATACAAATAAATTTTCAAAAGAATATCCAGAAATGTTAGAAATGTTAGCACATACAGAAGGATTAATGGATCGGGAAGAAGAAGGATCTGGAGGAGGAGCTGGTGATCAGAATGGGGAAAATATGTTATATCCAGCATATAAATCATTATCAGATATTGAGAAAGGTGTAAAATTAGGAACGTATTATAAAGGTAAAATACGTGTAGATAAAAATTTTCCATTAGAAGCAAATATAGCATTGCGTTCCTCGAAACTTGGGTTTTATGCAAAAATTAATGGATTTATATCTAGAAATAGAGCTGTTGATGGTGATTTAGTTGCTGTACGTATATTGACAAAGGAAGAACAAGAACAAAACAATATGAAAGAAAAACGTTGGATGATGGATAATCCAAAAGCAACTCAATTTAAAATGTGGGATCAATATGGAGATGATAATGATATTACAAATGATATTGATAGCAATGAGATTCTAGAGAAGGAAGATGATGATAATAATAATAATAATAACATTGAAAAGAAAAATCAAACCAATAATGATCAAATGGGCGCTATGACATCTTCCAATGTATCTACTAATGATAGTAAAGAAGAAACTATATACGTAGAAGTGGTTGGAATCATACGTAGAAATTTACGTCCATTTTGTGGTTCAATTTTACCATCAAGTTTAAATGATCCGAAAGGAAGATCATTATTTGTACCTGTTGATGCTAGAATACCAAGAATATATTTATATTCAAAACAAACGAAAAATTTAATCGGAAAACGAATATTAGTTGCGTTAGATGGATGGGGTATTAATAGTATGTATCCAGTAGGCCATTATTTAAAAACAATTGGTGAAATTGGTGATAGGGAAACGGAAACGCAAGTTGTTTTATTGGAACATGAGATACCAACTGCAGCATTTTCTAAAAATGTTATGAATTGTTTACCACCAAAGGATTGGAAAGTTACCGAGGAAAATATGAAAGGGCGTATGGATTTAAGACATTTACATGTTTGTAGCATTGATCCACCTGGATGTAAAGATATCGATGATGCTTTACATTATCGATTGTTGCCAAATGGCAATTGTGAAGTCGGTGTGCATATAGCTGACGTTACAAATTTTGTAAAACCTGGAACTGCGATTGATTTAGAAGCTGCATCTCGTTCGACTAGTACATACCTTGTCGATCGCCGGCTTGATATGTTGCCGGGACTTTTAACTACGACATTATGTTCATTAGTAAGCGGAGTAGATCGCTTTTCCTTCTCCGTCATATGGGAAATGACATTAGATGGTGCTATTGTTAACACAAAGTTTGGGAAAAGTGTGATACATAGTAAAGCATCATTGACATATGGGCAAGCACAAGTTATGTTGGACGATTTAACCATATCAAATCCAATTGCTGAATCTGTACGTGCATTGAATAAAATAGCAAAATTTCAACGTAAAATACGAATGGATAAAGGTGCGTTGACGTTAGCATCGCCGGAAGTTCGATTTAATTTGGATAGTGTTACGCAAGATCCAACAGACGTGAAATTATATGAATTAAAAGATACAAATGCATTAGTAGAAGAATTTATGCTTTTAGCAAATGTATCTGTTGCAAGTAAAATAGTCCAAGCATACCCACGTTTTGCTGTATTAAGGCGGCATCCAGAACCAAATGTTAAGAATTTTATAAATTTAGTACAAGCAGCTAGTTTGGTTGATATAGATATCAAAGTAAATACATCAAAAGCACTTGCTGAATCATTAGATAATGCAATTTTGCCAGAAAAACCATTTTTCAATAAATTAATAAGAATCATGACAACGCGATGTATGTCACAAGCTGTTTATTTTTCGTCTGGTGAATATTCAACAAAAGAATTTAAACATTATGGTTTAGCAGCTGAATTGTATACGCATTTTACTTCCCCCATTCGTAGATACGCCGATGTCCTTGTCCATCGTTTACTTGCTGCTTCTATTGGAATTGAAGCCCTTCCAACGGCATATGAAAGTAGATCTCATGTAAGGAAATTATGTGATAATATGAATAAACGACATCATATGGCACAATTAGCTGGTCGATCTTCCGTTGCACTTCATACTATAATCTATTTCAATGATCGTCCAACAATTACAAATGCATCTATCTTGAAAGTTAGAGAGACATCTATTGTTGTATTGGTACCAAAGTATGGTATCGAAGGTGTTATTGATATTGTAGAAGATGAAAAAAAAAACAAGAAGAAAAAAAAGAAGAAAAGTAATAACAGTATTAGTAATATAGGAAAATATACTTATGATGAACAGAAAATGGCATTAATAAATCAGGTTGATTCAAATAAAAGCTTATGTATTTTCGATGAAATAAATATAAAAATATCTGTAATTGATAATGGATTTTGTCAACAAGAATTGCAATTAGAAATTGTATGGGATACAGGAATTAACACTGCAATTATGGAGGTAGAAAAAGGTGATGATAATGGTATTATTTCTCGTACTTCCTCCACGAACGGACAAAAAAGAAATGGTATTAGTAAAAAAAGAAGTACATTTACGGACAATAATAATGGTGGTAGGGCGAGTAAAAAACAAAAATAAATATAAGACAAGGAAAGACGGGGGATGGAAATGGTGTCGAACAATTTAAAAACAAATTAAAAACTACCACACTACACACACACTTCGTTGTTTATTATTTAAAATAGTATAATTTTTTTTTTTTAAATTTATTTTATTGAATTTAACACACAATGCTCTTTCTTCCCGGAAAGAGTCTGACGACGCAGACTAGCTCAGGAGAGCTTACCACCTGGTGGTATGTGTAGTGTTATTTTGGGGAATATTTTAAGGTAAATCGTCACACTTGGTATTTGTCTAATACTGCTGTGTCCATGTTAAAAAATATTCCAAATATGCCCTGGCTATATTTGGAATTGGCTATATTTGATCGGGTATATGGCTATATTTGACATAATCTCATTATTTATGTCCTCTTTGATATTTCCAATGACATATTCTTCAGGATCAATGTTATGTTTCCATGTTACATTTATATCACTATTACGCAGTGGTGCTGATGGAGGACATCGAGCAGGTTGTTGAGCAGCAGTTCATGGACGAATTGGTTCTTTTTTACCTTCTGCTAATAATTTTATTAGTAAATCACATTGTAATTGTATCCCAGCTGGTATAAGATTTAACTGGCCAGTGTACCTTGTAACACCAACGATTTTATTGCATTCTCGTACATTTTCTTAGCTCTTTCCATGTCATCTTCCGTTATTCCTGCATTGAAGTTTAACGGTGGAATATTATTTCCATGTGTCATTGAATATTCCTGATGTAGGATTCGGATATACTGTGCCCTCAATCCAATTTGATTGGTCAATGCTTCATCATATTTGATGGCCGCATGAATATTGTTATTATTGTTATTAAGTAGATCCGCCATTTTTTGCTAATATTTGCTATTTTTTGCTAATATTTAAAATGAGGAAGAATTATTCTTAAAAACCCCAAAATTGTTTTTTAACTTCTTGTTATATTTAGCTTCTGTAATTTTGTCAGCACTTTGTATCTTACTGCTGTTTTTCAAAATGCTTGTTTATTTTTCTTAATTATACTTGCTGTTGTTGCTACAGCCTTTTTCTTTTTAAACTTTTATGTTTCTAGTACTATTCCAGTGTTTTTTTCTACTGATTTAGTGATAAATTATGAAAGTATTACACATAACTAAATATCTCTTCCAAAAAATTCAAAGGAAACCGATCAATTATTGATTAACGAAGAAGATAATGATTATAATTAACCACAAACGTTAAGATTCGGAATGATCAACATCGTAATTTACCTAAGCAGCTAACAAGTTACATTATTGTATCAGTTCACTGCTGCTGTTTGTGTATAATAATATAATACAGTTGAATGTTGTTCACATGTGTTCATTGAATAGCTGCTTTAATTGTTATATACAGCTATTATTTCATGTTCCTAACAGGGTTATTATCTAATGCTATTTCTATACTACCACTATAAATGTTCTACTATGGTCACAGCATTACCACGGGATTATGATGAGATGTGAAACACGATCGAGAGTCGAGAGAGTGATCAGTGATCAATCATGTACTTAGTAGATAGAAATATCATCCAGTCAATCCATACATACACCCATTCCATCTTCACTTATTCAAACATTTAAACAAACACAACTAAAGCAAACAAAATGGCATCCTTCATACCGAAGAATCCAAATCAAACCATGTCTGTATCCAATGAGACAACGCAAGGTAATACAACACATTATGATATTGATGTTAATGTTTCAGTAGATTTGAAAAATTTACAGCAAGATGCTAAAGCATGTATGGATGAAACCGATCAATTATTATCACATGAAGATTATAATTATCCACAACATCCATTAACGGAAGAACTTGCATGTATTCCAAATATGCCAGGTAATTTAGTACGAGTTGGTAAATTATACGTATGTTGTGTAAAAAATGGTGAGGGTAAATTGGTAACGAATAATAATAGAGGAAACATGACATTACGACCAAAAGATTTAAAATGGACAGTTGGTCCATGTTGGCCAATGCTGCTTTGCACATATTCATTGATCATCGGTATATCTAGTACAGTTTACATATCATATTTACCAACATTACCATGGATATTTTCAGTTGGTGGACTATTATTATTAGGAATTGTTGTCATTGCATTGACGAAAACTGCTTGCGGTAATCCAGGTATACTTCCACGCGTAACCACTGTACCTGAAGGAGAAGAACGGTGGAGATGGAATGATTCAGCACAATCGTATGTCCCACCTGGTGCAACGTATTGCCAAGAATCCCAAGTTATTGTCTATGATTATGATCATTTTTGTCCATGGACAGGTACAACAATTGCTGGTGGAAATATGAGTGCCTTTTCATGTTTTGTTTCCAGCTTAGGAATTTTATGTGTATTTGTTATGTTTTTAGCTGTTGCTGGATCAGCTGCAGCAATACAATTGCAACATGCAAAATAACATGCTTGAATGAGAAAAAAAATGTGTGCGAGTATTGTTTGTGTAAGATGTTAAATTACTGTGGGGAAATATTAAAAATAAAATCTATATATAAATTACCTCTGTAGTGTGTTTAAACCTTCTTTTCTTTTCTAACACATTTCATTTTTTGTTCTTATACGTACTTCTCGTATTTTTAATTTATAAAACCTTCGTGTAGATTTCTTCTCTTCTATATCACTTCATTTTTTCATCAATCCGGCAATAATTATTATAATTTTTTCATCATTCATTTACATCATCAATTGTGGCAGTTATTATTACATGTATATAGTATATCAGACGCATGTCAGTCGAATACATATATAATACAAATATACCACCACAACATGTTGTAAAACAATATAATAATATCTTAAACAATATATATTATAAGAATTTAATAGGTATTACAAATAAATTGTTAACGTTATATATATACACACACACACAAATATACATCATATAATATATATATTATTTTTTTTAAATATGAGACGTGTTGCATCATTAATAACAAATAAAAATTATATTATTCATAATAATAATGTTTTGAGATATAATAAATATTTCAATCATAATCATGGAAATAGTTTCAGACAACGGTTTTTTAGTAGCGCAGAAGATACATCGAATGAAGCAATATTAGAATCATTTTTACAAAGAGTACAAAAGGAACCTAAAATGTTTGAACGTGTGTGGTCACAAGTCCCAGAATCAGTAAGAGCTGATATGTTAAAACCAATTTTGGCTAATTTACCACAGAAAACAATTTCTAGTGAATTTATCAAGGCTGATAAAAGCCAAGATGGTGTGTTGGATAAACAAGAATTTGAACATTGGTTAACACAAAATATGAAACGTGCAGCTGTGAATCAATACAAAGTAGCGGAGGCAAGTGAAGCAGGGAATGCAGCAGCAGCATCGACGACAGCAAATGTTAGCAAAGAAGTGACAAAAGATCAATTGAAAAAATTAGCAGTTATGTCTGCTATACCCTTTGTAGGATTTGGTTTCCTTGATAATGCTGTCATGATAACAGCGGGCAGTCAAATTGATGCAGCATTTTCTGCATTTGGTATCAGTGCAATGGCAGCTGCTGCATTAGGTAATACAGTATCAGATGTAGCAGGTATTAAAGCTGGTGGATTTATTGAAATGGTTTCAGCAAAATTAGGTTTGCCCGATCCAATGTTAACAACGGAGCAATTAAAAACCTCCGCAGTAAAACGTACTACATTGATATCAAGTGCAATTGGTATTGCTGTAGGTTGTATATTAGGAATGTTACCTTTGTTATTTATTGATGATGATCATAGTTTAAAAAAAGTTTTTAATGAAATAGATGTAGACAATAGTGGTGATATAAGTTTTGAAGAATTACAAGTAGCTGTACGCGGTGTTGGTTTGAGTGTAGACAAAGATGAATTACGAAAAGCATTTCGTGCTGTTGCCATTGATTTAGACCATGAACGAATTACATTTAAAGAATTTAAAAAATTAGTTGCAGCTTTTGAAAAGAGAGTAAAAGAAGAAGGGTTGTCAATAGATTAGAAAAAAAAATGTATGATATGCATTACGGAGAAGAACTTTATAACTTATTACATACTAACACCACACATGAATTCTACAAACAAACTTTATTGTATATATTTTTTTTAAATTATTTTTTTATATTACTATATTCTATATATACGTAGTATAAAAATAAAAAATTCGGAAAAAGACGGGTTTATATGTTTGATATACTAACAAGTACATGTACAGCTTAAATCTCGTACACCTTACCCCCCGAATATAAACAACAAACAACAAATAATAGCACAATACACACTGAGTGTAGTGCAGCGGAATCCTGAAAAATATCCTTAATCCCCAAGCTAACTTGGGGATGGGTGGTCCATCCCCAAGCAAAATCCCCAAGGTACTTGTTGTAGTGTTAGTGTTGTATAATTACCTATATATCTATATTACCTGACTTTTATCCGTAATGCTATTACTATGCTATTTGAAAATGGTACATCTACACATACATACGTATAAAACATGTATGTAAACAATGTTTACATCAATACAACG
>JACLAD010008835.1_pt1 | contig 10127 bp, 7 predicted proteins | sample 8027901 | NCBI WGS metagenome assembly JACLAD01 (sample SAMN15725071, study PRJNA655200) | protist metagenome | isolation source: fluorescence activated cell sorting (FACS) single amplified genomes of... | place: Spain: Blaines Bay Microbial Observatory, Mediterranean Sea | collected 2016-07-05
CGTCGGCGTCTCGCTCGGAGCGCCCGTCACAGGAGACCCCGTCGTCGGGGTCATCGTTGGGCTATTTGTCGGCGCAATGGTCGTCGGGTTCCCAGTAGTGGGAGTGCCCGTGGGCGTCGCCGTCACCGGGGTCGCGGTGATCGGCGTTCGCGTGGTCGGGCTGCGCGTGATGGGACTGAGCGTCGGGTTCGCCGTTGGGTTGAACGTCTGCGTCGGAGCCTGCGAGGCGGGCGTCGCGGTCACCGGTGAGCCCGTCGTGGGGGCGTTGGTGGGAGCCGCGGACACAGGCGAGGCCGTCGTTGGAGTCGACGTCACCGGCGTGCCCGTCGGACCTCCCGTCGTCGGGGTCGTCGTCGGGGACGCAGAGGGAGAAAACGTAGTCGTGGGCGAGTTGGTCGGTGTGTTAGTCACCGGCGCAATTGTTGCCGGGTTGCTCGTAACCGGCGTGGCCGTGGTGGGCGTGGACGTGGGAGCATAAGTCTCGGGCTTCACCGATGGACCTTCGGTCGGTGCGTTCGTTGCCGCCGCCAGGGCTGCAATGAGAGCCAGTGCGGCGGGGACGTGCATCCCGCGCGCAAGCATGACACAGCCGTTCGAACTGGAGGACTGCCCAGGGAAACTGAACGCGGCTCGAGGCGGTGAGTCGCTACCGCCCACTACCGCTTGCGGGACCTCCTGAACCCTGCCTCGAGGCCTTTGCTAAAGTGAAACCCGGGTTGAAACGTCGTGGACTACTGGACTACTCCATTCGCGCGAAAATATTTTATCAGAATCCCGGGATTCACTTGCAGGCACGAGTGACACCTCTCGAGCGATGCTTGCACGCGCGCTTCGCGGCCGGATGCGCGCTCCTGCGCGTCTGGTGGCGAGAAGACGAGGACTGTGCACGCAGGTTGAGGGTGTGGAGAGGGATATTGTGGAGTTGACCCAGTCGAATGGCATCGCGACGCTGACTCTGAACAACCCAGACAGGCGTAATGCGCTATCAACCACGATGATGACCCGGCTGTCGGAGCGGCTGGACGCAATTTCGCGTGATGAGTCGACCCGGTGCGTGATATTAGCTGCGAGAGGCACCGTATTTTGCTCTGGCCATGACCTCAAGGAAATGAAGGCTCTTCGTGAGCAGGGCGCGGGGGCTTACGCGAGAGTATTTGGGCAGTGCAGTGCTCTCATGACACAAATTGTCCGGCTGCCTCAGCCAGTGATTGCCCAAGTCGAGGGCGTCGCGACCGCGGCGGGCGCGCAGCTCGTAGCGTCATGTGATCTCGCGGTGGCGTGTGAAGACAATGCTAGGTTTGCAACGCCTGGGGTCAACATTGGCTTGTTCTGCTCGACGCCAATGGTCGCGCTATCGCGTAAAATTTCTCCTCGCAAGATGATGATGGAAATGCTGCTTACGGGTGTCATGATCGACGGGGAAGAGGCTATGCGCATCGGGCTCGTGAACCACTCGGTCGCGCCTGATGAAGTCGCTGAGTTGACGGCCGAAATGGCCAACATCATCGCGTCAAAGTCCCCCACCACGATCAAAATAGGGAAAGAGGCATTTTACAAACAGCTGGAGCTTCCGATGGTCGAGGCGTACGAGTATTGCAGCCGCGTTATGACTGAGAATATGATGGATCCCGATGCGGATGAGGGCATTGAGGCGTTTCTGGGCAAGAGGGACCCTGTGTGGCAAGCAGATGATGGGAAGAAGCCTTGAGAAGATAGTCGGCGCTTGGTGGGTCATACCTCTCGTGCCAAAGATCACGCAGGTCCTTTGATGTGTGCGGGCACGCGGCGTACACTCGCGCTTCGTCTGTGTTGTTAGCAGTGGGCGATGAGGCACATTGCTTTTTATCGCTTAATGTAAACGTCTGGAATGAGTAGTAATGAGTAACGAGTAAACATATGTTCGCATGCCATATGCCATATGTGTCTAATGATAGCCTCGTCTTCGTTTTCACTGTCATCATTGTGGCCTCTGCTGATCGAGAAATGAGTCTTTCGGCTTGCTAGCAGGGCGAGAGCTACGGGCTGTGAAGCTATATGTACGTTGTTACTTACATACACGCGAGAGAAAGAAACACTAGGTGCTACCAACTCGTTAACTCGCACTTTTTGTATCATCAATCGTTCTCGTTATCTTTAAATCACTTCCGTACTACTGCACGTAAAAACTTCACATTTTAACAGCTAACAAGCAGCACGTCACGCATCCGCAGCAGTGCGCTTCGCGGCTGTGCATGGGAAAGAATCTCATGCGTGTATTTGCGTGTGTGCGTGTGCGAGTCTCCCTCGATCACTGTTTGCCGTCGGAAGCAGGGGCCTTTTCTGCGCCCGCAGCCGCCGTAGCCTTTTTCTTCTTTTTGCGCTTTTTCTTCTTCTTCCTACGGGCGATAGACATGGCCAGCGTCTTGAGCGTCTCTTTGTTGGTCACCTTCTTATCGCACTGAATGTTCGACACATCGGTTTCAAGACCCGAAATTTTAAGGGTTCCCTGGGGCAAGATGAGAGCGGTGAACTTTATGTGGGCCACAAATTCGCCGGATTTCTCCTGAAGGACGGGGTAGCCCTGGACGAGCTGGTGCGCGAGGCACTCTTTGATGCCAAACCGCGCTTTTTTCTCATTCATACCACGAATAGTAAAAGGAAACGCGTCGAAGCGGTCTTGGATCTCGTGAAACACAGCCCGTGACGCTTTCATTTTAAGAGAATATTGGCTCTCGGGGTCCCTCTTAAACACAGTCATTCGCTGCTCGAACTCTTGAGGCTTTCCGTCGCCTGTGGACATAACGATGTCAATAGCGTATACCTCGTTCTCCTCGAATTCGTATTCGACTTTGCTCTCTGGATTGTTTTCCTCGACTTTGGAAGCGATGACCTTCTCTCCGTCGATTTTGTTGCGCTCTAACTGGTGCGAGAGGACGCCTTGGACGGAGTTGACGCCGAAATCGCTCGCGACATCGGTGAACATCTGCGTCATGGCAGTGCTCTTCGCGCCGACACGGAGCAGGCGAATGGCGCACTGAGCTGCCGTGTGGGCCGCCATCATCACATCGGCACGGCGTCCGGTCGCCTTTTCGCCCACTACCATGGACTGCGCCGCGACGGCCACATATCCGTCGATGTGAACGCCAAGGTCGATTTTCACCAAATCACCCTGCTTGAACTCGGTGGTGTCGTCGCTCAGAGGTGAAAAGTGACCTACAACGTGATTGACCGAGACGCAAGTGGGGAACCCAACGCCCTTTGACACCTTCTTCTTGCGGTAGATCGCCCCGCAGGCCTTATCGATGTAATCATCCCCGAGCTGGCACGCATCAACAACCTTGCCACCAACCTGGATCGACTTGATCACAGTCGCAATGGCGGCGTCTGCGATTTCAGCAGCCTTCTTATACTTGGTCACGACGTCCGGGTTGCTCACATCCTCGATCACCTTTTTCTCCTCTTCACCAGCGCTCTCGGACATGGCGGAATGCGCTCGCGCTCTGCTGCGCACTTGGGTTCGCGGACCTTGGTTGCCTGGCGCGCGCTTCGCCCGTTCGCCCGCTGTGGGAGCGCTTTTTTAAAAAAAATCATTTTGGAGCGGGTCGCGCGTGCAAGTGGTGCGTGCCCTGTGCTCGTTGTGCAGGGGCGCTCGACCCGGGCGACTGCCGGCGAAATGCTGCCGTTGAGGCACACATTCGACAGGGATAAACATAGCGATGTGGGTCGGGACAAGGCAACGCCATTTAAAGTGTTGCTGTCCGCGTTTGGTTATTCAAGCGCCGTCGCTTCGATCGTGTGCTTCTATTTTTGCGTCACGTCCACTTTTGGTGAGCACTCGCCGCTTGGGAACGTGATTCTTCACTGGGTTGCCTGTTGGTTTTTGCTCTGGTCCATGCCTTCGCCTGTAGTTCCAGAAAAGGCGCAGGAAAAGTCCCGTGGGGCAGCCAAACTTCTCCGCACGGCCGTCTCTTGGCTTTGGCAAGGCCAATCTCCAGGCGAACGCGCGCTTTCAAAGATTAGGAGCAGGGTGTTGAAGGCATCGGTTTTGCAGAACGTGTGTGCGTGCGCAGCCCTGACAATACCACCTCTCTACTTCACAAATAGGGGGAGAACTTGCGTCGTGTGTGCCTACTCGTTGATCCTTTTCTTTGGCTTCGACTGGGTATCGCGACTATGCAACTTATGCCTACCTCGGGGCCGCTCAAGCTTAGCACTGGCAACCCGGGGGGCAAAGCGCCCTGCTGAGGGTGTAGGTGCCCGCGGGACGCGCATTGGGCACGCTAGTGGGGTCCGCGCCAGAGTGGCCCGCGGGGCGACACGCCCCGCAAGACGCGTGGTCGCCCAAGGAGTAGGCGCACGCGACGAGGCGCGGGTGCTCGGTCGAGGGTCGCACGCGACCATCGGGACACATGGCGCAGCTGTCATGTCTCAATTTGTCCATCTCGCTGTTCTCCTGGTGTTTGCAGTCGTCGCACTCCACCGTGTCATCCCGCGCGAAGTGATATCTCGCTCAAGACTCTCGGCGGCGACGGCTGTGGTGCTAGTCGTGATAGGCCTGCTCTCCGACATGGCAAGGCGGCGGATTCTAACGCCTAAAGAGCCAATATTCGGTCGCCGTGCCGTGGCAAACGGTGCTGTGAGAGTCCTGAGGGGACTTAGGGGGGTGTCTCGCGCCTCCGCTCTGTGGGTCGCACTTTTACTTACAGACCACGCACTGGACCCGTATGGCCGGCTGGCGTATCCACGCTCCGAGCGGCATCTTCTCGCTGGGGTTGTCAGCGGGTACGGGCCGCGTACTGGCGCTCGCGTGTGTGCTGTGTATGTGACATCATTTGTGGACTCCCCGCGCCGAGACAGTGTGATGCCTTCAACGTGCTCCGCAATCGAAAAGGGGCTTGGGGTTAAGTGCACAGTCCTCGACGGGCCGTCAATGCTCGACTTTCCAGAGCAATACAAGCACCACACGCTAACTCTACTCGTCGCTTCCGGCCTGATCGATCAAAATTATCTGATCAAAAGCAAGTGTAAGGAGCGCGATGGCGAGTGCCTTGTCCCGGGACCCAGATTCGACGGCCGATACAACCATATTGACAACTTCCTCACGCACATCTATGCGTTTATGAAGTTCACGGTTGACCACGCGCTGGACGATCCTTTGTGCACGGCTTTAGTTTTAGAAGATGACGTGACTGTCGCGAGCGGTTTTGCTCGCTCAATTGAGGCGGATCTAGCATCGCTCGTGCCCAACAGCTACGACTTGATCAGTCTCGAAGCTCCAGAGAATATATGCAAGCACTACTTCCAGGACGAGGGCATCGGAATGACCAACGTTCATCGTGTCTCCAACGCGCATCGCGCACTGGGTCGGTTTATGTGGCCCGGAATCTACGCGGGTGGGTACATGGTATCAGCAACGGGTGCATCGCGTTTAATCCGATCGCTCCCCGGGACTTCCAACATCGACACATGGTTCAACGCGCTGTCATTCTGGGGCAGCTTACGTGTGCTGGTGCGATGCCCTGAACTCGTTATGCAAGGATCGCTCGAGAAGTACGGCGGAGCTGTAGTGTCTCTCGCGGCTCGCGAGGGCCCCAAATTTGACAAGGGTAGATGGGTCGAGACCAAGGCGGTGAAATTTCACAAGCAATTGGAGGGCGCAGCTTCGGCCAATGCAAGCGTCGGCAGAACTATAAACGAATGGAGCAACGGATTCAGCAATCGGTTCTATGCTGAATTACAACTGATGAATGATCAGTTCCGTTCTGAAAAGGCCAGCGCGACGCACTAGTTGTATAATTTTCCGTGAACTGATGATATTTATCTGATATTTATCTGTACAGCAAATATGCAAACACTAAATGTACGTAGCAGTGCAATCGTGCGGCAGTCGGGCTTGCGCAACTTCACGTGTAGTGTGGATAGAGCACACGCACTCTCAGACAATCGCATCAGGGGGATACATCAATAGGTTGTACAAGTGTGTAGCTGTAGTCGTCGACACGATTGCGGCCCCGCTCGCTGCAGTCCAGACAGTTTGCAGTGCCCGATTCGACGCCGCTCGAGAGGTGAGTCATCAGACCACTTTGCCACAAGATGTGCGGCCTCTCGCGTGTAGAAAACGTGCTGTTCCCGCCGCTCTGCCACGGCACAAACGAGCTAAATGCAGCGTATGGCGACATGAACCATGTCTCGCCCCGCGAGTCGTTGGACCAGGCGTGTCGGCCGCTCCAAGCTGGCATCTGACCGTACCCTGGGCCTTGGTAGCGGTGCGTTCGGCCGTGGAATATGGCATGGATCGAGCCAACTTGCGTATTTGCGTACCTTCCCGTTTTGTTAGGCGGATTTTGCACCCTGTACACATTCGAGTCCTCGACGCACGGGTCTGCGCACCCGGGAAACAATTGCCTCGGAACAAACTCGAACGGTCCGTTCCAGCTCGGCGCAGATGCCCTATAAATTTCGCCGTACCTGCCTGGACAAGCCGTGCACCAATTATCCGACGCGTGGGATCCGAAACGGTTGAGCATGAGCAGAGATCCGTCGTCCAAAAACAGCGGCGATGGGTTTTCATCGCCGCAGCCCACCTCTGTGTTGTTGACCCACGGGCCGAGAACCGAATCGGCGACGAGTAGCCGCGTTCGAACGCTCGTCGGCTTTCCACATTCGGTGTACGACGGGCCGGGGACGGCACCTGCGGGAGTAGTTCCGTTCGTGCACTCGCGCAGCGCGGGCGGGAGAGTCCCGGCGCCTGTGCCGTTCCCTGTGTGAATCAAGGCAAACTTTGGGGTGCCGCCGCTCCCTGTTGGCGGGATGACGGCCACGGCCGGGCCATGTGCAAACATCGGAATAACCTCTTCTTGGAACTCATACGGACCTTCGGCGGTCGTACTGCTCGCTCGAATGACGCGGCTCACCTTGTACCACGCATTGAACCCGCAGTGGAGGTCAAATTCCGCGGCAAACATCTGGTACTTGTCGAGACCTGAGACGTCTGGAGGAATGATGCTTCCGCCCCACGACGCTGTGTTCTCGCGGTGGTACCCGCTGCCTTTACGTGCTGGCAGCAGGGCTAGTGTTTGGCAGAACCGGCCAGTCCAGCCTTGCGCGCACGCGCACTTTCCCATGACGCACTGCCCGTTGCGCTCGCACTGGTCCGCCGTTTCGCAGTCGGGCACGTCAGTGAGCAGTCCAGATGTGACCGCGCCATCTGAGGGGACTGGGCCCGCGCCGCCAAGCCATGCGTCGTCGATGCGCGCGTAACAGAGACTCCGCCACCCGGATGTGGACGAATTTCCATAATCGTGGTGGAAGTAAACGAATGACCGACAGGGGAACACGCCACGATATATGTACCCGCGGCATGCAGCAATGCATCCGTCGACCGAGTTCATTGTACCCAGAAACTTGGCTTGTGTCGTCGAGTTGGTGGGTTCGCAGCCCTTGACGGGGTTCATTCGTCCTCCCATTCCACACTCTAGAAACCCATTCCCGTGCGTGAACATGTCTTGTAAATTATTAAGCGGCGTCACAAGCATGGGTGGAGAGTGTACCTTGGAGCACATGGCGCAGGCGAACATGGTCAAGACCACAAGGCGAACATAAGCGCGATGGAGACGTAGATCCTCCATCAGCTGGGATATCCCGGATATCAAGCTGATAGGAAGTATCAACTTTGGGAATTTCACTTGATTTCACTTGAAATTTAGAATTTAGGAGACTCTCACAGTAAATTATAAGCTTATTGCCACACAATGACCGTCAATTCCATAAACGTCCACACACTACACGACGGATTACAACGCGCCAGTATCCATCATCTAGTAACACCATTTGCCCACAGTTGCGTAATGTCCGCCAGTTCCATAAACTTAGGTTTATTCTCCCCGTCTTTCCAGCCTTGCTCTACAATGTCGTTCAGATGGATCTCGTTCCCTTGTTTATCCTCGGCCTGGTTCCCTCGCCAGTCGCTGCAGTGGTGATGCTTTAATCGAAGTGCGAGGCACGGATTACTAATACGTATGCCTTTTTCAACAAGCCGCCCGGCAAAGACGTCCTCGGAGTTCCACAGGCCACCCAGGTAAAAATCTATCGACTCGTAGTCGACTGGGAGAGGCGGGCTCATCAGGAAGGTGTCGAAGCAGTTGAGTGTCGGGTCGCAGTTGCACCAGGCGTGGTTACTATTCAAAGGAAAGTTGGGACACAGCCCGTTCTCATAGCGGGATATCAGATGGACCCTATTATTCCGAGTGAGAGCTCGGACGAAGGTTTCAGACTCAAAGCCACTCGACAGAGAAATGTCGGCGTTGGTCAGAATGACAGGCTTCCCCGCGGAATTTTCGTTGACGTACTGCACTGCAGCCTTGTACGTGATTCGAGACCCGAGAGGGACAACGTGGATTTTCCCACAAGGGTCTTGCGCAAGAAAGCGAGCAAGCTTGCGGTAGACTTTACTCCCATGCCCCTGCAGCTTGTTGACCTGCGTCTGCAGAAAGTTCAGAAAGTCCTTTGATGTACCTCCTTCTTCTTGCAACAGGTTAATGCGCCGGACAGGCTTCTGGGCAATGTTGCACAGCAACGCGTTGACGTACTCCATCTGGCGATAAAATGGAATGTTGAGGTTGCGCGGAAACTGGAGAACAATGTCCAAGTAAGCATCTCTGTGCGAATCTGGACATGTAGGTGATCCTTCAAGTATATTGGAGCCCATACCACCGCCCCCCGACTGCGTCAATACATTATTGATGATGTTGGTACCCGACCCGTCTATATCACACATAAATGGCCCCTCGAGCAGCCCCCATTCGAAATTCCACTGCTGTGCGTTCTCAGGTATCCTCTCAAATACTTTCTGACTCCACGAATGTTGCAAAAACATGAGCATCCCGAGACATACCAGGAATACCGCAAACCCCGCGCGCTTGGTCGACAAGCTCGAGAGATTCCTCCATTGAAAGAGGCGCTGGAAAGTCTTGCTCAGCCTGCCGCGCCCCGGTCTAAGACGCAGAGTACCACGCATTATAGTCGCAAGGCCTGGCTATTTCCCCGCCTCGCTCCCGCGTAAATAGCGAGCCCCCTGCACGCCCGACTGTGTTGCGAGTTGCGAGGCTCCTCGCTTCATCAGGCCGCAGGACTATTAATTTTAATTTTTAATTTTTAATTGGACCGGGAGAGGACCAGTTAAGAGAGCGTGCGCTACAACCCTGCAGCCCGGGGACGTCGACCCATCTGCCCATTCTCGTCATGCTTTCATCTGCACTGTATCTACTCGCGGCGACGAGCCGAGCCGCGCCGGCCCTGCCCAAGTTTGATGAGCAGTTTCAGCTCAACTTGGTCGAGGTCGATGACGACACGGGCAACGAGACACTGCGGCAGACTCTTGCCGTCGACAAGTATGCTCACAGAAGCCACATGACTGCAGACGGGCTGGCAATTGGCGGTCACTTGGAGCAGATCCGGCGTTGTGACATCGTGCCGACGGGGTTCTTCATTCAGGTTGAAGGAGGGTCGGATCAGCCCCAATCCGAGTGGACGTGCACCAACACGACCGTGGACTCGGACCCCGCATCATGCCAATGGAATAATTTTTGGGACATTCCTGCCAATTCGTCGTACGCTGGCAGCAAGGTGGTCAATGGACTGAAATGCTCCGTTTGGAGTTATTGGGACTCGAACATCCAGTACGAAATATATGCGGATGCTATGACGGGTACGGTTCCAGTCCGCCTGCGGAAGATCTCTAAACTCGTACCGACGCACCCTCTCTGGCACCTGGACTTTTTCAACTACACCCGTGGTGCGCCACCCATGCCGGCATTTGCTGCGCCGCAAGGCACCAAGTGCCCGCCAGCGAGCCCGCCGCTCGGAGTGCGCAACGCTAGGACTTTGCGCGACTTGGTACGCGAGATCAATCATCGGCACTAAATGAAGCGGCGTATTCGGGCACTTGCCTGGTCGGTAGTTGAACGCCATCTCTATGAGCAGGATTCCAGCCTTGTCCTTCCCATCAGAATGCGAGTCGATCAACTTGGTCACACGCTTGAGAAACTGCTCATCACCGCTAAGAAGAACTACCTGAAACTAGGGTTAGGGCTAGGGTTAGGGTTGAAGAGACCGGGTCTGGCGACCACGCGCGAGTGCTGCTCCCGCAG
>JACLAD010014882.1_pt1 | contig 10126 bp, 11 predicted proteins | sample 8027901 | NCBI WGS metagenome assembly JACLAD01 (sample SAMN15725071, study PRJNA655200) | protist metagenome | isolation source: fluorescence activated cell sorting (FACS) single amplified genomes of... | place: Spain: Blaines Bay Microbial Observatory, Mediterranean Sea | collected 2016-07-05
GGCCATGTTCAAGCAGGTATACAGCCGATTGGACTGCGTGACGCACGAGATGGGCGAGTCCTACTACAACCCGCTGATTCCCGGCGTCATCGAGGAGCTAGAGAAGAAGAAGCTCGTGGAAATGGGCGAGGATGGCCCATCCAAGGGAGCAAAGGTCGCGCGTGAGTCGAGCCATTCATAATGCGTTGTTTATTCGATTCAATTCGATTCGATTGGATTATGTTTTTTGTGTGCGCTACTACAACTGTGCTTTTTGATCTGGTGACATAGGTTGTACTTCTCACTATCTCCCCGTCTCCCCGTCTCCCCATCTTCCAATCTCCGCCTTCGTCGTTGCACTGCAATGTCTACCGTTTAACTTGTAACTTGTAACTTGTAACTCGCAACGTATAATTTGTATGTAGGCGTTCCACCGCAGAAGTGGAACCCCGGAAACGTTCCCCTCATGGTGCAGAAGAGCGACGGTGGATACGGATACGATTCGACTGACATCACCGCTGTGCAATACAGACTGAGGGAGCTAGGTTCCGACTGGATCATCTACATCACCGACACGGGACAGCAGATGCATTTCCAGCTCGTCCTCCTCGTCGCGCAGATGGCTGGCTGGGCCAAGGAGGTGAGATTGAAGACCGGCGCGCATATGTATGAGCGAGGGAGGGAGGGGAGGAGAGAGACTCAACCTGTGGCGCTCCCAAATTTCAAATTTCAGGTGTTTGGCCCTCGCGGCGCCCGCGTCGAGTGGATCGGGTTTGGCGTCGTCCAAGATAAGAACGGCAGGCGCTTCAAGACTCGCTCTGGAGGGACGGTCAAGCTCACCTCCCTGCTCGACGAGGCCAAAGACCGCGCCTACGAGAGCCTCAAGAAGAGGCAGGAGGAAGGCAAGGGCCAGATGGCTGAGGAGGAAATGAAGGAGGCGGCGGGCATTGTCGGCTACTCTGCTGTCAAGTACTTCGACCTGAAGAACCAGCGCGTCAAGGACTACAAGTTTGACTACGACGCGATGCTCAACTTTGAGGGAGACACCGCCGTCTACCTCCACTTTGCCCAGGTCCGGTGAGTCTTCACTCACTTCACTTCAGCGGAAGGGAGGGCTACAACTTCCCAACCTTCCCGCGAGATATTCTATTTTTAGCTCACCTCGCCTGTATCGTGGTATGATGATCTGCAGCTTCGCCTCTATCGTCCGCAAGAGCGGCGTGGACGTGGACGGGCTCGCAAACCTTCCCGACGCCCAGGCGGCAAGCAAGATTAGGGACGCGCTCAAGACTCCGAGCGAGTGGGCCCTGGCCAAGCTCGTGCTCCAGTTCACGAGCGTCATCAAGCAGTTCCTCGCGCCTGGGGAGCTCTCCCCGCACAAGATCTGCGGGTACCTGTACGACCTCTCCACCGCAGTTTCTGCCTTCTGTCGCGACTGCAAGGTGATCGGGAGCGAGGAAATGGAGGGTCGCGTAATGCTCTGCGCCGCCACGGTCAAGGTCATGCGCAAGTGCATGCACTTGCTCGGAATCACGCCGCTGGAGCGGATTTAGAGAAGTAAAGTGAAATATTACTACTCTTGTTGCTTCGTGAAAAATTAATCGTTTTTGCGGCTTGTGCGCTGGCCGCCTGTGGCCATTCATCGCGTTTTCCATGCGTCCAACACAACACACGTTATTATACGCGATTTTATTCTGCTACGCACAGGGTACTATACAACACACACACCATACAACAGAATGATTTCAAACATTACGAATTTTTTTTCCACAGTTCCGCCCACCTCTCGCCCCCTCTCCTTTTCAGCAATACGCAGTAATGGCCTTAAATACAGAAATAAGCAAACTCGCCGCCCTGTTGCGCGGTCAAATAAGATTATTCTTCGCCAGCTGTATATCGTGAAGGCACGCGCACAAGCACTTCGTACAACTTAAAGCGAGAGGGTATCGGCAGCTTTCGAAAAGGAGATAAGATGCCTGCGATGAACGTGCCTGCAAAGGCGGAGCTAAGGGCCAGCTCTCAGCGCATGATGGCCACCGCCTCGTCTACCCCAAAGCGCAGTTACCGAACGCTGGCGGCCAGGCGAGAAAAATCTGCGTGCAAATGGGCAGGAAACTTCACGTCTCGTTTCCGCGGCGTTCACTTCTCGAAGCAGCTTGGGAAGTGGATCGGCAAGATCTACCACAACAGAGAGGCACGATACCTTGGAATTTTTGCCACCGAAGAGGCCGCTGCTGAAGCATACGACCTCAAAGGCCTTGTGCTCAAGGGCAACCGCGCTAGGCTGAACTTTCCGGCAAGGAGGGCGGAGTACGAAGTAAAGGCCAAGCATCTCAGAACGGAAGAGGTGAGAAGGGAACAGAATAAACATTCGCAGACTCGGGTCCAGCAGTGGAAGGCGCATCGACCCCAACATGAGGCACATCAGTGGCAGAGGCGCCACCAGCCGAATCGGCATCAATGGCACCATCCTCAACATAGTGCTCCTTTGCAGTTTCCTTCTGCATCGATGGCATTGATGCCGTCGATGGCGCTGGACTGCTCCCTGCAGGCAGCAGCGCAGTTGCCCTTTAGGACCAAGATCAGCAAAGGGATCACTTTCAAGAAGTCTGCCTCGACTGGCTGTTCGTTCATTCTCATCTGAAACTACAGATAATTGAAAATAAAGCACGAAATAGGGGGTGTGGGGGATTTGATTTTGCAAAACTATCACCGACTCTGTTTCATTAGCATGCCTTGCCCTCGCAGCACTTTGTACACTGTCGTCCTCCCTCATCCGCGTTGGTGCGGTCGCAGCACTTCTCCTCAAAGTTTTTCACTCCCATCATCCAGCCGGCGTAAGATTCGGGCTGGAACTTCTTGAGCCTCTCCTCGCCACGGGCAATAACAGCCTTAGCGAGCTCGAGGTTAGGGTCGATGAAATTATATCCGTCGATGAAGTTGCCGTCGGCCTTTTTAGCCGCGATCGGGAGCTCGGTGCAGGACAGAGCGACGGGAGTCGTGGAGTTTCGGACGTGCTTGGCCAGGAAGCTCTTTAAGTTCTCGTGGGCGAGCTCATCGTTTCCCTGCTGGACCTTCAGGATGACATTGTCCCAGAGCCAGCCTCTCTCAGACGCCTCGATTCCGTTGTTGATCTTCCATCCGTCCTGCCAGAGCGACCCGTATTCGCCCTTCTCGCCCATCGTGACGGCAGAGCCGAGGATGAAGATTTCACTGCCTGGCGCGGCCGTGCGGTGAAGTGCGTCTGACACGGCGTGCTGTAAAGAGTTGTCGAAAGTGTGCGTGAGTTGAGGGTCTCGGTATCGATTTAATCGTCGACAGCTCAGCGTATCGCTTGGAGGACTCACGATGATTGAGACGAACGCGTCGAGCTCGTTGAGCTTTTTGTAGAGATAGTCGTGGATCGTGTTGCATGCAAGGCCAAAGGCCCCGTACTCGAGAACCCCTCTGGGGAACGTGGAGGTAATAACATCTAGTTCAGCGCCGACGTTGGCAATTGCTTCAGCCTGCGAGGCCCAGGCCCAGTTGTTTTGGGTCATTGCGTCGAGACTTGGCGACGAGCGCAGGGTGATATCGGCCATATCCCGTGCCTGGTAGTACCATGGTTTGGCCCCGGCCTCTTCGATGGTCTTCGTAAGGACGTCTGCATGACATTTGCTTAGAAGGTGAGTTTTGCAGCGGTAGATACACCAAAGCGCATAACGGCAGTATACAGCAAGAACAACGCACCTGCCCCAGCTTGCGGGCCAACGCCTCCAATAATTGCCAGCATCATTGGGTTCGAGTTGCGGATGGGTGCACGGGGGAGGTTCTCTGGAATCTCCGAGCGCAAATGAAGGCGCTGCACGGAGCTAGCGTTGATGGGATCAAAGGAGCTAGCGTTGTTGGCGGCAGTACTCGTGGACGCAGCGGCAACCAGGCCGAGAGTGAAGAGGAGAGTCTTGGTGAAGATCATTTGTGTTGTCTTGTTATGTTTTGTTTAGAAGGAGTTTGTGTGTTCGTTCGTATTATTTTATGATCAAGGAGGAGGTAGCATCTCGTTGTGGAATTTTGTGCTCTCGAAGCAGCGGTTTGGTTGACAATCCAGGTCTGCTGTGTGTGCTATTTGTGCTTCAATAATGGACGAAAGGACGAAAAACTAGATTGTGGTCCCACAGTGTGCGAAAGTTCGTGGACAGGTGATTGCAAAAACAGCTCGGGATCTCATCCTTGACGAACAGTGGGTGATTCAAAATGGACGAAAACGAGGGCTGGGTTCCGTACCCACCGCCTATGTGAATCAGGGAACAAGCGATTACGCTGTGGGTCGTGACTAGAGCATGATGCGAACAACCAATCTCAGCCACAAGTTCCAATCTGTAGCGAACACGTCACAAGAGAGGCGTCACCCACAAGAGTATATCAGTACGAGCGAGGGTAAGTTTACGATTTAAGAGAGTCTGCATTCGATTACTATGCTGCACTTCTGAACCAATTCATCTACTTGTCCCAGTCTACTTCTTCTTCGCCGTACGCTCCTCGAGGTAGGCTTTCTCTAGCTCCTTTTGCTTGTCCATCATCACCGCGTTGTACTGCTTGAACTCCATGGTGAACTCGCCCTTTCCCTGTGTATTGCTGCGCAAGTCTCCCACGTAACCAAACATTTCTGCCAATGGAACCTCAGCCTCGCAGTAGCTGTAACCATCGCGCGTCTCGTTGCTCCCGATCAGTCCCTTGCGCTTGTTCAGCCCAGCGATGACGTTGCCCTGGGACACCGTTCAAACGTCGGGAGAGAGAGAGAGAGTGAGAGAGGCAGAGGAATAGATATCGATGAAGTAAAAGAGGAAAAGAGACCAGAGGAGAGAGAGAGAGAGAGAGAGAGAAGGAGAGATAAGGGGGACAATAGAGCTCAGATCGTGTCTATATGGTCAAACAAGCTACTCCGAGGCCCCGAAAAGGAACCGAGTTTCGCACGTATTGCCGAGTCGGAATCCGCTAAGATAGACTATGGTGACACAAATCATCAGCGCTCGCCTCCCCTTCTCTCTCTCTCTCTCACTCTCTCTCCTATTCTCTCTCACTTTCTTACTCTCTCAGCGCAACTGTAGATTCATAGATTCATAGATACATAGATAGCATAGCATAGCATAGCATAGCATAGCACAGATAGGGTAGGATAGGATAGGATAGGATAGGCCAGAGCAGTATGCGTACCTGGAACTCGGTAGGTGCCTCCACCTGTACCTTCATCACCGGCTCCAAAATCGAGGGTTGCCCCTTCGGGAAAACATCGCGGAAGGCTACGGGGGATATGCTCATGATTAGGGGGGTAGATAGATAGGCAGATAGATAGATAGATAGATAGATAGATAGATAGATAGGCAGATAGATAGATAGATAGATAGATAGATAGATAGATAGATAGATAGATGGAGGCTCACCTCCCACCGCCGCTGCCCTGAAGGCCATCTCGCTGGAGTCCACAGCGTGCGCCTGGCCATCTGTCAAGATAACCTTTGGTCGAAAGATCGTTGTGTGTGTGTGTTTGTGTGTTTTCGAAGTTTCGAATTTGAGTGTACGTCGAGTTGCGTTGAGGCAGATAGACACAGAGGGGTAGACGGGTGGAGGGGAAGAAAGGGGGAGAGAGAGCTGTCGACGGAGCTTCTGACCGCGCGGTCTGGTAAACGGCACGCGCGCGGCGAGCTTTAAAAGTCCGACCCAATACTAGCAAGAAGAGGCTCAGTTCGTATCGCAGCTCACTTGCACCGTAATTTAATAACCGCCCATTGTATGTTGGTCGGTCCGGCTCTAGGAGTGCTTTTCTTTTCTTTCCCTTTCGTTTTTCGTTGCACGCAAACACGCAAACACGCAAACAAGCACGCAATCGTATAATCTCACACAGACACGCAGAAGGAAAGAAATAGACAGACAGACAGGCAGACAGGCAGACAGACAAACGGACGGACAGACAGATGGATTCATGGATAGATGGGTAGACTGACCTTGACTCCCTGCACGGGGTGCCCCGACAGTGGTCCCTTCTCCATCGCCTCTTCGAACCCTTTGTTGATGGCGCCGACGTACTCCGGCGGGATGTTGTTGCCGACCAGGTTGTTGACGAATAAGAAAGTCTTTCCCTCGTTCTCCGCGAGCTCCTCCTCGCTCATCGGCTCCACGCGTCCAATGACACGGCCGAACTGACCGCTGCCGCCAGTCTTTATATGTATACATACATACATACATACATACATACATACATGTACACATGTGAGTGTGTTGTGTGTGAGTGTGCTGGCGTTGTGTCCAAGGAGAGAGAGAGAGAGAGAGAGAGAGAGAGAGAGAGAGAAGGAGACGAGAGAGCGCACCTGCTTCTTGTGGAGGTAGTTGAATTCCGCGCCTGCGTGGATGGTCTCGCGGTAAGCAACGCGGGGCATCCCCACGATTGTTTCCGTATCATACTCTCTCTTCAGCCTTTCCACGTAAATGTCGAGGTGGAGCTCCCCCATTCCAGAGATGATGGTTTCCTGGGGTCGCGACGTTGGTGGTGCCGTTGCAGACGAAACGAGAGGGGAGATGATGCCAGTGGGTGAGCGTAGGCAGGTAGAGGTGCAGATAGACAAAGAGACTGCGAGATAGACAGACAGACAGACAGACAGACACATAGACGGATAGACGAAGAGGGCGAGAGCAAGAGAGATTGCCACCCACCTTGCTCTCGGGGTCGGTTGTGATCTGGAAGGTGGGATCCTCCCTGGAGAAGCGAGCCAGAGCCCTGCTGAACGCGTCGTTCTTCTCCGTCTTCTTCGGCTTGATCGCGAGGGACACGACGGGAGACGGGACGAACATAGAGGAGAGCGCCACGGGGCTTTCCATCTTGTCGGCACAGAAGGAATCCCCGGAAGCGCATTCCACGCCAAACATGGCGCAGATCTCGCCCGGTCCAGCGGATTCGATCTCCTCCATTTTGTCGGCGTGCATTCTCACGAGCCTGCCGAGCTTGACCCTCTCGCCGCTGTTGACGTTGCGCACGAATTCTCCCCTCTTAAGCGTTCCCTGATACACCCTCACGTACGTCAGCTGGCCGTACTTGCCGTCCTCGAGCTTGAACGCGAGGGCGACGACGGGCTCTGAAGGGTGGAGGGTGGAGCGTGGAGGGTTCCGGGGTTGTTGACAACGGTGCAACGGTGTGGTGATTAGTACACAATACAAAGTACATATTAAAAAGGTACATGGTACATAGTGCATTAGTACATATTTATTTGCAAGAAAAAAAAAACATACCCTTCGCCTCGCTCTTGAGCACCTCCTCCTTCTCCTCCTCGTTCACGAGCAAGCCCACGTTTCGCACCTCCTTCGGGTTGGGGAGGTAGGAAAGCACGCCGTCTAGCATGGCTTGCACTCCTCTGTTCTTAAAGGCGCTTCCCATAAACACTGGCGTGAAGTCAAGGCTAAGCGTCGTGCGGCGGATGGCTTCTCGAAGCTGCTCAGGCTCCGGCTCCTCCTCCATTATGAAAAGCTCCCCGATCTCCTCGTCCACGTCCGCAATCCTCTCTATGAGCTCTCGCCTCTTCTCTTCCACTTCTTCGCGCAGGTTTTCCGGGATCTCTGACTCCACCCTCACCTTCTCGCCGTTGTCGCCCTCAAAGTATATCGTGCGCATCTCGACGAGGTCGACGACGCCAGCGTGTTCGTCCTCCAGGCCGACGGGAACCTGCACCGCGGCGGCGTTGTGGCGGAGCTTGGAACGAAGCTCGCCCAAGACGCGGAAGGGATCAGCACCTGTACGGTCGAGCTTATTGATGAATGCGATGCGCGGGACGTCGTAACGCTTCATCTGCCTGTCGACGGTGATCGACTGCGACTGCACGCCGCCAACGCTGCAGAGAACGAGCACGGCACCGTCGAGCGAGCGAAGCGCACGCTCAACCTCGACCGTGAAATCGACGTGGCCCGGCGTGTCGATGATGTTGATGTCGTAGTCGTTCCACGAGCAGCGCGTAGCAGCGCTCTGGATCGTGATGCCTTTCTCGCGCTCGAGGTCCATAGAGTCCATGGTCGCACCGACGCCGTCCTTGCCCCGGACCTCGTGGATCTTGTTGATGCGCCCCGTGTAAAAGAGGATGCGCTCTGTTAGCGTCGTCTTCCCGCTATCAATGTGCGCGCTGATACCGATGTTTCGGAGCCGCTCGACCTCGTCGAGCGCGAGCTCCTCCGCGGAGTCGACCAGGCTCATCGCCTCCCCGGACGCCGACGCGCTGGCGTGGAGCATCCGGTGGCTCAGGCGGTAGCGAGCGAAAGTTGGGGCAGCGAGAACGCAGCTGCTGTGCTTCTTGGCCGACATGGACCGTGCGGCAATTGCCGCACGAGAGGTCGCGCTCCTCAACATGATCACGGGGTCGATGTGTTCAAGGTGGTCGATTCGAAGTTTTCTCTGATCGGTGGAGGTGTCGGAAGTGGCGAGAGATTCGGGCGGGTTTGGGTGGTGGCGGCAAGTTGACGCGGAGATGAAAGCGAGTACAGTCCGTTTGAGTAAAACCAAATTATATGACCCTGTTGTAATTTCGAAGCACGAGATATCGTTCGTGAGCCAAAAACTAAAGAATCGGTCTTGATACGGCTTTGAAGGCGGATAGCGTTCAAAACCGTGTCGAGACCGATTTTCTTCATTCGATTTCACCTTCGAGATCTCGTGCTTCGAAATTACATCGACCTCTTATGATCGTTGGTTATTGTTGGCGGGGTTCGTGACCCTCAGATTTCGGATTCCGAATATCCCATAGCATTTTCCAACTTTTCCTATTTAGAGTCTACCAACCCATGCACCCCTCTTTCAACCAAGCATTGGAGCCGAAACATATCAATCCTCCCAATCATCGGCATACACCTCTTTCGGCAGCTTCCCCCACACTGCAACACAACGATGCAATTGGAACCAGGTCTCCAATCGATAGCAGAGATGCTGGGCTGTTGATCCATGAAGGTCTCATCTCTTGGGATGGTCGGAGCAAAAATCAAGATTTAGGGTTGGCCAAACGGACTGTACCTCCACTGCATTGAGTGGTTGGTTGTGAAGCCGGACCGAGCAATAATACACAATTTAAGAAAGAGCCAAGTTAACTTAAGATAGATAAGACCACCTCTCTCACAGAACACCGACCCAGTCTTGACTCGACGCACTAAATTGACTGTCTCTTCAATCGTTTTCCTTATCATGGAAAAGACTATCCAAGAAATGTATAAATCGCACGGGTGCGGGTTCTGCAAAGTAAGACGCTTGCTTGCGTGTCCGTCGTCGCATCTACTCAGTGCTTCCTTTCTCTGACCAACGCTTGTCCCCCTTTTCTTTTCCTTTACTTTCCCCAACCAGAAACCTGCCAAGATGCGATGCGGTCGATGCAAGGTGATGATGTACTGTTCCAAAGAGTGTCAGCGCTCGCACTGGAGGGTGCACAAACGTGAGTGCGAGCGGCTCTACAATATGGGGACGATGGACCGTCTGAAGTCGGAGGGCCTGTCGCACGAAGATGCTTACTACGTTCTCGAGTACGCCGAGAAGGAGGGCCGCCTGTTCAAAGTTGGCTCCGCTGCAGAGGAGAGAGAGCGGCTGAGAGCGCGCCGCAATGATCCGGGAGAGCCCATCCCGTTGCCCACGAAGGAGGAGGGCTATACGGACGTGCTCGTGATGTGAGTGACTTCAAGTGAATGGTCTGACGTCCAACACTATGATACCTGTACCTGTACACTGTGAAAGTCTTTCTCGTCCCTCCGAAAATTTACCCTGTAGAGCTCCTTATGGTACATAGCACCGGTGTGGAACAAGTGTCTTGGATGAACGATGCCATGAAAGGAGGCGAGACTCCCGGCGGCTTCCACATCGAAGGCGCCGCCGAGGTTTGGGCCTCGAAGAAACTGCGGAGGGTCGAGGTCGACTTTCACTTTGGTCAGAACCCCAGCGTGGCCGCAAAGATCGCCGCAGCTATCGAGGGCGGGGCCTTTGACGCCGTTCTCGTGTGCGACCTCTCCTACCAGTTTGAGAGCTTCGAGGGGCTCCTCGGACCCGCACTGCTCTCTTTCGCCCGCGACAAGGGCGGTTGCGTCGCTTTCCCCACGAGTGAGGGCCTCCAACTCGTCGGCCACCTCCGCAACATGTTCGGCGTGAGATGGGAGC
>JACLAD010009284.1_pt1 | contig 10120 bp, 10 predicted proteins | sample 8027901 | NCBI WGS metagenome assembly JACLAD01 (sample SAMN15725071, study PRJNA655200) | protist metagenome | isolation source: fluorescence activated cell sorting (FACS) single amplified genomes of... | place: Spain: Blaines Bay Microbial Observatory, Mediterranean Sea | collected 2016-07-05
TGTCCGATGCTTTTGCGTCAAGCCATACTGGCGGCCGGCCTGCTGTGGCCCGCGTCGATCGACGCGCAGGCGCGCTGTATGCCGCGCGCAATTCTGGTCTCGACCCTGGCCGAGGAATACAGCGAAGCGTCGATCTGGGTCGGGCTCCAGAATTCTCGTCACCTGATCGAGGTCTGGGCGTCCGATGCCGGCAGTTTCACGGTGTTCACGACCCGGGCAGATGGCCTTTCCTGCATCGTCTCGAGCGGCAGCGCCTGGCAGGCCCAGCCGCCGGCGGCGGATGGCGACCCGACATGACCCGCGCCCGATAAGGAAATCGTACCGGACATAGAGGCGCTTCACGACCGGCGGCGGTTGGAGTGGACTGTGGGGCGGTAAAACGCCGCGCGGTCAGCCCTTCTTCTGTGCCTTTTCCAGCGCGTCGACCGCATCGCGGACATGCTCCAGCGCGGCTTCGACGCGGCGCCGGCTTGGTCGCGGTCCCGGCGGCAGCGCAGCCACTGATCTGCACATCTCGGCCACTGACGCGCTCAAGCACTTCGCGCCGACACCTGACAAGCTGCGCGAGATGGCCCTGGCCAAGATCCGCGAAGCGCGGAAGTAGGGCGGCGTCGCAAGGCTTCCTTGTGGTGGCAACGTCGAGCCTACCCTGTTGTGCAATTCCTCCGTGACAAGATTCGGGGGGGCTAGCGGTCGTTCGACGCGCTGGTGGGACGGCGCCGTTCTCGGCATTGCTGCCGTTGCCTTGCATTGCCGATGCTGCGGTGCAGCCCGTCGCAGCTGCCATTCGTGCGTCTTGCAGTATTTTCTAGAGTCAAATGACCGCACAGCGGGACCTTTCCGCCGTTCGCTGCGCCTGCGACATCTTCAAGAGTGGATGTCGGCGATGCGCAGATAGCGGATAGCGATATCAGCACGCCACTTCCCACATAGTCGTGAGCTTCCAGCAACTGGAGGGCTTCTTCAGACTTGACGACTGACCGCTGAGAAGTGTTTATCCTCGATGGACGAAAGGAAACTGTGTGCTCGGTAGGGTCTTCATCATTCTTGTTGCATTGCAGCTCGTTGTGACGAGTGCATTTGCGCATGTGATGCCGATGGCCGAACATTGTGCAGAGCCTGCTGCGGCTCAGCATGTGCATAGTGACGAAATATCCGTTCTTCAGGATCAGATGGTCGACACTGCCTTCGAGACTGAGCAGCAGCCCAAGCCAATGGGACTGCTTCATTGTGCCAGCGTTGCTTGCACAGATCAGTCTGGAAATACGTCTGCTATCGACCTGCACAAAGACTTCCGGATCCCGGACCTGAATCCAGCCGAACCGAGCATGGCTCTGCAGTCCGTTCTTCTCTCCTTCCTTCGGCCTCCTCTGGCCTGAGCGCGCCTGTACGGCGTTGATTGCGGCGTGCCCGAGCGGCGACGTCCGGCAATCCGATCATTTGCGGTCTTCTTCAGTTTCGAACCTCTGGCCCAGCTGATCCTTCTCCCTCCCTTCACTGCTCGGCAGTGATCTCCTCTTTGCGAGGCCATGTTTTTGGTCCGCGCTCACGGAAAACACATGAAACACACGAACTTCCTGCGGCCTCTCGCCGTAGTGCTGGGGCTTGCCCTCGGACTGCCCGCGCAGGCTGGCACCTATGACATCACCGTCGACAAGGTCCGGATCGACACCGGAACCTTCAAGAAGAACGGGATCGGCTACAATGGTAGCCAGACTCCTACCATCCTGCACTTCCAGGAAGGCGAAGACGTCGTCATCCGCGTGAAGAACAATCTGCGCAAAAGCACGTCCATCCACTGGCATGGCCTGATCCTGCCGTTCCAGCAGGACGGCGTGCCGGGCATCAGCTTTAACGGCATCAAGCCGGGCGAAACCTTCACCTACCGCTTTCCGATCGAACAGGCAGGCACCTACTGGTTCCACAGTCATTCGGGTTTCCAGGAGCCCGACGGCGCCTACGGCGCCATCGTGATCGCCCCAAAAGGCGGCGAGGCCGTGCCGACGGACCGCGACTACGTGGTGCAGTTCACGGACAAGCATCCGCACAGCGGATCGCGGATCTTCCGCAACCTAAAAGCATCGGCAGACTACTACAACCGGGCGCAACGTACGGCGCAGGACCTGATCGAGGACGCGGGCGCGGAGGGTCTGAAAGCCGCCCTTCAGGATCGGAAGATGTGGGGCGCCATGCGCATGATGCCCACGGATATCGAGGATGTTCAGGGCTTCACGGCGCTGATCAACGGGGCCAGCACCCAGCAGAACTGGACCGGCATCTTCAAGCCCGGCGAGAAGGTGCGCCTGCGCCTGATCAACTCCTCGGCGACGACCTATTTCGACGTGCGCGTGCCCGGTCTGAAAATGACGGTGGTGCAGGCCGACGGCAATGACGTGAAGCCGGTCGTGGTGGATGAGCTGCGCATCGCCGTGGCGGAAACCTATGACGTGATCGTCCAGCCGCGCGAGGCCAAGGCCTATTCGATCATTGGCGAAAGTGCGGGCCGCACCGCGATGGTGCGGGGCACGCTGGCACCGTCCGCAGGCATGGTCGGCCCCTACTACAAGATGCGGCCACAGCCTCTGCTTACGATGGCCGACATGGGGGGCATGATGTCCGGGATGGATCATTCTGGAATGGACATGGGCGGCATGGACATGTCTGGGATGGACCACTCTGGCATGGACATGAGCGGGTTCGACATGTCGGGGATGGATCATTCCGGTCATGATATGAGCGGCTTCGACATGTCCGGCATGGACCATTCCGGGATGGATATGGGCGGTATGGACATGTCCGCTGGCATGCCCGTCGTTCCTTCTGAAGGCGCAGCGGGCGCTGCCTTCTATGCACCGGGAAGCGGGCTGATCCCGACGGCGGCGAATGGCGGCAAGTTCCTTGGCTACGAAGACCTGCGCGCGCGCAAACCGCTCTACCGTGATCGCCCTGCAACCCGCGAAATCGAGATCCGCCTCACCGGCAACATGGAGCGCTACATCTGGTCCATCGACGGCGTGAAATACGAGGATGCCGACCCGATCCGTCTGAAATACGGGGAGCGCGTCCGCTTCAAGTTCGTCAACGAAACCATGATGGCGCACCCGATGCACCTGCACGGGATGTGGACGATCATCGACACCGGCAAAGGGGCCTACGACCCCGTGAAGCACACGGTCAGCGTGGCGCCAGGGACGACGCTCTACACCGAGACCGAAGTCGACGCCCCCGGCCAGTGGGCGTTCCATTGCCACCTCTCCTACCACATGGCCGGCGGCATGTTCCGCAAGGTCATCGTCGAAGGCGGGCCGTCCTGATGGACGCGTATTCCAAGGAAACCAATCACATGAAAAAACTACTGCTTGGAACAATTCTAGGGCTTCCGCTTGGGCTGGCTTTCGCACCTGCGGCGATGGCTGAGGTGGGCGTTTCCCCGACCGTCTGGGGATTGCGGACCGACAAGCTTGAATATCGGATGGGTGATGAAGAAAACGCCTTCGCCTGGGAATTCGACGCCTGGGTTGGCAACGACGATCTGCGCCTCGTCTGGAAGAGCGAAGGTGCGAAGATCGAAGGCGCTGATTTCGAAGAGATGGAGAACCAAATCCGCCTTCAGAAACCGATCACCGACTTCTTCGATGGCTTTATCGGGGTTGCAGCCTCGACGCCGGATGGCGCACCCGAGCGCTACTATGGCGCTTTCGGTGTGACCGGCCTTGCGCCGCAGTGGTTCGAGACCGAGGCGACACTCTACGTCTCCGAGTATCCTTACATCGGGGCGGAAGTGGAATATGAAGGTTTGCTGACGAACCGGCTGATCCTGACGCCCTCGATCGAGGTCAGCCTTCCGCTGACGGATGACCCAGAGCGCGAAATAGCGGCAGGCGGTGGCTCTGTCGAGCTGGGGCTGCGTCTAAGCTATGACCTGATCGGTCGCAGCGTTTCTCCGTATATCGGCGTGAACTACGAACGCGCCTTTGGCGGAACAGCCGATATCCTGCGCGATCACGGTCATGAGGTCGACGAACTGACCGGCGTGGTCGGGGTCAACTTCATGTTCTGATTTTCCTGCGCCCCTCTCGGTATCTGTTTCTGCAAAGCGTTTCAGAGCCGCAGGGGGACAACCTTTTCAACCTGAACCAATCAAAGGATCACCCAAATGAAACTCCGCACTATCCTGACCTCCGCCGCTCTGTCGGTTGGCCTTGCCCTGAACGCAGGCGCTGCATTGGCACATGGCAAGGGCATGATGACGATGCCGAGCAATGGCCAGACGGTCGGCGCGGACACCAAGGTCATGCACCTGATGTTCACCGATCCCATGCAGATCACCACCGTCACGATGAAAGCGCCGGACGGTAAAACCTATAAGATCAACGGTCCGGCCGCGAACCAGGCCGTGAAGACCTGGGAAGGCAAGCTGCCGAAGCTGGCACCAGGCAATTACAAGGTCGACTGGCGTGGCATGTCGCCGGACGGTCACCCGATGAACGGTAGCTTTGCGTTCAAAGTCGGGAAGTAAATCATGGGCGGAGTTCTTGCCGCACTGGAACCGGTGCAGATCGCCTCGATCCTCGTCAAGGCGGGGATGTATGTCAGTGTCCTGCTTGCGGCGGGCTCCGTGATAAATCTCTGGCTCCTCACGGAGCTGGATGCCGCTGCAAGCCGTCGCCTCAGGCGGCTTGCAGCATGGTCGGCCATAGTTGGCATCGTGTTCAGCGCACTCAACATCCCGCTGCGGGCGGCCTTCTTCTACGGGGGCTTCGGTGGCGCGCTTGATCCGATGATGCTCCAGATTGCCCTATCCAGTCCTCTTGGGTTGTCGGTTGAGGCCGACATCCTCGGTCTTCTGGCCATCGCGACCATCGTGTTCCATCGCAGTTGGACACGCCCTGTGGCGGTCTTTGGTGTTGTTCTTGTGGCTGTCAGTTTCGCCCTGCGCGGTCACGCGACCGGCGACCCGAGGCTGGCGCTTTCGACGCTTTTCGTCATCCACATCCTTGCCGCCAGCTTCTGGATCGGAGGATTCTATCCGCTCTATGACATGGCAGGGCGCGGCAACGAGGCAGCGGCGCGCACTGTCAAACGGTTCGGACAGGCGGCGCTGGTCGTGGTCGGGCTGCTGGTCGCTGCAGGTGTGGTAATCTTGGTGATCCTTGCGGGCAATCCAGTCGCGGTCCTGACCCAACCCTGGGGGCAATTCCTGATGCTGAAACTGGCGGTGGTGGCTCTGCTTCTTGGGCTTGCAGGGCTGAACAAGCTGCGATTGACCCCCGCTCTCGAAGAAACCGGGGATGGCAATCCATTGCAGTCTTCGATCCGATTGGAAGCGGTTGCTTTCGTCTTAATCCTGATTGTCACTGCAACCTTCACCTCAACTGTAGCGCCAGAACATGTTGGGTAAACTTGCCCTTTGGATCAGCTTCGACGCAACGACATGCTTTTGGAAAGGAGTAGCCACAATGAGCAAGGCTCGATCGAGGACTTTAGTTGCGCTTGTGGGTGGGGCCGGACTTCTTGCTCAAATGGCACTCGCCGACGGACTACCAACTTTTGCAGAAGCGCTTTATGGCGTCACAATCGAAAACGTACATGTTACTCAAGGCCAACGAGGGAAGAATGCGACAGTAAATTTTGTAATTGATAACTTTTCTTACCAAGACGTATACCTTCAAGGTATCTCCTCTGATGCTTCTTCTGGTGGCGAATTGATCTACAAGGATGCCTTTGGCCAAAGCATTATCGAAAATGGCTTGCCAATCTTGCAAGATGAGACACTTGATCTGACAAGTTCGCACATCGGTGCTCGTTTGACAGGCCTCAATTCGGGGCTTTTACCTGGGGACCACTTGACCTTGAAGTTGCATTTTAGAAATGGCCAATTAGCCATTTTAACGCATGTCAGCCCCCAATAACTAGCCGCCCCATCCAGAGGCCCATCACGATCATCATCATATTCTCGGTCAGGGAAATGAAACCGAGCGGCACGTTGGAGTTCCCGCCGACGCAGGCACATTTCAATTCGCGCTTGTCGATGTAGACCGCCTTGAACACGCTGACCGCCCCGATGATCCCGATGAACAGGGCAACGGGTGCGGAGATCCAGGCCAGGACGCCCGCGGTCATCAGGATACCCGCCAGCGCTTCGCCGTAGGGATAGACCTTGCCGTAAGGGACCCAGCGTTTCGCCAGCAGGTCATAGTTCAGGAACATGGTCGAGAACTGCTCGACATCCTGAAGCTTCTGGATCGCAAGCACCGTCATCGACAGCGAGATGAACCACTGGACGCTCTGCCAGGTCAGGATTGTCCCATATTGGTGCCACGCCAGCCCAAGCGCCAACAGGGCACAGACAGAAAAGATCGCGATGACAGGGCGATATGTCGTGTCGCTCTGTTCTTCCTTGGGCGGGTCGATCCCGAGGAAAATGCGCAGGTCGTCATGACCCCCGATCCGTTTCCCGTCAATGAAGGTCTGCGGCGTCGTCTTGACGTCATGCTCGCGCTTGAAGGCCTCAGTCTCGTCCTCGGTCTTCAGGTGATGATCTTCGACGGCGTAGCCTTTGCGCTCAAGCAAGTCCTTGGATTTCAGACCGAAGGGGCATGTGTGCTCAGGCATGACCATGCGGTAGAGAACGGCGGTTTTCGTGGTATCTTTTGGCATGATCATCTTCCTCAATTCGTGCAGGCGTACTGACCGCGGAAACCGGCCTCGTAGTCAGGGCCCGCGCTGATGACGAAATCCTGAAGGCCATCATCTTCCGTATTGCGCACATCAATCGTGATCGGGTCAGCGGCGAAGCTGTCTTCCCCGCCATCGAGTTGCACAAGATCACCGCTGATCTTGACCAAGGCAGTGCCGTTTCCAGACACGAACACGGGCGGGCTCGTTTCAGTGTAGGTGAAGCTGCACGCGGCCCCATCCGGGAAGACCTGGGCGATATCTGCCTGCGTCAGGAACTCCGGATCGACCTTGGAAACGACCTCGCTGGACAAGGCGTCCTGAGCGGGTTTCAGTTCGGCTACCGGTTCATCCCCGGCGGGCGTCGCCTCTCCATTCGCCGAAATGTCCGCGATCAGATAGCGCATCTCCGCGATTTCCTTATCCTGGGCGTAGATGATGTCATCGGCCAAAGTGCGCACCCTGGGATCGGTGATTTCCGCGCGCGACGACGTCATGATGGCGATCGAATGGTGTGGGATCATCGCGCGCATGTAAGCCCGGTCCTGCACCGTCACCTGACTGCGCACCAGCCAGAGCGCCCCTGCGAAAACGATGATGGAGCCCGCGAATATCGCGATATTGAGCGTGCGGTTCTTGTACATGCCGAGCATGAAGGCCAGCATGACGAAGGCCATAACCGCCCCCATGACGATTGCCATATAGGCGCGTGTTTCTGACCAGAAGATATGGCTGATCAGATACGTGTTCAGGTACATCAACCCGAACATCAGAACCGTAGACACGGCAATCATCAGGAAAAAGCGGGAATAGGCCATCGTCACCTCCGAGTGCGTTTAGGGGAATAACAACCTTCCAGTGGGTGAATGTTCCCTAAAAGTTGGCTTTTCTCGGCCTATTCCTGCTGAGTTCTTTCACGTTGATAGGCGCGTTCGCGCTCGGGCCAGGTGGATTTGATGTAGTCGAGGATCGCTCTAATTTCCGCATCCCTCAGGCTGTCGCCAAAGCCGGGCATGTCACTTTCATATCCCCCGCCGACCACCGCTGCAGTCCCGTCCCGCGTGATGCGGAACAGGATGTCGTCGCCATGATGCCAAGTGTGGCCCGTTGCATCATGGGGTGGCGCAGGCAGGCGGCCGTCGGGACCGAGGCTGCGCCAGTCCGGCTGCCCCTGAAGCTCCGTCCCATGGCAGGATGCACAGTTCTGCTGATACAAAGCTGCGCCATCCATGCCTTCCTCTGCCGCAACGGCCTGCGCCCAGCTTGCAAGAGTTGCTGCAAGTGCGATCAGGCCCTTCATGCGACCATGATCCAATTCGTCATTCCCGAAGCTGCGTGCCCCAGCATATGGCAATGCAGCAGCCACTTTCCCAGATTGTCCGCAACGAAGGCGATCTCAGTCATCTCGTTGGGCATGACGAGAACCGTGTCCCGTAGAGGACCAAGGCTTCCGTCTTCCTTACGCGTCCTGAAATGCATCCCGTGCAGATGCATCGCGTGCGGGAAAATCGTGTCATTGGTCATGCGGATGCGGGCCGTCTCGCCGCGCGAAAGCGTGGCAAACGGCGCCTCTCCTAGCCCGGCCTGTCCGGCCAGCGCCCAGAACTGTCCTTGTTGCACCAACTCCTGCCAGGTCAGTTTCTGCCCGTTGAAGGCTGCGCTTTCCAAGCCGCGCATCGCACCGCCCTGCAGTGGCATCTCAAGGACAGGCGCGGCGTCGACGCCCACAACCTCCATGCGTGGATTGCGTGGCAAGGGCTGAGGCGCACCGCGCGGAACTGAGGCGGCACGTCCTTCGACAGAAATTTCAGCCAGTACGCGCCAAGTATCATCCGCTGCGGCAAAGAGAAGTCCTGCGGTTTCCCCTTCCTCGGCGGTGACATCGACGATCAGATCCATGCGCTGTGCCGGTGCAAGCACAAGCGTATCCGTCACCGGTTCTGGCGTGCCGAGAGGCATGCCGTCGAGAGCCACCGTCCAGCCGGTCAGCCCCTCCAGCTTCAGACCGAAGATCTGGGCATTGGCCGCGTTGATCAGCCGCAGCCTCAGCCGCTCGTTCTGCCGGGCCGACACGCTGTAGTCGTAGCGCCCGTTCACACCCACGAGGTTGCCGATCTGGCCTCCGTGGCTGCGCGTCATCGGCGCTGCGAAATCATCGACAAACAGGCCCGTATCGGGGTCCAGCAACCAATCGTCGATCATCAGGACCTCGTCCCGGTCCACATCAGGCCGTGTGGCCTCTTCGATGATCAGGGCTCCGGAAAGGCCCCGTGCGACTTGTTCCATCGAATTTGTATGGGCGTGATACCAATAGGTTCCCGCGTCGGGCAGATCAAAGGCGTAGTCGAAGCTCTCACCGGGCGGCACCGCCCTCTGGGTCAGCCCCGCGACACCATCCATGGCGTTGTCGATACGGATGCCATGCCAGTGAACCGAGGTCGGAACCTCCAGCGTGTTCTTCAGCCGTCGCTCCAACCGGCTGCCCTGAGCGGCGCGGATGACCGGGCCAGGGATCGTCCCTTTGTAGCTCCAGACCGGCGTCGCCGGATAGCCATCCGGGGCAAGCTGCACTGTGGCTGCCCTAGCTGTCAGGAGCGCCATATCCTGAGCCTGTGTAGGGCGCGCCAGTGGCACAGCAGAGAGACCTGCGCAGAAGGCGCGTCGTGTCATCTTCATGTTAGTTGATCCCATTGGCGCGCTGTACTTCGCGGATGTAGGCGATGATCGACGTCACATCAGCGCGGGTCACCCCGGGCTGCGGCGGCATGTCTCCGAATTTCCAATGGTGTGCGCGTACGCCGTTCGCAGCCGCCATCTGGAAGGCCATGTCGCCATGATGCGACGGCTCGTAGATCTTGTGGATCAGCGGCGGGGCGATCCCCATTTTCCCGGCGGCATTGTCGCCATGACAATCAGCGCAGACCGCATCGAACGCGCGCTTCCCCATCGTCCCCTCGGGCGACAGCGTATCGGGCAGCGTGACGGCCACCATGGCGGCGCCATCCTCTGGCGCCGTGGTTTCCTGCACGGGGGCGGTTTGCTCGGAGGAGCGGGTGACAGCATAAGTACCAAGCGCCACGGCAAGAACCGCGGCCCCGGCGAGGGTGAATTTGTTCATGATAGTATCCTGACCTGCACGGCCTTGCGGGCCGCGCGCTCTGATGATGGGTCGATCGAAATCGACCCAGACTCAACTGGAGCTGGCTCAGGCGCGAGGAGGTGGGAGGTCCAGAGACAGACTGATCGTCGTGCCACTTCGTGGCTCCGGCCACGCATGACGGAGGCGTGGCAGATCAGTGCCCCGGAGAGGCTGACTGGTATCGAGAAGGGCATAGGATGCGCAGATCGCCATGTCTGCGCAAGACACGTCAGCTTGGTGTTGGTTCGCCGGGGCCTGCCGATCTGCATGGATCGTCGTTTCTGGACAGGCCGCACAGTCATG
>JACLAD010014883.1_pt1 | contig 10120 bp, 13 predicted proteins | sample 8027901 | NCBI WGS metagenome assembly JACLAD01 (sample SAMN15725071, study PRJNA655200) | protist metagenome | isolation source: fluorescence activated cell sorting (FACS) single amplified genomes of... | place: Spain: Blaines Bay Microbial Observatory, Mediterranean Sea | collected 2016-07-05
CCCGAGGCAGGAGCGATGGGCTCGGAGTCGAAACGCTGAACGAGATATACCTGAAGGACCTGCATCTCCGCGCGCCCGTCGCCGCCGCCCGCACCCTTCCCCAGGAGCGACTCACTCGACTACGGGAGAGGATGGAAACGCTGCACGCTATATTTTCATCCTGCTTGCACGACGATAGAGCGTGGGTGCGGTTGGGGCGATGGATCCCTGGCGTTGCCCAGGAAACAATTGATAGAGAAGACGAGGAGGCGCTGCTCCGCGCTGCTGCGGCGGCGAAGGAGAGGAGAAGTGCCACCAACATAAAGGATGAGATACTCCCATCATCACCTTCTTCTTCTTCTTCTTCTTTGCGTTCTTCCCCTCCCCTCTCTTCATCGAAAACAAAAGGTGGTCCCTGCAGCGAGAGCGCCGGTCTCACGCTGCGCTCGTTTGCCATCAACAAGATGCGGGCTATCCAAAGCCAATCCAGACAGAGGAGGAGGAAGAAGAAGAAGAAGAAGAAAGAGGAGGAGGAGGAGATCAGGGAAAGGGTAAAGGACGAGGGCAGCAACGAGAAGACTATTGGGAAGAAGAAGCGCTCCTTCTACTCTTCGTCGCAGACCAGAGAATTAGCAAAAGCCGCGCTCGGCAATAGCGACATGCCCGTCCTCAGAGAAAGCGCGGATGCCATCGCTCACATGATGGGTGGGTTGATCTATACATAACGTATGAACATGACTTGCCCTTACCTTACAACAGCACAAACTCTGCGGCTCGAAACTCACAAAGATATCTCCCACTGCTCGTGCCCTCTGTTTCCGTGCCGTGTCCTCCTTGCGCGCGCGTCGATGTTGATGTTGATCTTCATATACATATATTTGGTGTTGGTAAGCTGAACTTATTTTTGCGCATTCTCACGGCGGCAATCCAAGTGACGGGAGTGGAACAAGACTGGTAAAGGCAACGCTTAAGGAATCCTCCTCCTCCTCCTCCTCCTCCTCCTCATCATCATCATCTTCTCCGTCGTCGTCGTCGTCGTCAACCCCTCCATCCGATCTCGAGCTTGCAGCGCGCGAGGCAAGGGGAGTGATCCTGTCTGCAGCAAAGTACAACGAGGCGATACACAACGCCTCGACTGGCGGACAGAGCAAGGGACAGGAAGAAAGGGATGGGGTCCTTGAATACGGCGGCGGCAGTTGCAACGACGATGGAAACGAGGACGGCGCGCGTGGCGTTGAAGTTGAGGAGGGGATGAACAAGAGGAGCACGTTCTTTGGGTCGAGTGATCTCGTTGTTTGTACTAAAGAGAGGTTGTAGAAGAGCAAAGGGACGATTGAGATGGCGGCGGACAACATAAACTGATGCCTTTAATGTATAGTCTACAGTCTACAGAGTAATAGAAGGAAGCGACGTAAGCGTCCTCCTATGGAAGAAGACTCTTGAACTAATAACGGATCCTCTTCATGGCTGTTTTAGGGCAGCGCCGGGTCCTCTTCTTGCGTAGATTCTCGTCGTCATTGTCGATGGGCTTGCAGCCTTCGTCGCAATCGACTGCGTTTGCCTTGGGGCAGCAGAAGCAGCTGGCCCAGTCGGGGGCGTCGTTGAAGTTGCTGTTGACCTCATCCTTGTACGAGCAGTAGCGATCCAGAGGAGGTCGACCAAAATACACATTGGTGGTATTCGCTCTGCACAATTCCCGGCAAGCCGTTTCGTTGTTAAAAGCGCGTTTGTCATGTTTTTCAGCGCAGCCAGACTTTATCAGTTTGCATCTTTTCCTCTTTAACTTTCTCTCACGTGCGCTTCCGCAGCTGTACTCGCCCCGGCCCCTCCTCTTTATTTTCATGCTCGTCTTCTTCTGCCCTTTCTTTCTCTTCTTCTTGCCATTTGTACAGTTCTTCTTCTTCGCCGGACGCCGACCTGAAACCAGCACCCGCCTGTCTCCTTTGCCGATCTCGCTGAGAAGCTGCTCGTCTAGGTGCGTAGGGGAAGCGAGAATTCCCATAAAGCAGAGCTCGGAGTCGGTTTCAGCGAGGAGGAGGACGTCGCCCTTATTGACGCAGTACATCGATACGACGAGACCTCCAGTGGACTGTCATGTCGGTGAATGAGTTCGTAGAGATGCAACGTTGATTGTACTCTCTCTCTCTCTCTCTCCCTCTCTCTCTCCCACCTTTCTCTTTCGCGCGCTTTTGAAAGTCCATCTATCTTTCGAGCAGATCTCACCTGGCCCTTACTTGGAGTTGGAAACCCAAAAATGGGAGCTCGAGACAGAAGGGGGTTGTCGCGGGTAGTTGTATTGACATCGGTGACACCAGCAGACGTGCCGTTTGCCGCGGTGCCACTGCTGCAGATGACAATCTCCAGCAGCGGGAGGTCTTCTTCGAGGTCGAAGACGCTAAAGGTCTGCCCGGAGGAGAGGGCGGAAGGAACGGGGATCGGGCGCAGCACCGTCTCGTCTGGGTAGTTCCAGAACGCGCCTCCGGACGTCTTGTCCACGTGCGTTCCGAACCGGTCGAAGTCAAGAGTGATTGACGCAGGCGTAACATGCTCACATAGAGAGAGGATCACTGACGCTAAGATGAGCGTACGCAGCATTATTGGGTTTATGTTGGATCTTGTATAGAATTGATTTTAATTTGGAAGGAAACCTCCGCTTTTGTGTGTGTGTGTGTGTGTGTGCGTAGGTGTGCAGGCAGGACGACTATACCCCTCGTTTTGTCAACCCTCAACCCACAACCCCAAGATCATATTATTTTGTCGTGCACCTTTTTACAAGCATTTGGATTGCAAGAAGATTTAAAGTTCCATACGGGGGGCGGACTGAAAGTTGGTAGCGTTTGCGTGATGAGTTGTTGTCTGGATGTCAGAGGGAGCTATGCGCTCTGTGAAAGACTCACGCCCGGAAACTGAATCTCCCTTCGGACGCGCATATGTCGCAACAGGCAGGCTGAAAGCAAACCGTGGGAAACATGCCGAACAGTTTCAAAGTGCCCACCGCGGCCTTAGGGAAGGTACGCGAGCGAGGGGGAATGTTGAGCAAGAGCTGAAAATTCATTCCATGCACATTGCAAAAGAAGATACATATACACCTCTATGTATGAAGACTCACAAAGCTGCAGAGATGTGCTTCGATGGTATCTGCTGGAGACTCAAGCAAATCGAAGCATGACTTCGCACCTTTGCGAGACACAACATAGGCGTGCATCCCGCCAAAACGATCAACATTGACAATGCCCTGGTTGAGTTTCATGTCTTTGTTTCCGAGTCCTGAATTACTTATCCAACCAACGAGAAGCATGTCCCAGGTTCCGTCCTCCTGCTTTTCGAGTTCTTGGACCGCTCGCAGGATCTGCCTCTTGAGATCGTGCTCCCTCCCTTCTTCACAGTAGACGTCATCTTCGAAGTAAATGTTTGTACGGAAGAGTCGGGATTTGGTTGCGGCATGTGAGTGAAAAATGGGGGTTGAGGAGGGGACGTATGAATTAGTTAACACTCACCCTCCAAAACGAGCGCATACTTCTTCTCGCTAGTCTCGAGAAAACGGCGAAGGACACGAGAGTGGGAGAGCGAAGCTCCAGCATTCCCCATGATATTTGGACTCGCAAGGTACCAAGATCTGAGGCCTGCGTCTCGTTGACATTGCCTCGTTGAGTTGCGTGCTTAGGTGGTTAGAAGCCGTGCACGCTCGAGACACTTACCATGGTTTGAGAAATACTTGCCGAGCTCGGACTCCTTATCTTCCGGCGGTGGGATCACGATGTCCTTTCCGACCACTGCCACCTGGCGCTCAAGGATTGAGCTGAGCCCCGTAGTCTTTGCAAAGTCTTCATCAATGTATTCGCGGCGGTCGGACGCACTGTCTAGGTTGATATAGTACGCCGCGAACTCGCGGTCGAACTCGTCATTTGCCTCCTCATTCACATCTTTCGCTCCGTTCGCAGCACTCGCAGGCCCTTGAATTCCGCAGGAGAAAGGTCTTGAAAGGTCTACGCCGCGTCCCTCTCTTATGTCCCGGACATGCTCAAAGAGATGCTTAGCCACCCCGCGAGCGTACTTATTATTTCTTCGAGACTCCATAAAGGTGTAGGGATGGTGTCGGCGGCACAGTCTTTCGCGACGGGGCAAAAGTTTTTTGTTTTTTGTTTCACAAACACTGAGACAGAGATGAGGTGGGAGAAGGTAGCTCTTTTTCATTTTATTTCAAGGGCTGCCTTTACTGCTTGACCCCATAAAGCTTGTAACATTTGGACGTGCAGGGTCCGTAGTCCTTGTTTGATCCCTTGAGCACGTTGTCGTCGATGAACATGCTCCCACACGCCTCGACACAGTCCATACCCTCTTGAGATGTGATCGTGTAGGTGCCGTTCGCGCTATTGTCGATGTAAATGCTGCTACCGCTGCTAATGTTCAGCGGCTTGCCACCGATAGTGATCCCGCCTTGACCATCGTTTCCGATATCCAGGGTGCCGCTATTTCCGCTGATATTGATCGTGGGGCCGTCGGAGTCTTCTTCGTCTTCGTCCATGTCGTCCATATCGGTCAGCTTGCTTGCGTTCACACCTCCGAGAAGCGACGTCATGTTCGGGAGGTCGAGCTTGAGCCCAGAGTCGCCGAAAGGAAAGCCTTCTCCATCGAAAGGCGAATCGTCTCCGAAGGGAAAGTTGCCTCCGAAGGGACTATTGTTATCTCCGAAGGGAAAGTCATCTCCGAAGGGAGAGTCATCTCCAGACGAATACCTGACACAGACGGCTGTGACCACAGCAGCGACAAAGTTGAACCGCATGACTTTTCGGTGCGCGGATATATGTTGGGTTCCTGTTTGTGTGTGTGTTGTTATATGTCTTCGCGGTGATATTATTCTGAGGGTGTGGGATTGGGGGGGGGTCAGGGGGTCACAGGAGGAATGGGGCGGCGTCGAGCGATCGAGAGCGAGTCGCAGGAAGAGGGCAGGGACGGCAGGAGCATGTGGTAGAGGGTTGGGTTGAAAAATGAAAAGGGGTTTCATGGTATATAGCAGCACAGTAGGGGTTGATGGTAATACAAAGGCGACCACAAACGCGCAACGTCGGCAAGCGTAATGGACGGTTCACCTCCCAGGGCTCGGCGGCAACCGCACTCGCTCTCCATGACCCCTTCGCATTCCGCCTCCTCCGTGCCTGGCGACGGAAGCCTCCATGGCCTGTGCGACAGCCCTTGCTTGCCTGTCTGCCTCTTCGACGGACCTGGCTCCTCCTCGCCGCCGCGGCGCGCCTCCTCCCCTAGCCCCGCCTCCGTCTCCTTGTTTCGCCCGCAGCGTCTCTTGCAGACTTTTCACCTTCGCCCTCAGTGACCGTATTTCTGCGGCTGCAGCCGCACCACCGCCACCTCCTGTTCCGCCCTTGAGCTGCACATTGTGGCAACGCCTGGCAAATTGGAGCGAATTTACTGTCTCGTCCGCATTCCATCGTACTGGCGACGCGTTGACAAACATAAGGACTTTAGAACCCCCCGAAAGGCTTCGTTGCAAGAGATACGTAAGCTTGGAGTTCCTGTACGGAACGTGCGCGACGCTTCTACCGTTTGCGACTTGTCCGGAGAGCGCGTTGATCACATCTCCTAGTGCACTGAGGCTTTTGTTGATGTGCTTGGCTTCTCTCATGCCTGTGTGGGTGATCAAGGTGAAAGTCAGCCATTTGCCAGCAGCAACGGTGAAGCAAAGCATTTTGGCAGAACACCCACGCTCTCCATTCGCTCCAGTCTTGGACAAGCGTTCGGACCCAGCAAGATCGATTAGATTGAGCTCTGAACGAATGACCTTTGTCCTCGACCTTCCCTCAATCTTGCAGGTGAATACGAGGTGCGACCTCGAGCTGTGCTCGTTGATATTATGGCTTCCAACAGACCTGTTCCTGTTCCCAAGGTCCATAACCTTCACCACGTCTTCGACGGACTCGACATTGACGTCGACCAGGCCGTCAACATACAGTTCCCCATTCGATCGCTGGCGAATGGCGAGCTTCGTCGCCTTCGACTTCTTACCCTTTTCATCGGCTGTGCCCCCCCGTCCCCCATTGAGAAGATCGACAATATCCTCATTGTAAATCTCGAGCATGCTTACAGTAAAGGTGTAGCGCATGGTTCTGTGGAGACAACCACACGAGGGAGCATTAGTGTCGCGCAGAGCACGCCCTCCTGTTTGACCATTTCAACGCACCTCTTTTCATCTCGCCTCGCTTCGAAAAGCGTCCGGAGCGAGCGCAGGAACACTCCCTGGTCCTTGTCCGGTCCAATCATAGTGTAGGTTTTCCCGCTGCCAGTCTGTCCATAGGCAAAGATGCATACGTTGTACCCATCGAGCGCCGAGATCACAAAGGGCCGAACCTCGTTGAAGACTTCTCTCCTACAGAGTTGGTTGAGTCAGTTTCGCTCAACGCTGTCTGAGGTTGAGACTAACGAGATCGCCAAAATTTATACTCACTGAGAAGCCTCCGGTGCAAATACATGGTCAAACTCAAATGGAGTCGTCAAACCCCGTCGGTCGTCACGGATCGTCAGCATCTTGCGATCCTCATTGCGGGGAAACGAGATAACTTGCTGTGCATCGCCGGACTCGATCTCATGCTTGAGTATAGGCCTCACTCTGCAGAAGACCCGAATATTGCCCTGCAGTTCCATGACACGATTATGTAGCGACCTTCGCTTTACCTTTTCCTCGGTGAATTTCTCCGCTGCCTTGACCAGTTCCCGTTCGAGCTCCTGCTGCTTCTCCTCGGCAGCACGCTTGACTGAATCTACCGCGTCAGCGGCGAGGCGTCGAAGCTTGGCCTCTGCCTCAGAAACGGCCTTTGCTACTCGCTCGCTTTCCCTTTTTTTCAATTCTTCTATCTTTTTTTGCGCCTCCTCAAGCTGCTGCGTGCGAACTTCAAGCTCGTCAAGGGAAGTCTGAGCAGCGTCTGCTCGTTCTCGTGCGGCTGCCAGCCTGTTATCATGAATGGCGTCGTAAGGGCCAGGGTCAATGTAGACTATCGACACAACCAAAATCGATGCTTATCGAAACTCACTGCTTCTTGGTCTGCTCCAGTGCATCACCCAAGGCCTCGCACTTTGCTGTCTTGCCTCTGAGAAGTGCTTCCTTTGTTGCAACGCTCTCCTTTAGCGAGCCAATGTCCTCTGCAAATTGGGTCTCCGCGCCCTGGAGCTCACCGGTCATTTCGTCGATTTTTGCTTTCTTCTCAATGATCGACTTTTGTGCCTCCTGGAGGAGTGCGCGAAGACGAAGCTTCTCCGCAATCAGCTTGTCTCGCTCCTTTTGAACGACGGTGAGATTTGTTTCTGCGCTTTCCGCCTTCTCCGCAGCCGACTCGACTTCCTCACGCTTCTTCACTGCGCTGGACTCTATCTCTTGCTCGAGTTCCCAGACTCTGCTCTCAAGATTAGCAATCTTGGCCTTCAGCTCACGGTTATGTTGTACGAGGAAGCTTGTTCTTGCTCGGTGTTCCTCACTCTCTCCCTTTTGCGAGTCAATCCTTTTCAGCGCAGCTGCAGCCTGTGCCTCGTTAGCCTTGGACTCAGAGAGTGCGTCTTCGACCTCACGCTGGAGTCTTGCAACTCTGGTTGGCGAGTGAGTGGAGAGAGAGCGTATAACCGAATAAGGTAGGGCGGTCGAATTACAAGCAAAAAGGTGGATAGATATATAGATAGATAGATAGACAGACAGATAGATAGACGCGAGAGATAGAGATAGAGAGGAGCGAAAAAGGTAATTGCAAACTTACTCATCCTTGGAAATTTGCAGCTCTGCACGAAGTTCTGTGATCACCTTTGCCCGTTTCTCTGATTCTCCTGCCTTTGTCCGCAGCGCGTCGAGTTCTCGCTCGAGCTTGCGGCACTGCGCCTTTTCTTCTTTGAGCTCGTTGGTCAGCGTCTCGTCGCGCGCTGACCGCTCCTCCTCCAACGTACTATGCCTCTGTGCGACCTCGACGTGCGCCTTCTCCAATTCTATCTTCTCCAGCTCAAGCGTCTTTATCTCGCTCTTTAGTTTATCCTCCTCGCGTCTTCGAGCGCGATTGAAGGCAGACAGTTCTTGAGCAACCTCAACGGCCTTCTTCTCTGCTGCAGCTGTGTTCTCGATCTCCTCTTGAAGCTCTGCTTTTACACGGGCGAGCGCTTCCTCCACGATCTTTTTGTTGCTTTCAGCCCTTTCGCTCTTTCTTGACTCGACGCCAATCTGCTCTCTGGCCTTGACCAGGTCGGTGCTCAGCTCAGACCGCTCGTCCAGCACTCGCTGGAGCTGCTTCTTGGTCGACTCAAGCTCGCGCAAGTGGTCTGCGCCTGCTTTTTCAGCAGCCTCCGCGTTGCTCTGGACTTCAGCTCGGCACTTATCGGCCTGTTCCGCGCGTGCGTTGACGGCCTCGAGTTTTGTCCGCAAGTCTTTGACCTCGGACTCGAGCTCAACGATGCGATCACTGCTTTCATCCAGCTTCTCCTTGGCTTCTTTCAGTTCGGCACGCAGACCTGGTGGGGGAGGAAGATTTGCGTAGGTTACGAATCGTGGTTGTCGTGAGATGCATGTTCACCAAAACTACGCGCGTAAAAAACCACACGCACCATGAAGCATATCCCTTGCTTCTTCCGCCTCTGCCTCGGCAGCCTTGACTGCGCCCTCGAGCTTCTCAACAATATCGCGCTCTTCTTCAGAGGTCGACTTTGCTTTCTCGAGAGCTTGGGCCTCGTTGTCCTCTATTGTCTTTTGCGCTTTGGATAGACGTTCTTCAGCAACGCGAACCTTTTCCTCGAGCTCCGACCTGATCTGCATCGATTTTTTTTCAGCCTTTTCAAGGGTTTGGACGTTTTCCCTTGCCTCGGCGGCGTCGCGCTTTGCCTCGTCAAGAGCTTTCTTGAGAGCTTCCATCGATTCTGAAGTCTCTGTTTGCTTTTCCTCTTCTTCCTCTTCTTGATCGCCCCCAACTTTCTGCTCTTGCTTTTGATCGTCACCAACCTTGTTGTCATCGTCATCGTCACCGTCGGCATTCTTGTTGTTGGCATCATCCCTACCTACAACGTTCTCGACCTCCCCTCTCCGATCACTCCCAGCTCCACTACACCTTAAACGCCCTGTGGCCTCGTCAACGTTCAAACAGTGGCGCTCTTCGTACTCTTTCAACATGAGGTTGTACGAGGTCTCGTCTGCTTTCAGAAAGTCTTCCCGCTTAAACCACTCATCTTCGGATCCGTCCTCCTTGCTGTTGTTCCATCGGATCTTGAGCAGGATCTTGCCCGTGCCTTCCTTGACGTGGTGGTCTATGATGCGCTCGATGTAGTCCTCATGATCTGCCTCCACGGCAGTGGATTCTCCTTCTTCAGCGACATATGAAGAGTTGTAGGCGGACAAAGCTGAGGTCCCCCAGTCTTCTTCCTGCTCGTGGCCACCCCATTCCTGTGACTGATCGTGCCCTTCCCAGTACTCCTCACCCTGGTGCCCGCTGTAGTCGTAGCCTCCATGGGATGCGTAGCTGCCCCCATAGACCCCATGTGCCTCATGAGACGCGTAGACGTCGCCGCTGTCAGATCTACCGCCATAAGGCGACGGAGGCAATGGCGCTCGACGCGAGCGAGGAGGGGGATACCGGGGGGTGACCGGTCCTCCTAGCGAAGAGGAGTTGCCCTTTTTTGGCATCGTGAAGCTCTCCACGTAGCTAGGTGCACCTGGAGAGCGAGGCCCCGGTCCGGGCGGACGTGGACCAGCGGGCGCTCTTCTACGAGACTTGACCTGGTGGTACTTGTGTCTGAAGATTTCATCCAGCTAAGTTTGGTTTGGGGGAGTGGAGAAGTGAGGAGACGTGCTTGAGTTGCGTGCAGGTGCATCAAACACCTTCGGGCGCCGCAACTCGCTTTGCTCAAGACTGACCGGATTGTCCCACGTGGTTGTATCGGAAGGTGCGTGATAGTAATACGGGATACCATTTGTGCTGTCCTCGTGTGATGACCAACCATGGGGAAGCTGAGCAGTAAGTGCCTCCTCTGCTATGTAGAAAAACTCAGGTTCCCGGATGCCCAAGAACCGAGCGTGCTCTGCGACTGCCATCGCCCGCAGCTGTTCCGAGCTCGAGTTTGAGCCCGCAAATGCGGCCATGGTCCAGACCCAGTGCAATGCAAGCGGTTT
>JACLAD010010416.1_pt1 | contig 10119 bp, 1 predicted proteins | sample 8027901 | NCBI WGS metagenome assembly JACLAD01 (sample SAMN15725071, study PRJNA655200) | protist metagenome | isolation source: fluorescence activated cell sorting (FACS) single amplified genomes of... | place: Spain: Blaines Bay Microbial Observatory, Mediterranean Sea | collected 2016-07-05
TAGGCGCTTGCTTTTTGTGGCGTGCAGAGAGAAGTAAAAACCAAACCTACTTTTGGTGCTGAAAAAAATATTAGAAAATTGGAGGAGATATTCAGCTAAAGAGCAGAAACACCCCTATTTCTACTTTCACTTTACTACCACTTCCAACTCTCATCATGTTATGATACTGGATCTTGCACATTAAGTATGCTACATAGAATTATCGTATACTAAAACCTGACTTCTAATATCACGACCAATTAAGTCTACTTGTACTTTCGATAGTTCCAATTCTTCACAATTTTCAAACACCCCTTTGATCCTTAGTGAACATCAAAAACTAATTGACGATTACAGCAAATTTACTCCACCATTCAGATACAGTTTTTTCCAAGAATCCACTGGTAAATCCGCCTTCACTGGTAATGGCACTTTCTCTTGGTCTACTGCCTATTTCAGCCGTAAAAGCTGTTGTGATCACATTTAATTTGAGATGACCAATCTCCAAAGGAGTGACACTATGAGCCCAGGCAAAAATCACAAGGAACCCATTCTTATCCAGTCGTTTCATTCTTTCATCATAGCCAACATTGGGACCCATTGTGACCATATTGTTACCGGTAACTAATTTCACCGAGTGCAACATTATCGATGATTGAGAATAATTGATCACTACTACTGCCACACATCTTGATGCACTGAGACCACGATGAGTGCATTCCCACTCAAAAATCAACCTCCAAATTGTCTTATCCAAGAATTCAATATCACCTCCTAATACATACTTTTTAACGTCTTCATAACTTCTTGCAAGAACTTCCTGTTCATCGCAATACACGAACTCCAACATTTCTCCATTGTATTTCCCAAACTTGTATCCATCAATGACTCCGGCAAGAACTGCACTCTTTTCGCGAAGTTGCCTGACAGTTGTTTCCGATTCACTATGAATGCCTGTAGCAGCTATTTGATTATCAGTTCTTGTGGCAATTTCCGGAGCTATAACATTCGATGGATTACCCATTCGAAACGCATTCGAAGACAAACACTCATATAAATCGACTGCTACTTTTCGACTGTTACACGTAATAGCCACAGTCTCGCCAGTGATCCCGATGCCATAAAGCATGATACCTACAGCCTCACCAAGAAACACTATGTGGGATATATCGGACCAAGTACGACCCCACAATCCCCTCTTCTTCTTCCAATAAAAATACATCTCAGAGAGAACAACACACTCATCTTCAGAAAGTACCAAGTACTTTACGTACGAATCCTCGAAGTTGTGATTTTTAGCCCTTTCAATCACAAATTCTTGAGCATGCAAAGCATCTTGGTCTAGAGGGACCACGACAAGATCAGAGGCATCCGTTGTGGACCTTTCGAAAGTTCTTGATGAGCGCATTCTGGTGCAAGTTTTTCGATTTCCTACCTCACTTGCTACACCCTTCACAATTGTTGAGATACCATCTGCTACACCCAATACTGGCTTGACGGCAACTCCGAGCACACCCAGGCCTACACCGCGGAAAAAGCCTGAAATCCCATCAGACTGGGCCTCTTCAATAGGTTTTGTAAACAAACCCGAAACTCCCGATGATATACCACTCATAATATTATCTGTGCCCCCTACGATGCCTTCAAATATACCACTTCTCGATGCAATCACCTTCTGTCGTTGTGATGCCCTTCTACGGATGAATTCAGCGTCTCCACTAAGGAATGATAATCCAGTACCTGCTGTTTCTGCTATAGATCCTGCAGATCCCAAAGCTCCTGTTACTACACCTTGAAATAATGAAGTAGTTCCTTTTCCTATACCTATAATCATACTACTTGGACTCTGCATAGCTCCTAGTATTGGCTCGTAGAAAAAATCGTGTAGACCTTCTCCAATATTACGAACAAGCCCAATAGGGGACCCTATGACAGCGAGACTGCCGGCTACTCGACCCAGTTGCTGGGTAATATCCTGTGTGACCTTCGCAATAATCCTGGTGTTGAGAGAAGCGAGCGACTCCATAGCTCCAGAAACAATGAAAGAATTCAGCTTTAATTCCATTTCGTCCACGCCAGCTAAAGCAGTGAGAATATTGAAAACAGCGTATGATATATTTTCATCTGCCTCGTGCTTTCTAGGGAATGGAGCCTGACTGAAGGTCAAAATAAATTTGACTGGATGAATGACAAGTTGATCTATATAAATTTTAGAAGCATGCGCCGAATTTTTAGCGCTATAGATATCAACAACGTGTCGTCGAAACGCGGTTGACATGAGTTTTAAGCTCAAGTTATTCATGTACTGGTCAGGCACAGAGGTCGCCAATGCCTCTTCATGAGAAGTGATATGCAGACCTTGTATGAGATCGGTGTTTAACAATTGAAGAGTAGCTGAATCTACCTCAACACGAATATGTAGCACTCGCAGTGCAATGTATTTGTATATGACAGTTGTAGAACCTTCAGGAACATCCGAAAGCAAGCTGAATTTGAGTACAGATGCTGGAGTTGTGATATCTTTTTGGACTTTTTCAAACTTTGGTCCTCCAAATAGGATTACTGGATACACTGCTGCCTCCGAGTAGTTATCAACTTGAACACTTTCTACACTCAAATCGACTGCAACGCTATTACCTTTAAAAGACAGACTTGTCTGCACCTCTTCACAGTATGCCGCAAGAAATTCTCTTCTCTTCGGTCGCTCGAGTATCAAAGATACTGCCACTGTTTTCAGGTTGAGTTTCAAAGCGAACGTGTTCTCTGAAATGTGACTATTTATTTCTCCACCTATTGAATCTCCATAGAAGGGGACGACCTTCAGAACTCTTCCAGTGTCAATTGCTTCAACAGAAACCACCACTTCTTTATACTTCAGTGTCTTGGGGGTCAAATTATTTAAATCCTCCGCACTTTCGGATGCGTAACCCGAGAAAGGTAGACGAAGCTTTTGGTCGACCTTTGTAAAATCCAGGTATGCGATCTTTGCACCAGGAGTAACAAAGCCTTCACCAACGCGAATCATAACCTTCAAATCCATCGAAGGATCAATCCATCCAAAGGGCATCCACGATCTTGGGGGTATATATATATCCATGCTCCTGTTGGTATCCCCTACATAAGTTACTTGACGAACAGTGACCGTGCGATCGCTTTCATTTTTGATTGAATAATTAGAGTCTACCTTCGACATTGCTTTCCAAACAATTATTGCAATCATACAATTTTCGTTTGGGTCAGCAAGCTTCACTTCGACATGAATTATTGATTGTTTACTACTATGGTGCTCTTCGGTTCCCCCATCTGGGGTCTGCACCATCAAAGGAGGTAACACCATGACAGAAGACCCAATATCATTCAAATTTACTGCCCCTAAAGACCAACCCGATGTCGCTAATCTAAAATGCACGGCGCTACCTTTACTATCGTCCTTCATATGCCAACCTCTTGTGTCGTACGGACGAATGACAATAGGGCTTGCAAACGCATCATGCTGACAAACTTCCAGGTTCTCGTCAGAGTAATTTACTATACAATACCTACTCATGATTGTCACCATACTTGTGCGAGAAAAAACTCCTGGCATACATTTAACTTTATAGGCCAGAAGATAGCTTCCCCTCTTTCCATTCACGGGTTCACTAGTGATCTCAAAGGGAGTTTTATCCAAAACACCAGCAGTCATCATGCGAAGGTCAGGAGACCAGATTACTCGTCCCTTAGGACTTGCCTTCGCTCCAATGGCAAATCTACCATCCTCTGTATCAAATAGTGTTACTCCGTTGCCTCCATGAGCCCAGCTGTGTCTTGCCTCTGAGAGGACTGCCTCCTCCCGAAATTCTACCTGATTTCTGAGTGTTGATGACTTCGGTAGAATGAAAACAGATATCATTCTGGAACTTACATCAGTAACCCCCCCAATACTGACTAATTTATCCGATTCAGAATAAATTTTCCCATAGATATCGTATAAAATTTCTTCCTTCGTTTCCATATCATATGCTATACACTGGCCAAACACATTTAAATAGGCGCTTTCTCTCATCCATTTAGGAACAGTTTTGCATTTTTTATCGAGCAGCACAACCACGATGGCATCATCCATGATACCAAATGTGAAAGAGCTTCTCGTTCTTTTATTTTTATCTCCATCTGGTACAATGATATTCAATTGACCGTTTAGCAATGGAGGAAGATATCGCCAACGTGCGTTGGCGGTGCCTCCGTACACACAATCATCTGTCTTAGTATATTCCAGTAGATAATCTTCTGACGGAAAAAATAAGTTTATTAATGCATCTTTACTAACCACGTTATTTTGTGCCGCATTTTCCTGAGTTTGATTAAGATATGCAGGATTCTTTTCGTCGAAAGTTTTTCGAAATACGTCATACAATTGATTTTTCCCTTTCGAAAAAATTTGAACACGCAAACCAGTGGTATCCACAAGCGCACCTCTACTGTATACATCCACCTCGACAGAATGTGATTTACCTTTTCGCGCAGATACGGTGAGCACCAAACCAACCGTGTCAGACCCTTCTTCGTACATTTCTATCAAACTTTTCCGAGACTTGTCAACATTAACAATTTTTGATCTACTCCACTGATAGTCCCCAAATTGAAACGACACTTTAGGCGCATTGGCCAAATCGATGTGGGCTAACTTACAACTGACACCAGGATCCAAAATTCCCTGGTCCATGCTTTCGTCGCTTGAAAATACTCTATACCTAAATGAACACGGCAAACGATTCGTTATTATCATATAAGGGACTGCTGTGATGAGTATTGACTTTTCTTCCTGTGTCGATATAACACGCATACATACACTTTTAGAATTGGTGTTTCCTCCACATACAATTTCCAATACACTCTTGGTATTGCGCGCTTGCATTGTGCAACCCAGCATTGAACTCCAACTACAATGCATGTCAGAGGGTTTGAATTTTATCCCCGTTGCGTATGCGTACAATATCGGTACTCCAAAAACGTCACCCTCTGCTATAGGTCCAAACTCCTTATCTTCAGGCCATGCACTATTATATAGACATATTTTCAAAGGAAAAGGCATGTTGTTGGCAACCTGAAAATGTGAGCGAACTGTTGCTATTCGACTGCCATTTTCCATTGACTTAACGTCCCAAAATAAAAACAAAGGCCTTTCTGGGTCCTCTAACTGCAAGGGGCGAGGATGACGTGAGCGTACCCATTTTCTTCGTCTCACACAGTCATGAGGGCCTCTTTTACGCTTGAGAACCGTGGTACTCATAGTCGAGAATGCAGAAAAGCTGGTATGGTATGCAAACCCTTCGGCATCGACGGTACATCCGACGGGACCATCTATCATCTCTACCCTCCACTCATCGAGCCATTCCCAGCCATCAGGAAGTTTGATTGAAGTTGTCGGCTCTTTTTGGTTACCATGGACATCTGAAAACACAGGAAAGTCACCTGCGATGAAAGGATGAGTCCATTTATTTACATGCGGATTGAAACGTTCATTTTCATACACCTGCTCGATTATTGGTAAGATGACGGCGCTTCCTTCGCTCTTCATCACATCAGCGTTTGTGTCGATACTTTTAGGAGTGCCATCAGAGAGGGCTGGTAAAGATGATTGCATAATGTACAGACGAGGATGATTTGAATGAAATGGCAGATGAAAAAGTGGTTTACGATGGCCACCAAGTAGTCCTGTGAAGTAGATATTGACTGATTTGATCGTCTCACCAGGCTCATCTATTGGGATTGCGCCCATCCTACTCGTTTTATTCCTATGAGACTTCAAATCGTGGTCATTATCAAATATTACATTCTCGTTGAAAGACATGGAACCACCAGGTGGTATAGTGAAGAGTAATTTATCACGCCTCACGTCATGTATTGAAATTTCTTCTCCAACTAGATTTTGGATGACGAAGTCATGAACTTCGGATCTTTTACCATCCACATTTTTCATACTTTCCTCCGCACGCAACAAAACAGAATATGTCTGAAGCAATCTATCTAGCATTATACCCGTCACATTAAATTGTAATGTCAGTGGTGATGACACTGTAAGCGCCGAATTTTCCGAATTAGTTTCAAACTTCAAGTCTGGACTCCATTTTTCAATAAATGGCTCCCAAATAAAGATGCGAGGATTGTAGTAGTCAATGCCCATCACAACTTGACCTATACCTTCCATCTGTTGCAAAACTCCATCGGCATTGAAGAAAGTACTTTCAAGATTCAAACGGAACACAGGTAGATTTTGTCTATTGAAGTCATTGATGATCACAACTTTAATGTTTCCAAGATTTAGTGAGATGGAATAAGCAGTGGCATGAGTCAATTTGGCAGCTGCATTATCTTTTTCTTCCTGACTACCCAAAGAAATCTTATCCACGGTTGTTTTCGACGAAGAAGTCAGTACAACTTTCTTTTCTTGTTCTTGCTGTTCCATTAACGACGCTCTTTGCGAAAGTATAGACAGAATCAAAGCTAGGTCTCTGAAAGATAATCTAGTTTCAACACTGTCCACATCTAATGACAAACTTGTGGAAATTAGTAAATCATTTGCTAATCTCCGGCCAAGATGAAATTCAAGTCCAAAAGGCTCTGCCATTTGAGTTGGACTCCATTGGGTCACATTCATTAACATAAATGCTTGCAAAGTCTTGATAGATACATGAAGAGACTCTTTGATTTCACGATCAATCATAGAAAGTGAATAGTCTCTAAGATAATGGACTTCAACGTATTCTACAGTCGCGGCAATAGCTCTAGATTCAGTGGTAGTGGGATCATCCAGAAGGATGACAGTCAAGCGGTTAGCATTGACGACAACGTTGATAGCGCCGCTCTCATCCTCCTTAGTAACTGGTGTCGTATCTGTACACTTTGAAGCATCCAAGCTATTTCCAATTGCCGACAATTGATCTCCAGAATCTGATCTAGATGGTGACTCAGAGGTAGGCGCTACTAATAGAGCTAAGACAGCAAAAGCGTTGGACACAGCTACATCGACCAAATCCAGGACAACATCTAAAGAAATGAGACTCACAATATCCCGAAGGCCAACCTCAACCATTGCAACATTCTCTGATTCTTGTATGTAACTCACTGTAATAAGTTCTTTCTCGCCTGAAACTGGTGCGTAATTCTTATCACGCGACCTGAGCTCCGGCAAAGAAGGCGATCCGTCCTCTTCAAAGACTGCTGGTGAGAATATGGTCCGAAAAATGTAATCTGCACTCGCGTCTCGTGTATCAGATACATGAAAATTTTCAATCGTTACATCTGCAGACATTAAATCTGTCAAGGATACAGTCGCAATGAGATTCTCAGCTCTAACAGCATAGGTTTTATCCAGCTCTCTTTCATAATGAAATTCATCAGAAAATACTCGAAAAAGGTGCAAGTCTAATGTTCTGAACATCAGTGTCAACAACATCCCGAACGGAGCATCTTTATTTCTCTCTACAGGGGCTAATGGAGCATCAACATTTTGGTTACATGTGTCGTCCGAGTTTGCATGTTCAAAAAAAGTTTTCGAGGTGGTTCTTCCAAGTAGTACATGTATAAATGGTTGTAAATGCAGCAAAGTAATGGTGTCGGCATTTATTCTTACGTTGGAAAAATCTACAGTGATTTCAGTATCATGATCTCGATATAGAGGTGATCGCTTACTATTCATTGAAATATATTTAATTTGCATTTCGGAGGGATCCAGTAAATCATTTCGTAATAAAGTTTTTTGGTTGGTCGTTCTCATTGAATCCTCAATCAACAAGGATTTATACTGACAAAAGACTTGCATGTCAAAGTATCTTAAAATAACATCAGTATTCAATTCAGCGATAGAAAAAACCAAATGTTCACCTTCATTAATGCCATAATACAAATCAAGACCTACATTGGGAACATCTAGTTTTACATATATCCATTGTTTTAGAGATTCTTCAATACTTATAGAGGAAGACGATTGGAAATTGATAGCATCTTCTGTAACATCACTATTCATAGTAGCGGCAACTAATTCTACCAAATTCTCATTACTGCCTGTATCATTCAGCAAGAGGCGTTTTGGTTTGACTGTAAGCGCTTTCACCAAGACATGTATTACAGTTAACAATCTTGCAAGCTTGGATGCATCTAGTTGACCCCTGATCTCTGGTTTCACACTGATATCGACAAACATATCCGAAACGGATCGATTGAGAGTTTGTACATGCACACTAACATCAAATGGAAGAATAATGTAGGACTCTTTTCCGAAGCTGTACATCTCATCCACTGAAAGAGGCATACCAGCGTTGACGGAGCCTAACGATACATCAAATGCCATGCCTTCAAACGACACAAATCCACGTATTTTCAAGTATCCGGCATCAAATAGACCATAACCAGAGTATTTACTAGTACTGTTCTCTGGAATAATTATTTTTGGGGTTTCAGCCTCAAATCTGATTTCTAATCCATGAGTTATTGAACCTAAAATGGCAGTTAAATCAACGCCTGTGGGGGATACTCGGGACGACGAGTCCTTACTATCCTTCTGTGGGGTAGAGGACAAAATGTTGCTAATATCATTTTCCGTCATACTTAATTCATTGGATGCAGCACTTGGGCTCTTCAATTCATCTATAGTCGGATTGTGTTGATGTAATATGTTCGGATTTTCGCCCTGTGGAGAGGAGTTGAAGAAGGTGAATACTTGTTGAATGCAAGACTCATTCAGTACTAATTGCAAAGGCAATGCAGCAATGCGTAATATTGCCTTCTGATTACTATTATGATCATATTCAGCTGAGAAGACGGGAGCATTTTCACCATGCTCGACTACATTGTTGGCTTCCTTCACGGATACAATATTCTCGATAATTGGTGAGGCAGTAAATCGATCAATAACAATAAAATCTTCGACGGCAAAGTACATCGACATCGATTGAGTTTTTGAAAGTCCTGAGAATGCTAAATTCATGTTTGATTCAACTACGGGCACTTTATTGTTGTTTAGGTGTAAAGATGCAGAGGAAGATAATTTCAAACGCAAGGATATTGCATTGCCTGATGCATCAAGAGGTGAGTAACTCTTTTCCACTTCATTCTTGATGAAATGAAGATCCACATCACCTTCAACAGTTATGGGCTCCCCTTTGTCATTGTCATTATCTTTATTACCCATATCATCCATATCACTTAACCATCCCGCCCATCCTTTCCTTGGACTACCCGAATAAGTACCGCTACCCTGAGGATCTGGTGACGGTAAAAAAGTATCCCCACTACTCGAACTTAGAACACCTTGGATTTTGACAGGCATGGCCTCTTGAGCAGCAAGTTGTCTAAAAGTTACCAAGGTATATAATGGTAAAATACTTTCTAAATGATTCAATTCTTCGTTCTCTAGATAAGCCATTTCAAGTTCACGAGAATCTCTTTCAATATCATCCAAGGCCAAGGCTTCCTCTTCTTTCTTCCTTTGTAATAAGTAAATGTACCTCTTTCTTGCCTGCATACAAAACATCATATTTTCTATTCGATACGAAAACAGTTCTTCGTTTTTACATACTAATTTGACAGCATAAAACCACCAGGACCTTGGGTCTTTATTAGGTCGAAATTTGGGCCTATGGGACAACAGTTGCTGCTGCTTTTCTAACATACTCAACAATCTTAGTGTTTCACTCAGCTGAATGTATTGTAACTTGTCAAGTGTTAACTGCAAATGCGTTATTTCAACTAGTACATCCAAGCGTGGCGTGTTTTCAGGTGCGTGTTCAAAATGTACAATTTTGACTATTAAACTGTTAGTGGGCAAGAGTATATATTCCATTGGTGAATTAACATCACGACTCGAAAAGTCTATAATACTCATTTGCATTTGTTCAGTATATATACATCCTTGCATAGCTCGTATCCAGTTTACAAAGGGTAATTGCGCTAGAGGTCTAGATTTTGGATTCCAATAGATACCAAAATTTTTTATCTTCGCTAATTTATTTATACCAGTTTTGTTATTACCCTTTTTGATGAAACCCTCCCTCCAGTCTTTATCACGTGTATTTACATCAAATGTATCCAGTGTAATTCCGAATGCAAAACAATTGCCAGGCAAAGTCATGGAATCTTCGTATCTAATATGTACATTTC
>JACLAD010014531.1_pt1 | contig 10117 bp, 16 predicted proteins | sample 8027901 | NCBI WGS metagenome assembly JACLAD01 (sample SAMN15725071, study PRJNA655200) | protist metagenome | isolation source: fluorescence activated cell sorting (FACS) single amplified genomes of... | place: Spain: Blaines Bay Microbial Observatory, Mediterranean Sea | collected 2016-07-05
GGCCGAACTGCTGGCGCTCGGAGACCTCCACGGGCCGCAGCGAAATGCTGTGTTCATTGCTGAATCTGCGACCATGGTGGCGGCGCGTGCCGCGCGGCCGGCGACGGCGGCGGTGCTCCGGCAGATGACGATAGAGCGCCTCGGATCGGCCATCTCCGGAATAGGCGTAGCGGTAGATGGTCTCGTGGCTGACGGACGTGGCGTGGCGCTCGAGCTTCATCCGACCCGCAATCTGCTCGGGCGACCAGCCGGCCTTGAGACGGTCGACCACGGCAGCCTTCACGGCCGGGTGCCGGACCAGCTTGCGATGGATGGCACGTCGCCTCTCGTAAGCTCGTTGCGCGGTCATGCCGTAGTAGCCGCTCAGATGGGGTATCTCATCATCCACGAAGCGATTGCGCCGCATCTCCCGGTAAAGCGTGGAAGGCGAGCGGCCGAGCCGCAGTGCGATCTCTTTCATCGGCAATTTTGCCTCGCGCCACCGCGCGAGTTTCTGGCGCTCTTCGAGATCCAGATGTGCGTAGCAGGTGCCCATCGATTGCTCTCCATGTAACCATCTGTTTCCATACAGAAGTTGCACTTCGAACGTGAATCCACCCACACGCACGATTTTTGCGTGTAATGTGTGTTATGTATTATAATCGCTGTTTTCGACTTCGTCGTGTCGTACATTACTGGCACAGCAGATGTCGGCTTCCAGCCCTCATGCTATGTTCGTGCCAACCGCAACGAAAACCCTAGTGCCTGTCAGGAAAGACGGGCAGTGAAAGTTCTGTGTCTTCACTTGCCCTTGTTTGAGCCTGCCTCGATCGCCGTTCACAGCCGTGCTTGGATCGCCGCAATACGCGTCGGCAGATCACTGCGCCCATGCAAGATGTCAACGATGACGAGTTCGCCGGGCGTGTCGATGAACACGAGGAAATGCTCGCCTGCACGGGCATAGCGCAGAACGGTGTCAGCACCGGGATCGAGCAGGTCTGAGCAGTCGCGACTGACAGCCCGTCCGCCCGCTAGGGCCGCGCACCTGTCGAGAAGTTCGATTTCGTAGATGTCGGCCTGACGCGGCCCAAATGTTTTCAGTGTCCACAAGGCAATGTCGACCAAGCTCTCTTCGGCACGCGGCGTCAGCCGCCAAGCCTTCATCCTTCGGCGTGACGTTGCCGGGCCTTCACGAAGGCCCTCCGCACAGCCTGCTCACCCGAACCGGGGGCTCGTGTGCCGGAGCGGGCCTCCTCGAGGCTGGCGCTCAGACGGTCACGCAGTTCGGCGTTCTGACGTTCTTCGGCTTCGAGAAGACGCAGACCCGCGCGTAGCGCTTCGCTGGCGTTCTGAAACCGGCCCGATGTTACGAGCGCCTGGACGTACTCGTCCTGCTGCGGGGTCAGGACGACATTTCGAGTGGCCATGACCCCCCCCCATTGAAGACAGCATTGGCATAATATGCCAATGGTGGGCGCGCGGCAACTGGCTCCCCTGCAGGTGGACGGTGCATGTGTTCTCTGCCCTTAAGAGCGCCTAACAGAACCTTCTGATCTGGTTCATGCAGATGATGGCTGTGGCGAGTTTGGTGAGGGCCATGTGGATGTCCGCGCGGCGGTCGTAGCGGGTGGCGAGCCTGCGAAACTGTGCGAACCATGCGAAGGTCCGCTCAACGACCCATCGGTGACGCCCGAGCTTCGTGGAGGTCTCGACACCGCGCCGGGCGATGCGGGGGGTGATGGACCGCGCCCGGCATTCGCGGCGGCACCGGCGGTGATCGTAGGCCTTGTCGGCGTGTAGCTTCTGGGGTCGCTTGCGGGGGCGACCGCGCTTGCCCGATCGCACCCCCGGCACGGCGTCGAGCGTGGCCGCCATCGCCATGCTGTCGTGGCGGTTCGCGCCCGTCAGCGTCACGCTGAGCGGCGTGCCCCTTCGGTCCGTGCAGCAGTGCCTCTTCGTGCCTGCGCGACCACGGTCCGTCGGGTTCGGGCCGGTCGTCTCGCCCCCCTTTTTGCCCCGATGGAGGCGGCGTCCAAGGAGGCGCGGGACCAGTCCAGCTCGCCCGCCCGGTCGAGGCGTTCCAAGAGCACCCGGTGTAGCCGGTCCCACACACCCGCCTGCTGCCAGTCCCGCAGCCGCCGCCAGCAGGTCATGCCCGAGCAGCCGAATACCTCGCGCGGCAGCATTTCCCAAGGGATGCCGGTCCGCAGCACGAACACGATCCCCCGCAGCGCATCTCGGTCCGGCACTCGAGGGCGACCCCCCGTCGGCTTCGGCGGCTCCTCCGGCAGCAGCGGCGCCACCACCGTCCACATCTCATCGGGCACAAGCTCATGTCTCATGCCGAGAGAATCCACGAGACAAGGATAGGTTTCGTTAGGCGCTCTAAGCCAGCATGGGTGAACCTGCCCGATCTCCCCAGTCGCGCGACAGCGTTGATGGCCCTGCTAGGCCTGGTCTGCCAGAGGCCATTTTCGCCGCCACTCTCGCTTCCCGCCGGAACCCAGGTGCCGTCACCAGAGACCAGTCACGATGCCAGCGCCCGCGGCGATCCAGCGCAGCACCTGCTGGTCGAATGCCGCACCCAACGAGCGCGACAGCAGCACGATCGCCAGCCGCGGTGCGTGTGCAAGCAGAAGCTTAGTGGCCCGGATGCCGAGGCGGCCGAGAGGCCGGATCAGATGACGCGAACGCGGGTGCTGTGCCTCGGGCTGCAGGACGCGGGGCTGGATGGGATAGGACGACATGGGATTCTCCATCGCAAGGGCGATGGTCGCGCCCGCTTCGGCCCGACCGTCCGGCCGGATCTGTCGAACGCCTGGCATGCGCAGAGCGCGGGCCGGCTGGTAGCGCAGGGGACCATCATAATCTGGAGAATCCGGTTTCGTTATCCTGTTACGATTGGCTGTGGCTGGGTATATCTCTGGCCATGCCACCATGATCCGGTAATCTGCGTCATCTGTCAACATTTTCGTAACGAGGTTCTGAATTGGATATGCTGCAATGCCGGGCTGCCCGGGCCATGCTGTCGCTCGGAGTGCGTGAACTGGCGGCACTGGCCGGGGTGTCGCCCGACACTGTGGCCCGGCTCGAGCGCGGTGCGGTGCTCAAGCCTGCGACCGTCGAACGGATACAGGCGGCGCTCGAGGCGCAGGGCGTGACATTCCTCTCGGCCGGCGACCGCGCTCAGGGACCAGGATTGAGCCTTGATCCGTCCGCATGCTCGAAGGGATCTGACGACTGAAGGATTTCGATGAGCCGCTTTGAGAACCCCGCCCGGATGTCGGGGACATCGATATGCCGGCTTTCGATATGGTCGCCAGTGATCCAGCTGCGTCGCTCATCTCAGAGCGACCCCGGCACGCTGAGGAGATGGAGGTCGCCATGCCGCCTGATCGCCCCTCCTCTACCCATGCTGACCTACGGCAACGTTCGAGCTCTGACACATGAGGCTCGGCAATCCGAATGCCGGATCTCAACTGGAGCAGCCCGCCATTCGCAGCAATAGGGCGATCACCCTCCCGACCTCACTCACGCAGTCGGCGTATCCCGTTGAGTGTGAGGAGACCACATCCGATGAGGACCGATGGACTGGGCAGATTTATCCGTCCGGAGGGCGATCGGAATAGCCCGCGAGGTTGCGCGAGCCGCTCTTGCATCGGGCGCGAGCGGCGTTTCCGGAGGAGACATTCATGGCCCTCCTGCCCCCTGTTTCCCACGACTGAACAAGACGCGCCCACCTTTTTCCGCGTCGAAATGGTGCGTTTGCCTATATTGTCGGGGCGAAAAATCGCGATGTTCAGTTGTGGGAAACACCTTGGCGTCGTTGGTCTCGGATGTCGTATTTCGGCAGAAATGCGTCGTTTTTTCCGCCTCGCGGGTGTTTGTGTTCAGTTGGAACACCGGATTTGCGTATAAGGATATGGATAGCAGGTGTTTTGACTGAACATGGAAACACCTGCGCTCCGCTCGATCATGAACCGGGGCATTTGGAGGGCCGTACACCGGTGTGTCACCGACGCCATGGCTCATCTTCACTCCGAATGAACGGTGCAGGACCAACAGCCGGGATGGCCGACTGACCACCCCGGTCGTTGCATGCTCCGCTCAGTATCGCGCGCGCTGCCGATACTGCGGGTGCCGGGGTTCGGCGGCTTCAGCACACAGGTCGTGGAGCGCCAGACCGCCTGATGCATGGCATGTTCGGCGCCATGCATCAGATGACCCTGTCGCTCTGCCCCCGGCGCGTTCAGGGCGCCCGCCGCTCAACCCCGCTCCCGCAGTCCATGCCAGGGACAGCCGCGCCGATGCCGGCGGCCAACAACGCAGCCGGCGGCAGGTCGTCGAGGTCGATGTCGATGTAGTCGGCTACCGTGGTCCCGGTGCCGGCGCAGAGGTCGGCCATCTCCCTGAGCACGCTGGACAGGGCATGGAGGTCCTCTCCGTCCCACGCCTCCACTGCCGAGGCCAGGTCACCCATCCGGACCCCAAGGGCCCGCCATTCGAGATCTGCGGGGCTCCAGAGCTTGGTCATGTCCTTGTCGGTGACGGCCGTGCGCAGCCGCGCCGCGAGATCCGGGCAGGCCGCCGCGATCTCGTCCATGCCGGGCGACAGTTCCGCCTCATCCTGCGCCTCCTGCAACGCCACGACGATGGTCCGGGCCGAAATGCCGTGTCGGACGACCTCTGAGATCAACGCCCCATGCGAGATGCACATGTGGCTCCAGAACCGGATGACGGGCCGGAAGTCGAGATCGGCCGGGTCGATCTGCAGGCTTTCGAGCACGAGGTCGCTATTGGCCTGCTCGAGGCGGCCCATCTGCTCGACATCCAGACGCTCCATGGCGGGGTCGGCATCCTCCCAGACAGGCGCAGCGGCGGACGGGGCCGCTACCTGCCCCGGCACGGCGGTGCTGGATTTGAGCTCGGTGCGGCCGCTGCCAAGGTGTTCGGTATCGTTGTTCATGCGCACAGTCCTTCGTTCGCGGAATCTTGTCCGCGGTGGTTGAGTATGAAACGGTGCGAACAGAGCTGAGAGTCGGGTGGATGGGATTGCAGTCGCCGCCACCCGGCTCGTTCTCCAGCCGCAGCCGGCCAAGATCGACAATCTCATGCGGTACCGCGACCCGACAATGGGTTCTGGGCCTGCCCGTCTTCTGTTCATGTGGATAACCGGCCTCCGGGCTTTGAAGCGGTACGTATCAGGCGTGCCACATGCTGATCGCCAGTCGCTCACTTGAGGCAGGCTCCAATGGCGCCGGCAGCGGTACTGGATAGCGTCGCCGATTTCTTTGGACTGGCTTCGCCAGTTAGCGCGCCATCCGCCTGGCCCACCGACACCCGTCTGGCCATAAGATCCATACCGCGTCTGGGGAGATGATCCACATGGGGTGGTTCAGCGGGCACCTCGCTTGGTCGGCGGCCTCGTCTCGGATGCGGCCTTAACGACTTCAGCGCTTGAAGCGACCCACCGGGGTCATCGACCCGAGGCGCTTGATTTGCGCCTGCCAACGATACATCGTTGCATTGATTTGAAGGCAATTCGATGAATGCACAGACCCTTGGCCTGGCTTGAATCATTCACTCCGAAAGAAGAGGTCGCACTGAGCTCGGCTGGCGTGCGCTTGCGAACCGATGCACCGGATTGTGCCCCTCTTGCCGGGGTCGCCGCCCGGCTCGCTACGATCCATGCCGGATCGATTCCGTTGAAGGACGCCGCTGCCCTTCTTGGCGTGCCCCCGAGCCGCCTGCGCGAGAGGATCGCAGCGCGCACGTTCTATGCATTGCACCGCCCCGGTGACCGCGGCTGGGTGATCCCGGCGTTTCAGTTCGCCAGCGCGACGGAGCTGGCCGGCTTCGCGCAAGTGGTGCCTGCGCTCCGTGCCGATATCCATCCGGTGGAGCTCGAACGCTTTCTGATGCTGCCGCAGCCCGACCTCGAAGATGCGTCCGGGGAAGCCATGTGCCCTTATCGCTGGCTGGCGGAGGGGCGAGATCCGGCGGTGGTACGCGAGATGGCGACCGAAATCTGATGCGGGAACGCCCCGAGCCGTCCTCCACCATGGCCCCGCAGTCGCTAGAGACCCCGAGCGTCACGACGCTCCGGCAAGGCATGACGCTGCCCAACATGCATCTCGACCCGAGCGGCATCTTCGCACCCGGACAGCTCTATGTGGGCCTGAGCCGCGCGCCCAGCCTCGCCGGGCTGACGCTGGCGGAAAGGGTCACGCCGGGCCATGTGCTGCACGATCAGCGCGTACGCCGCTATCAGGCAGAGCTCTTCGGACTGCCCGTCGACGAGCCGGAAGACGAGCCCGTCATCGCCTGAACAAGGCCTGACCGACACCGGATCCGCGTTGCAGGCGGCCCGCTCCCACGGCGCCGGAGGAGCGCGGCTGCGCATGCCTAGGCCTTGTCGGGCGCGATCAGACCATCCGAACCGTTACAAACGAGCCCCGCCGAGCCCTCCGAGGACGCGTGCGACCCCGCGATCGGTGGCGATGGAGGCGGGTCTGCCGGACCAAATCACCCCGCCGAAGGGGGAGTGGCGTGCCCGGAGCGAGGCCGTGCCCGCACATGGCGGTCTGCGAAGGATTCCATAAAAACTTATAAATATCAGTATCTAAGATCGCGTTGTTAAAGCTGGGGGCGCTGTAACGTGTTACGCTCCGGTTACGCTTTTGTAGCGCTCTGAGTTACGGTCCAACCCACTGATTCCTATGCCCTTTCTTATATATTTATCTATATGTAACAGTAAAAATAGATATATATATATATATATAGAAGAAGAGAGAGGAGGAGAGAGAGTAATAGAGAGGTATATATATATATATTCCCCGGAGAGCCGTTACATCGTTGCGCTTTGGGGTAAGTCTATGATCTCGCAGGAAAAAAGACGTAACTGAAGCCGTTACCATCGGTTTTGGCAGTTACACTCCGGTTCCGGGCCCTCGCTTCGCCCGGTTGGCGACCAGCCCGGCCAGGATGGCGAGGGCGGCGAAGGCATAGGCGGGCCAGGCCTCGCTGTGGCGCGCCACGTAGTTGGCGAAGGCCAGCCCGCGGGCTTGGTCGACCGCGTGGAAGATCGGGTTCCAGGTGACCCATCCGAGGAAGGCGCCGGGCAGGGCGTTGGCGACGAACATCGCGCCCGAGGTGACCATGCGCACCCGCATCCAGCCCATCGCCGCCATCGAGGCGAGCCCGGGCGCAAGCGTCTTGATCCGCAGGAGCACTAGCCCGATCCCGAGGCCCGAGATCCAACTTGCCGCGAGCAGCGGCAGCGGCGCGGTCATCGCGGCCTCGATCGGCGAGACCAGCGCGTGGTAGGCGAGGATGAGCCCGGCGGTCGAGACCAGCTGCAGGTAGGCCGCGCCGATCGCGCCGCCGGTGGCTTGGATCAGCGGGTCGGTGTGGTAGAGCCGTCCGGCGGGCAGGGCGTCCGCGCTCGATATCGCCGCGCTCATCGCCTTGGCGTGGAGGTTGAACAGGAAGACCCCGGTCAGCAGGTAGGCCAGCAAGTCGCCGCGCAGCCCGGCGCCGCCGAGCCCGGTCAGGCGCGCCAGCACCAGGAAGCCCCCGACCAGCATCGCGTTCTGCACCGCGGCCCCGATCAGCGCGCGACCGAGGGTCTTGCCCTGCTGGGCGATCTCGCGAACCGCGGAGGCGCGCAGTGTCCAGCCGATCTCGCACATCGCCCCGAGCCTGCCTGCCATGATCTCCGGCGATGTCCCCCGAATCCGAACCGGCCTTACCGTTGCGGCCGCGCTTCTAGGGGTGGTTTCGCACGGGCCGTGCCTTCTGCGAGCTGGCCGACAACCAAGGTCGCCGGAGCCTACTGCACATCGTCGCAAACGAGACCGCGCGGTACAATCGAGCGATCGTTCAGATGGACGGCATGGAGATGCTCGCCGAGTATTGCACGGCGCCGGTGCAGGTGCAGGTGCAGGTGAAGTTCGGTCTCGGACCTGGTTGGGCTCGGAAGATCCTGACCGTGTCCGGTGACGCAATACGGGGCAAATCGCAGCCGGAATGCCAGAAGCTCCTGAAGGAGATCACCATCGACGGGAGGTCGGTCGCGTGCGATCGCCGCTATGGCCTAAAAGCAAGGCCAGGAGCGCGCAAGAAGGCTCGCACGGCAGGGGGGGGTGCAGAAAGGCGGAGTCGCGCCTCTAGCACCCCTCTCCGTGGCCCAGAGGGCCATGCGCAAGCAAGAGGCGCAGTGATGGGACGAACCGGCTCGGCACTTTCCCTCGCACCCCCGGGCCGGTCGCGTGTCAGATGGTCAAGCGCGGCAGATCGTCGTCCGACCTTCACCCGCACCCAATTCACTCGAACGTCCCGACCGTCGCGACAATCGCATTGGCAGGCTCAGGTCAGAATCAAGCGCGGACCAACCTCGGGCTGCTACCGGCCCGACCCTCTTCCGCCAAGGATAAGCTCGGCTCGCTCCCGCTCAGTCTCGAGGTCTGCGACGGTGTGATCCATGGCCTGGTCATCCGCCTCGCTCTCGGCTCGCGCCTGGCCTCCGGCGCATCGTGGCGGCCGATCCACGAGGCGTCCATCCATGCCCGGCCCCGCCCAGATCCACGCCGTCTTGCGGCGGGTGACCCCCTGCGAAAGCCCCAGCGACGTCATTCCACCCAGAATTGCCAGCGTCGTTTTCACGGTGATCCTCATCAAGTCCGCAAGCAGCGTCGAGGAAAGGACCAGCGCGTTGCCTGCCCGGCAGTTTACGAGACTTTTCCCAGATCCGGCGATCCGGTTTCACGGAAGCAGGTCAGCAAGGCCCGGCCTCATTCCGGTGCCGCACGGTCGCGACCGACTCGTCCGACGCCCTCAGGGCGCGAATGAGGCTCAGCACCAATTCAGAACCGGTCGGGCCGGTGTCCAGGATTCCATTCAGCGCAAGGCGCGGAAGCAGCTCGCCCTCGGAGATCCGGATGCCCCTGAGACCTGTGCTGGCGACGGCCTTCGCCAGCGCGAACTCCGAACACCAGAGGTTGCCGACCTCGGGCTCACCCCAAGCCATCGTCTCCAGCCGCGCAGAGAGGTCAAAAACCGTGCTTGGGGTATTTTACTGCCGCTGAACGCCATATAACAAGTAATTGTTATATATCATGTATTACGTTTCAATGAGGATGTAGGTGATCATTTTTAATTGCTTGAGTGGGTTGTCAACGTGTTTCATCCGATCGTTTGCAAAATGGTTCTGAAGGAGGGGCCCCCTCCAATCCGATGATGCATTACAGATGGAACAGGGGTCTCGGTTTCGTTCCGCACCCTAGGATACAAGGCGACTGGCACATGTCGTCTCTCTTCCCCTGCCGCCTCGGCCCAAGTTGCACGCCCGCTACAGGCGCTTTCAAACGACCGTATTCTTGTGTCACACAGTATTGGAATTCCGCCCGCCATGGCATCGGGCTGATGCGCGGCGGATTGCAGGAGATGAAGCCCGTGCCGACGATCGCGGTGCGCTTCAGGCGGCGGTGCGGTCCTGTGCCCCGCGCAGCAACAGCCGGATGATGTCCGAGCGGGTCAGGATACCGACCAGCCGCTCCTCTTGCACAACCGGGATGACCTCGCTGCCTTGCGCCGCCAGCCGGTGAAGCAGCGCGCCGACTGGCATGTCATGCGGTACCGCCCGCGCGGCGGGCTGCATCACTTGCGAGACTTTGCGATGGGCAGACCGGTGCCTGAGGGACATGGGCCGACCTTGGGCCGCCACGGCGTCGAGCAGGTCGGACTGCAGCACGACACCGCGCAGCGTCATGTCGCTCTCGACGACGGGCAGGCTCTTGATGGCATGGCGGCGAAACAGCCGCGCCGCTTCGGGCAGCGGCGTGTCGGGCCGCACGGTGATCAGCCCCGTGGTCATGATGTCGGCGCAGGTCGTGCCGCCGAACCGGTGCCGGGCCGCCTCCGCCACCGCCAGCATCCGGCCAAGGTCCACCACGCCGAGATTGCTCGATTGGTGAAACCGATCGAGCAGCGCGCCGAGCTGCGCCTCCGAAAGGCCAAGCCGCGGTGCGGGAGCCTCCGCCTTTTCCGCTCCCGGCTGGCGAAAGGGATAAACCCGCCCCGTCGCGCGGTTATAAAGCACGGCTGCAAGCACCAGCGCGGCGGTGGTCAGCCCCACCGG
>JACLAD010006780.1_pt1 | contig 10116 bp, 13 predicted proteins | sample 8027901 | NCBI WGS metagenome assembly JACLAD01 (sample SAMN15725071, study PRJNA655200) | protist metagenome | isolation source: fluorescence activated cell sorting (FACS) single amplified genomes of... | place: Spain: Blaines Bay Microbial Observatory, Mediterranean Sea | collected 2016-07-05
TCGTCCACCAACCAAGTCCATTCCAGGGCACCCCCACTGGGGAACACACCCAGGCTTAGCTTGATCAGCAAAGCTCTTGAGAATCAAGGCTCGGGTCCACCTGAGTGGGCACCCAACCCCCCTTGTGTTTGATGATGACTGAGTTCCTGAACCTGCACATGGAAAACGCAGTTTGGGCCGTCATTTCAGGGAGAGAAAGGGAGCGAGCTTGGTGCATGGGGCGCGCGAGCTCGCATGCTGCTGTTGTTGTGTTTTATTACCACTACAGGTCTCCAGGGGGGGAAGGCCCCCTAGATTCCCCCACTGGGGTGGACAGCATTGTGGAAATATTCTGGGGGCCCAGTACTGGGCTGGGCCCGGTAGAACCCGTAAGTCTAGCGATGTGTCGCGACGTTTTCCCGGGCGGCGGGCAGCGAAAGACGTAACGGGGGATTAGTACCGATTATCGCGGATTAAAAACCCTGCCACGGCGGGATTAATCCAACTAATCCACCCGCAATCTGCACTAATCCACTCTAATCCGCGCTAATTACGGCCAACCCGACAGTTCAATCCGCCTAATCCGACTGGCAGTTGGATTAGCTGACAGCGTTACGTCTTTCACTGGCGGCGGGTCGCTGCGCAATCAATTCGTGGTCTTTTTGCACGCGGATTGAACGACGTGACAGGCCCGGCTTTTCTGCGGCGTTCCGGCAAATCGCGCCACACCACGCCACACCATGCCACGCCACGCCACGCCACGCCTCACCACACCACGCCTCACCACACCATGCCACACCACACCACACCACACCACACCACGCCACACCACAACCACGCAGCTGGGTGTGGATGTGGAGGACTCAATGACAGCCCTCTTGGCAGATTTTGCGGTTACGGTAACGGCGAGGAGATGTTGGGCGACGCATACACGCAGTCTTGCGAGAGCCAGTGTACTGCGTACCTTTCGGGGCGTCCAGGTTGCTGTAGGAGGAAAACCAACAATGCACATTGTTGGGTCACGGTCGGAAGCCCACCAAGTGTTGATGTCACAGCCCATTCTTCGAGCGGGTTTCAAGCGGTGATGTGCAACGTCGAAGCGAGTAATACACCATCCGGCACCGCACCTGCACAGTACCACACAACACTGCTCAGCACCACTCAGACCACTAAGCACTAGGCTGCGCACTGCACCGCAGCCACACCAAGCCGAGCCATGCTAAGCCCCTGAATGCAACGCCATGCCAACCACCCCTCTTGCGCTGCTTTCTCTCTGGTGATGCTCGCAGTACCTTGCTTCAGCAGCTCGCTCCAGGGTGCGCAGAATTGCAAGGCATGTCCTACTGGGTATGAGCCATCAGACGGTGCTGACTACTGTTGGACATGTGATCCTGGGACATATCGATATGGGACTGCTTGCCCTGGCAAGTGTGGAGCAGTATGCAGCTAAGAGCAAGTCAACCGCCGGCAAGCACCTCACTTGATGGCAATGTTCGGCCTTGTTTTGTGGTGAATGCGCAGGGTGTCCTGCGGGCTTCTTCCAGAACCAAAGAAATCAACATGACTGCCAAGGTGTGCATTTTTGCACATCTAAGAAGCCTTGTCACGTGCGCTTGAAGTGAGCGTCGCACAAACCTGAAAGACACAGGGTCGTGTGGAGACGTGAGTGGGACGCTCGAGAACGGTGTCCGACAATAGCGGACAGAGCAGATGATTGTTCCCATTCTGTTTCTTGTTCGCGTTCGTGGCTAGAAGACAGCTATTTTGCCATGTTGCCCAAATATACCGTCAGCCCTTTGCATCACACCTTGGTGCAGTGTGTCCTCATGATGAAACCAGTGTCTTCATGGCGCGTGAGTGTTTTCATTGCCCGGTGGGTCAATATTACAAGGTTGATGTTTGCGAAGGTCCACATTGCGCAATCGTTGCTTGTTTCTGAATTGTCGTGTACTTGCGAGGGTTGTGTGTTTTTGAGATTTGCATTTCTTGTTCCGGTCGCAACCACGTGCGCACATTGCCGCCGATGCAGAGTGCCCAGAGGGATTCTACCAGGAGAAGACAAACCAGCTCCAGTGCAAAAGTACGATTCGTTTTCACGTGTCAACCGTTTGGTGACAATTCTTGGCGTTGCCCCTTCACACCTATGATCATGGTCTGCTCCTTGGTGGCAGGTGCGCCATTGCCGCATCGGCCAGGCACGTTCTCTGCCGATTGCAATGTGGACAGTTGCACGGGACCGTGCAACGGAAAGATCAAACATCAGGATGGCGTAACAGACTATCAGTGCTCGAGGTGCAATGCCCTGCGTCTCCTCGCGGCCTCCCGCACGCCGAATGCCACTAACCATAATCCGCTACGCTGTCTCTGATCGGCCAAACTGTAACCCACCAGCTTCAGCGAGCACAGGACCGCACACGATGTGGCATGGTTCGTCTTGCTCGCCGCTCCCCGTCACTACGTCTGCTTCTGGCCGCTTCGCAGCGACTCCACGGTGACCTACGTGTATGATTCGACTGTTCTGTCTGAATTGCAAGTGGTGTGTTCGTCCATCGGTCTGTCGCTTGTTCTTTTAAGCAGCAGTAGTTGGCAGGAAGGGTGACATGCCTGCCGGTTGTAGGGCACACACCGCGAAGACAGAGAGCTGGCCAGGCACGCGGGGCCGCCCACGGTAGACAGCAGGCACCAGGAGAGGAGAATTCGGGCGCCAAGGCGGAAGCGGCGGAAGCGGGGTGAGAGGGGAAGACATCTCGCGTCAGAGAGGCTATACGTGCGAGTTGTCGTGGTTCTGCCTGCTGGTTCTGCATGTGCAGAAAACCAATGCCTGCTGGGGCTAGAGGGTGAACCTTGTTTGAACGGGTCGCCCAACGGACAGAAGAAGGACACGTGTATAATGCAGGATGGCAATCCAGTTGATGCCCATTGCCCGTTTAGCACATGTCGTTGCGATTGCGCGCCAGGGTACACTGGAACCTGGTGCAGCATCGCGGTGTCTTGCCCAGACGGCTCGGATGGCGTAGTGCCAGGTGTATTGCCGAATGTGTCGCTTTGCCCATTCCCTCCCCATTGCGTACGTTCTGCACTTGTTTCGCCCTGTCTCACCCCTTTTTCATTCATTTCACCTCGTTGCATGCTTTCTTGTGCAGGCGTCCATGGCCGGGGGAAGCTATCCAATTGCAGCGTGCGTGCGGGGTTCAACGGCGAGGTGCGCGCTGCGGTCGAGCCGCCGTACTATGTCGTGATTGTCGACGGCGCCGAAGCCGATGCGTTGCAGCCAGTAGATTGTCCCACAGGGGCAGATGGCACGGTCCCGTCGGGTTGTATGGTATTGGCAGGGTATAAAGGCAAGGTTGTTGCCACGACTGACTTTCCGCTGTACTACCGCGTGGAAGGCGGCGCGAGTGCGATAGCGCTCGAGGCGGTACCATGCCCTGTAGGCTCCACGGGGCTCGTCCCCTCAGGATGCGACGTGTTGCCAGGTTACCGTGGCGTCGTTGTCGCCTCGACAATTGCGCCTCGTTACTACAGCATCACACTCCAGCCGCCAGGCGAGACGTCTGCCGACGCGCTACTTCCTGTGCAGTGCCCGGCCGGCTCGTCGGGCCTTGTGCCGGGGACGACAGGGGCAGGGGGGGCTTCCGAATGCAATGCAGACGCTGGCTACGTCGGCCACGTGATTGCGACAACAGTGCCCCCCTTGTTTTACACGGCCACGTTGGCGGAGGCCCCGTGCCCAGAAAACACTCAAGGTTCAACCATCCCCGGCGGCTGCCCCTGCACCGAAGGGTACGAAGGCACGATACAGCCCTCCACGCAAGGCCCTCTGTTTTACACAGGAAACTGCACGGCGTGCCGGCGAGGCCGCTTCCGCGTGGCGGGCGCAGCGGTGTGGTGCAAGTCATGCTTGGATGAAGATGGTGGACTGTGGTACCAAAACGAATGGGGGCAGACAAAGTGCAAGGAGTGCCGGTGTTGCGGCAACCACTGCAACGACGCAGGCGTGCATGGCATGTTCCTCCGCGGCTGCCCAGGGAATGGAGCGGGGTACGAGACGGGGGCTGATCCAGAGGGCATCTGCGTGACATGCCCATTGGGCAAGCATGTTAGTACGGCCCACGCAAGCGGCGGATGCATTGTCTGCGACGCCTGCGGTCAGCTCGCACCTTCCACGCCCATCCTGCCCGCAGCCACTGCCATCACTGAGGCCATGGCCACCACGGTTGCCACCATCAGCAGACCCACCCTTATCTACTTGCGATGCTCATCCCCTGCCTCCCCTCATATCTCAGGGATCGGGACAGTGCGGTCCGGTTGCTTTGGAAGCTCTGAGGGTATCTGCGACTCCTGCGCTGCAGGACGCTACAAGCAGTACGGCGTCGATGATGGGCCCGCGCACTCGCACTGGAACACCACATGCGCGCTCTGCCCGCGAGGATACTTCAGCGAGGCAGTGCCAGGAGGCGTGCAGAATTGCGAAGAGTGCCCGGATGGCAGATATGGGAATCAGCCGGGCGAGAACTGCACGCTGTGCAGCCCAGGTACTCGCGCTTCAGAGCACGCCGTTCGTCGTCTAGGGTCGAGGGAGGCATCCGTGTGAGGAGGCGTAGCTGGGTGCCGGCGGCACAGTGGGCATAGCATGACTTGACGAAGGGCAGGCACTGATTGCTTGATGCCGCTCGGTTCGATTTGGCTGTCCTTGCGACAGGGCGCTTCAACAAGGGGGAAGTGGTCAAGGAAATCTGCGACGAGTGCCCGAAAGGTCGTTGTCTGCATGAAATGGCCATCTACCTGCTGCCACCACACGCTGCACTGGCAAGCCAGACGCCCAATTGCCCATACTTGTGCGTATTTCCTGGCAGGGAGGTTCCAGCAGCACGCGGGCAAGTCTGCATGCAGGAAGTGTAGGCCAGGCCGATTCGAGAATGCGACAGGCAGAAGTGAATGCACCACGTGTGAGCCTGGTGCGTGATGCAGACCGGGCGGGGGCGAGCGACAGTGGGACGCCGCCAGGGACAGAGCAGGCGAAGACGGGTGCCGCTGCGATGGGCAGGCGATTGTCCATGATCTGAGACCGCAACGTGGGGATGCGTCATGGTCTGAGATCGCGTATGTGCACTCCATGCGTTCACATGTCGTGATGTTTTTGGGTGGTTGCACAGGACGCTTCAGCGCTGCGTACGAGGCTCTGGAGTGCGACCAGTGCGCAAAAGGGCAGTACCAGGCCGCGCACAGCGGCAGTGCTTGTGTCGACTGCCCCGCAGCGTTCTATTCCGGGACGCTGGCTGCGGTATATTGTAACGCATGCCCGCGAAACTTCTTCCAGTCGGACACAGGGCGGTCGGAGTGTAGCAGATGCCCCTCAGGGCAGTACTCAGAGATGGACAGCACGCAGCAGGCTGAGGGCTGCCTCCTCTGTAGCTCCATCGTCATGACAGACGTCTCGGTGGACTCCTGCCAAACGTGCAACGGTCAGGATAGCAACGCTAGTTTCAGCGGCGTCGGTGGTGTTGCGTTTTAGGGCGCTTACGGCGGGGCGGGCAGGAGGCTCGGTTTGGATGCACGCGCAGCAGTAAGCGCAGTAGTAAGCGCACCACTTTACATTCGTCTCAGGTCCGGCGCAAGGTGATTGCACACGCGCCAGCTGTGCAAGAGGCGTCGGAATGGACACCATAGGTGTGCGCACTGATTTCAAATCCTTCAACGCGCAGCTGCGAGTGGCAAGCAGCGCCACGTCTGGCCGATGCACAGCAGATTGTCAGCCGCCCTTCGGCTTCCGAGCAGCAGGCCGGCTGTCGGTTAGATGGTGTGGAGCAGACTGTGGGACTTCGCCTTTGTTTTCTCATATATGATTTTGCGGGGTCGCACGAAAGCCGCTGTGCCCTCTTGCTCTTGCTTTGCGCGTAGTACACATACTCTGCACATGGTGAAGCATACGCCTGCCAATCGCATGTCTGGCGCATGTCTCAGCCAACATCTCAGCCTTTCGTGCTGCTGTCGTATCTGCAGACCAGCGATTCTGCCTCATGCCGCACTTCCTGCAAGGCACGCTTGGCCATTGCCATAGTGGTGCGACCTCCATCCAACCCACCACCGGCGCGGCTACAGGGACGGCTGCAGCGTGGGACGCCGACCCGTGGTGTGACGCACATACAGTCATGTCCTGCGATCCAGGCACGGACCCACAGGTGGGCAACAGGTGGCCGCGACCGGCCGCCCCGCAGCTATGTGGCATGTGGGACTTCTTGTCGGGCAGCAAGGCGAATACATTCACGGTACGGGCGAGCGCGCCTTTGGCGGAGGGAGAAGAGGAGTGGCAGATCTTCGAGACGGGCGCTGGAACGCGAGATGAAGAAGGTCAGTATCGGTCACGTGGTCAGGCTGGGCAGGGTGGCGCGAGGCGTGGTGTGGCGTGTGGCATATGTCTGCGGCAGTTTGTTGTGGTACAGCTTGTCGTGGATTGGCGTTGTTACCATCAACTGGAGAGCTTACCACACTCACCAGTGCAACCGTAAAGGCAGCACGGCAACACAGCATTTTCATCGTGCAGAGTGGTGTCCTGGCCAGCAACACCGTTCGGATTCAACATACCACATGCTCCTCTCCGAAACGGGGCGGCGGCATGTATGTTGACTGTCTGCCCCTGCCCACGCGCGTGAAAACCGTACCAAGTGACAATTCTGAGACGCTGGAGCTGTGGATCATCGATGCTCGTCGTCGTCGATCGAATCGCGCGCTTGGACTCAACGCACTATCTCTTTTGTTGTGTGTCACTCGCCGCAGTGCTCTATGACGGAAACTCGCAGGGCATACGCGCTGTATTTTCCGAAGGGTGTTCTGTGCCAGACGTGCCGTGGCGACGTCGCTCACACGGCCAATGCTCGGGGCGGCACTCCTCGGCAGTGAGACGTCACGTTGATCAGTAGCGCCCGAGCAGGCGAGTACGTTTGGTATGTCCATTTGGACCCGCGTCGTGTACCCTGTATTGGGGTGGGCCCCGTAGAATCGTTGTGTGCGGTGCCGCTGTCTGTGTGAGGCTAGTTCGACAGCCCCGACCACGCTGGGCATACATCAGGCTGGGGCTGTCTTTCCTGGTGCCGCTGACCTGCGGCGTGCGGCGCCGCTGACCTGCGGCGTGCGGCGAAGAATTCCAAGTACCTGCCGTTACACCCGCAAAAGCCGCGTAGCTTTTACTGGCCTTGCTGCGGGGGGGGGGTGCGATCCCCTTTGTGTTCTGGTTTACCAGGCCCCTTTCCTCATGAGCTGCATGCCTCATGGGACCAAAGTGCCTTGCGTTGCAACATGGGCCGGGGCGCCTGGACCTTGTCTGTCAGTTGTCTGCGGAGCTGCATGCCTCATGCCTCATGGGACCAGGGACCAAACAAAGTGCCTTGCGTTGCAGCATGGGCTGGGGCGCCGAGACCTTTCTGTCACTTGTTTGCGGGCAGGCCACCAGCAACCGAAAAACGGTGCTAGGGCCAGGGCACACAGAGCGGACCAAAATCCGGACATCAACAGCGGCGCGGAGGGGGGTGCGCCAGCCCGACTACAGCCGCGGCGGCTTGAGCTGCGGCCCAGCCCGCTTGCACAGGCCGCCCCACTGCCCTGATCCAGCGCGTGTGCCATGCCACAAGCACAAGGGAGGAGGTGGTCGTGCCACGTCACAGCCATCAGCGCGCGGCCTTTTGGCGGCCATGAAAATAGGGGTTGCGCCAGCACGTCGCGGTTGGCGTGGACGTGCAACCACGCGACCCCACCAGCCCACGAGCCCCACACCGACGTATTTGACAACCTCAAAACGCGTGAGGGTGCAGGTATAGCTGGGGGGCAAAAGCCCGACACAGCCCGGGGGGGTATGAAGCGACGAGACGCCCGACGGCAGGACTGGGCGCCGAGAGCAAAGAAAGGGCGGACAAACACCCAGAACAGTAGGAGTGGCACCGATAGGCACCAGGACTAGACTGCCAAGCCGTCCGGGGCATAGCGCGCGCGTGGGGGTGTCCAGCGCGGCGTACACGCGGACCGCCGTTGGCGGGGGCTGCGGTCGTTACTCCGCTCTGACGGCGGCAATCGGCTGCCGTTTGTGCAGCTGGCTTGCAGACGGCCGTGGTCGGTCGTATACAAGCCGAGCGCAGCGGCATGGCCATTGAGTCGCAATTGTTCCGCTAGGCACGACACAAGCCAGATTGCTGGTTCACTGCTTGTGCTCTTCTCAATCTCACGGTCGCTTCTCAGGTCTCCCGGATCTAAGTACATGTCCAGTAGTTAGAGCAGATCGTGCGCTTTCCATGGGTGTGTAGGTCTGTGGGGCTAGCTCCAGTCCCCTATGAGGAGTAAGCCGCGCAGCGGCCCGTACATATCACCAAGATGCCATCTGCCTGTGCTGTACGCGCCGCTGTGTTGCTAACTCTGCCGAGAGGACATGGCGTCGCGGAACGGGCTTGGTATCCACGGACAGGGCACGGCGTCCTCTAACTACCCACGAAATTTTCGTGTGCACCGCGCAAAAAGCCAAGGCGTTACTTATATCCCCCTGAGGGCACTTCGAATCCGGCGTCCTTGAAACCTGGGTTTCTGGTTCGCTCTGTGTGCCATTGCCCACTTGGCCGCCTGGTGGCAGGTGGCACAAACAAGCACCGCTGCCTTGTCAACAAAACGGAAGTGCCCTCTCACTGCTGTGCACACCACCGGAGGCGGCACAGGTGGCTACGGCGCTGCAGGAAAGGGGAGATGGCAACCGCACTGCAGCGTGTGGAATGCCTGGCGTGGCTGTAGACATGTGGCCTCTGTGCAGAGCCGACCCAGTGTGCCATGATGTGACCCGCGGTCGGTTTGCGATGTGCAGAGAGAGACGAGGCCCGGGCACCGCAATGCGGCTGTGGCCTGCACTCCTGCTCCCACAGGTGCCAACAAGCACAGTGGTCCCTGCTGGTGCATGAAGTGCAGGGGGCAGTTCCGCCTGCCGTAGCTGAGGAGAGCTGCCGCTTCAAGAACGAAATGACCCTCGGACAATCATCCGTGAACGGTCAACCGCTAGTGATCCAGCCAAGCAAGGGAGCCAGGAAGGGGGGGAGCGCTGCGCGCCGACGCGGGACGCGCAAGCACGCGCTCCGGGGACGGTGTCGCGCGGGTGGAAGCTGAAACGACGCCGACAGGCCACTAGGTGAGCAGCGGCCCGCCGTGCCACGCCCAGTGAGGCCTCGGGCAAGACGTTGCGCGCACTCCGCAACCGCCAGACTGGCATTCGTCGCCCATCGACCGTTTGTGGGCCGTGGCTGGTGCGACCTAACAGGGAGGCAATCTGTTGCCTCTGCTCGCATATCCTCGCCATGCGGCGGGAGTGCAGGTCGGCGGTCGGGCGAGCCACAGGGCGTCCAGGCGGACCGCCGGACAGATCGAGCGACCGGCGACGTGCTTTGGGGCTCCTGTGGCGGCGGCTTCCGACGAGGGCGCCTCTGCGGGGTCCGTGGATAGCTGCGGGGAGCCTCGCCGCGCCTCACGCCACAAGTCCGCGGCACCCGCGATCTTGTCATCAGCCATCTCGCCACACAAGCGCTTTCGGCCGGAGGAGGGCACGCGCTCCGTGTCGGTGCTCACACCGCCGTCGGGACGTGAAGAGGCGCATGCGCGCCAAGGCCGGCTCGTGGGGCCGTGCTCGTGGGTCGCTTTGCTCGTCGCCGCCACGTGGCACGGACGACTACACGCGTCCCGTCCGCGCTCACACAAGCCAGGAGCGCGACGCGGCAGCAGGCGATGAAGGCGGACGCACAGTCGCCCACGCTGAGTGAAGCGAGCTGGGAGTCTGTGGCTACGTGCTGGCGGGCGGTGCTGGTGGGCGGTGCTGGCGCGCGGTGCTGGCGGGTAACTGGTGGTGGTGGCGGCGTTGGTGACTCTTGCTGTTGCTGTTGCTGCTGCTCTAGGAGTTGATGTTGTTGGTGGTGGAAGTTTCGGACATGCAAAATGCAGTGGCTGCTGCCGAGGCGGCAACGAGGCGGTGGTGGAGGATACGGGCAAGGTTGCTGGCCGTGCGCAAGAGGCCTGCTTGTCGACAGGCACGTCTTTGTGCCGGCACAATTTTGGTCGCCATTGATTCCGTGGTCGGTCGTAGTGGCAGCACATGCAAGCAAGGAAGTGGTTTTCGTT
>JACLAD010008998.1_pt1 | contig 10111 bp, 9 predicted proteins | sample 8027901 | NCBI WGS metagenome assembly JACLAD01 (sample SAMN15725071, study PRJNA655200) | protist metagenome | isolation source: fluorescence activated cell sorting (FACS) single amplified genomes of... | place: Spain: Blaines Bay Microbial Observatory, Mediterranean Sea | collected 2016-07-05
GCGTAAAACGTGACCACTTTGACAACATAAAATTCAAAAAATTATTCCAGTGTGTCCGCACAAGTTGTAAACGCGACTTTGACATGATAAATAGCTTGAAGGAGTTTCGCAGCGGGGTTTGCACACAAAGGAAGCTTGATGTTACTCATTGTATTCGAAAACATAAACTGAAAACAAATATTGGAAAGAATGATGGCTTCGAGCGTCAATATTCTCAAACACTACCATTGCAGTGGCAAAAGGTGAAAAGATTCTTTCTAGATATGTTTTTACCTGTGGGCTACCCACATTCGGTTGCAAAAGAATATTTTGAATATCAGTGTTGGGATACAGTACAGGCGCTTTGTTCTTATTTAAGGGGTGTATTGTCTACTCAAGCGCTCTTGGAAGGGCTCGGCGTAGGAAACGCTCAGTCAACTTCACTGGGAGCCACGATGCAGTGGGTAACACGGGACGGGATAAGCATGGTCAGTGGCTTATTATTCGCGTGGTGGAAAGCACCTGAGTTTGATACTCGCGTGCGAGTTTGGAGGCTTTTTGCTGACGTTATCAACGATATTGGCTTAACTCTTAACATGCTAGCTCCCATAGCTGGATCATATGATTCTCAATATTTCCTACCTGTTGCTTGTTTAGGGTCGGTATGCACAACTTTGTGCGGTGTGGCGGCAGGCGCCACAAAAGCATCTATTTCACAGCATTTTGCAAAAAATGACAATCTTGCGGACCTGAATGCTAAAGAAGGAACGCAAGAGACTGCTGTTTCCCTGCTAGGGCTACTGTTGGCACTGCAGCTATCTAGTTGGTTGAATAGTTCCCCTTTTGCCATTTGGTTCGCTTTTTTGAGTCTAACTGTACTTCATGTAATTGCAAATTATAAAGGTGTTCGGTGTTTAAGAGTTAATACCGTTAATTCTGAAAGATTCCGTATACTTCTAGAGACATATAATCAAGCCTCTTATCAAATAAATTCCGGTAATGAGTGTAGCGCAAAGGAAGAAATGACAATTGAAAAAATTTCTCGGAAAGAAAGCATATTTAGTACATTCCCCATTCCATTTTTTTTATATGAAAGGGCTCATCTTTTTAATTGTGTTGGGTTGGGGTGCAATATTGATGAATGCGTTGATAAAAATGAGATAAAAAGTAAGTTAATCAGCGCTTCAAAAAATCAGAAAAAATATGTTCTAGTTCCAGTTGCGAAACCATATGTTAAGTGTCTTGTAATATTGCATTTGAAAGCCTCGGTGAAAGACATATGGGAAGCTGCATTTTGTGCCATGGAAGTTGTAAAATATATGAGAAACGGGAAAAGAGGGGCGCATGCAGAGGAAATTTCTGCAGTAATGCAAAATCATTTTACGAATTTTTACCTAATGATGCTCCAAAATGGATGGAACTGTGAACGAAATTTACTTGACTGTGGTCCATGGCGATATGATTGGTTTTAGATAAAAAAGAAATACTTTTTGAATTTTTATTTTCCAATATAATTACATGTAAATGTACACTAAGATCCATCGCTGACATTCGTAAACTTTCTATTAATCAACGATAGCAGACGACTTCAGAATCGTGAGGTCATCCAGTTGGCGTCCTATCTGTTTTCTGAGGTCAGACATGGTATGCCCACTATTAGACGAGCTTCGGTCATAATCAGCCCAGAGCCTAATTTGATGAATTGCCATGAAATTCAAGACAGCCTTGTTAAATACAATCTTCAAACTCATGCAACGAGGTAATTTCGAAGAAAATTGAAAAAGTTTATCTTGCATTAGTTCTTGTCGCATTTCATCTGAGTATTCTTGATCGCAAAAGTGTGAGTACACTATGTCATTCTTTACCGCATGCATTGCACCTATATATATCGACAAAAGCTTTACATCCGTAGAAAAAATTTGAAGTTTTACCAGAGCAAGAGGTTTCGTAAACTTCACTATGAGAAAATGTGGAAGCGAGCCAGTACAAGAAAAAAATGAATTTGTTTCTGAGATAATAGCTTTCGGTGGATATTTTGGATCAAAGCATGTGGCATACACGCTTTCTATCAATTCTTCACTAACTCGTCTTGCGCTCTGATCGTCAAAAGATTCGTCAAGCTTCATTATTGCGTTCAACTCCCAAAATATTGAAATGATTCCTCAGTCACTGTTAGGTTTTCGTTGTAAAGCTGTAGCTTCAAGAAATCTAAGAGTATTTTTTTGCGAATTCTCAGGTGCTGCGCCCATATGTTGAAGCTCTTATTTCACTGTGGCTAGGTTATGAAGCCACAATATTTTTTGTACTCTTGTTTCTAAAACCGTTTCTTCTATTAGTTACACTCGCATAGGTATACAATTGTTTAATTCGAATATTTTCCCTCAGATTTTTCTGGGTAGAATATATCTCGTCTCCCACATGAAAAGATGACAAAATAGTGAGACAATAACATCCATGCGCAGTGTGCGATGTTTCTTCTGGGTTCATCAAAAAATTGAAAACACACAACATTTCTCACACAAAGTTACGCGCGTACGCAGACATATATTAATAAGTATTTAACTTAGTCGTTACATGTACACTTGTAAATTGGCAGTTGGAGAGATATTTTATATTCATATTGAATATTGAATATTGCATTCTGCAAAATTATAAACCCTTGGGAATAGCCCCCGCATCGTTTTAGAGGTTAGCAGTATCCTTGGGTAAAAAAGTAACACAAATTTGACCACAATTTCTATCGATATCGATAGTAGAGATATCTGAAGAAAGATTTCAGTAAATATTAATGTTCCGCACGCGCGTTATGAGTTAACGTTATTCAATTGCATGTTCGAGTTCATCAGTAAAAATATCATTCGTAACAACTCCTCAGTAGCGTTTGTGTGCATGACAGTGTAATAATACCTGCTGGTTTCCTAGGATCCTAGATATGTAATACTCCCAAGTAATCTCAATTACAATGAACTGTTGTAAAAATCTCCCCGCAGGCCTGTTTGGGTTCCCCGAACAAGAAAACGAGCTAATATATTCATGTTCCCTTTCCACGAGTATGAATAGTGTTGGTGAGAGAATCCCGTGTGAAACCAGAAGCACATCCCATTGGAAATTTGAGTAAGGATCCCTCGCGCTGAATACACATATCAAACCTTATGAGGTGGGTGATACCAACATCGGACCCAGCTGTGCATGCCCTACCCCTTGTTGCGGGGTTATAGATTACATGCCGTGGCACTCATGCGGGCGAAGTTTGACTTGAATCAAATTAAATGCAAAAAAAATAAAATAAATAAGATTGTTCCCAACAAAAATTAGAAATGTATAGATAGATTCGTTTGCTCTATGTTTGAAATCCCTTCGAGGGCACAGATATGGAAAAAAAATAGCGGACCGAACCACAAGAGTACACAAAATGAAAGTATAACAACAAGACGTACCTACGTTTCGAAAGTAACCATACAAAGGAAAGGAGTAGTTGGAAAAGATTCTAGCAGGCTTTTAAATAATAAGACGAAAAAACCACGCAAATTTGATTTCGCAAAAATTTCATACTCAAAGGATGCAAATGAGGGTACGAAAAACCTACAAAATTTATTGAATCGTAAAAATGACATGCTGGAACGTCTTCAAAAGAAAATAGAACGACTTCAGAAAAGAAAGAAAATAAGATCTTGTCGCACGATTGGTAACTTTCCGATTATTTTTACGTTCATATACTTATATATGTGAGAAACATCGTTCAGCTTCGAGCAAATAATCTTAATATTTTAACTTTACGATGCTTGTAAACAGGTGTCCAAACAGATCCAACTATAACAGACGTAAAAACAAGGCTGGAGCAAAATGATAGCCGTATCATTCAAAAGCATCAGCACATTTATAATTTTAATCATCGCAATTTTATAACAAAGGCATGGTTTTGGGGATTTTTCACTTCAATGACCCTGCTTATTTTATGCATAATCAATGCTTCATTTCATCTTTTTCAAAATCTTGCCCATACGCAGTAATTAAGTGAAAACAAAACCAAGTAATTCAATTTAGTTCAATATTCAGAGTTTTGAACCTTGTTTTATATCAAATATTCGAACGTTGCTCATAGTTGATGCATGAATGAATAAATGCAAAATATTTTAAATACAATTGTAGATAGATATAGCAATTGATCAAAATGTTTCTGATAAGGTATTTAAGCTATTCAAATTCATCAAAAGTACGACGCTGAAGAAAACTCACTTTTTTTGCAGCAGAAAGATCCCCATTGTTTTCTGTTTCTTTCATGGTATTATGCAGTAAATCATTGTGCGAAGCTTCTTCGATATATTTTCTGAGAACACCTAAAATTACCTTGTCCTTCTGACGCATGGCAAGTTGGCATGCATTAACTCCCTGCGAATCTTTTGCCATAGGATTTGCATTAAATTCTAACAGCAATTCTACAATCTCTCTCTTTTCCATTACTACTGAATGGCATATAGCAGGAGATCCATGAATTAATGTTTCTTCAATATATTTTTTGGCATGTGGATGTTCCAGAAGAATTGCGTTTATCATGCCATATCTACCAGATGATACTGCAACACCCAAAGCGTTTAAGCCTCCACTTTGGCTTCTGAAATATTTCGAGTTATCACCATTAAGGGCTGCTACTACCTGGTGGATGTTGCCTTTCCTTATGTTTTTAAAAAAATCATGAGTCTTTGTAGATATTATTCTGTTCAAAGTCTTTGACAAGTTTGAGGTTAAAGATTTTTCATCTCGCTGATGTGCAATCTTAAAATACATGTTGGTCTTTAAACTGTGCTTGAAAACTTGAAGGCGCAATATCTCTTTACCATCTTTATGCTCCATCTTCTTTAAACTGATGATGCTTTCAATTGGGATCCATACAGCTAAAGGCGTACTTGATTTACTTTTTTTTTTGTTGCAAATGATAACATACAATCGTTCCGAAGTTATTTGTACAATGGATGGGAAGAACATTGAATTCTCAGTATATTCACCAGAAACTTGCAAATCATTTATTGTCTGACAGACCTTCTCTCTGTGCAATTTGGTCAGTGTATCATGCAACTTTGAGATGCTTTCCATTGATCGGAACCTATACATTTTAAAATTCCCGACTAAGTTTTTAAAAACTTTAAACTCGAAGACTTGTAATTCATCACATCCAGACAAGGTTAAGATATGGTCCATAACTATTTCTTTATATAATGTCATGCCATCTTCTAACAGTAATACAATTTTCCACGGGTAAACCTGAGCAAATACGTGTCTCTTTTTTCCAAACCCTTTGTACTCAATAAATTCGCATATTTTGCAGTCAGGTTCTTTTTGTAAAGTTATCATTTTCTTAAGCTCCCCAATCCATTGCTTTAGCTTTCCTTGAAAACTCGCTTGGAGTGAAAACTGGAAAATATGCAGTCCCTCCCTAAAAAAATGTTGGTATTGGTATAAGACATGCAGATTATATACCTTAAAAAACAATAGAAGAAGATATACAGTTACGTTTTTTGTTCTGGGTACGTCGGAAGCTGATATTCAAACTGCCAGGAAATATTTTTGCCATCTACTTCACTTACTGACACACTATCCTGACACGATTTATAATAGAACAGATTAGTCAAAGGCGAAAGGGGACAGCCATTTACATAAAAGTGCTTATGACCTTCACAATATTCTCTAGTCGAATGCGTTTTTCTTCTGATGTGCTTATCATCTTGATTATCAGCGTGCTGCGTTGGGTTATGCATATTACACTCTTAGAACCTATTGCGCAAAATTTACATTTCTTAAATGTTTGAAGCTGTATATCTGGAAGAATACAGATAAAACATTTAAAGGATGTTTGCAAGGCGCTCTTAAGTTACCTGATTTTGTCTGAAATTTCATTTTTAGCATTGTCGCAGGTTTAACACGACTAGCTATTTCTTCTAACGAAGAGTGAATGGTATCTATTTTTTGCCTCATTCGATGAAATGATATCGCTGAACTTTGGAATATTTTTACTGAATTATTTCATCAGATATGTATACAATTGAAATCTCCAATTTACCTTTTTCTGATTTCGAAAGACGTGATGGTGCTTATGCATAAGTTAAGTGAAGCCACACCTCGCCCGTGCATAAGTTAACATAATAGAGGAAGAAATATATCTAATGAAAGACAGAGAGAAACAGTGCATCGAGCGATTCGAGCCTGTTGCGGCTACCGCACGCGCGCCGATGATAAGAGCAACTCCCCGTTTGACGTTTGATAAAACATGAGGGAGTCATTTTCGTAGTACTAATGATTTTACCCTTTTTCCCAGCGCATCGGCGGTTGAGGCGCCTACCTACTACTTCTACCTACTAGATCTACTGGTAGTTGACTGAAAAGCAACCTGATAATTTCAAACGTCTTTTGAAACCTGGAAAAAAATTCATCGCCTATCGTCGTCGATTCGTCGATAAGATTCATCAGAATAAGTGAAGTCGAGGTGCCCTGGGAAAAAGGGCATGAGGAGGAAATACGGGACCTCTGGCGCTGTAGATTGTGACTCCCTCATGGTATCAAACGGAGAGTTGCTCATATCTATCGTCAGCGCGCGTGTGGTAGCCGCAATAGGCTACCAGTTGGTAGATGCACTGGTTCTCACTGTCTTTTATTAGACATATTTCTTCCTCTGTTATGTACGGGCGAGGTGTGGCTTAACTTAACTTAGGCGATGGTGTTGAAGATATGAAAATAGATTGCTGATAGCCTTAACATTCTTTTTCTTACAAGTCAATTTTCTGCTCATATTTGGACCGACTGAGAATCCATATGTTTGCAATGCGAAATGTATCATTATAAACAGGACAAAATCTGTGCAGAGAATTTCTGATTACCCCTGTACTAAATCCGTTCTCATCTAACTTTGCATTGTACCAAAATATTGCTCTGCCAAGTTCCGGTTTCACAACAATCTTATTTTGATTTCCACGACCTAATAATGACTGGCAACTTGCTGCTGAAAGACATTGGTCCACGACCTCATTGTATTTTTCATCTTCAGATTCATCTGCACTAGCTGGTGATATTTCCATATCAACATTGCTAGTTTCTGTGCCATAAAATACAGTTTCCCCACCGTCAGATACTTCATTTAAAAAAATTTGAAACGTAAGAAATCTTACTTGCGGTGCATCCAAATCTGCGTCCAGATGACACGCTTTGTGGGCACCGTCAGGTGAATATTGTTCCAGGTGTACTGGTTCAACAATGAAATGTTGTCCATAATCTTCCTCCAAAGTAGTTGATATAAGGTCACTGCTGATTCCAGTTACGATTGATATTTTCTGCAAAAGATCAGTGTGAGCTAGTTCTCCGAAATCAATCTTTTTGTCGTACGTGTAGTATGCAAATCGGCCTGGATGCGCACTTCTTTGTCTTTGTAGAAATTTTTTCCAGTTAACATTACAGAATTGCTCTTTAGATATGCCTAATGACCGTTTTCGAAATAACGACGGGGTTTCTGTTGTCACATGTAGAGTGTCCAATATTTCATTCATCTCGAAATCTATCAAGTCCAATCTATGCTTAAGATATTCGCCTATTTCAAATTTGGAAGCATAACCATCTTTATCAAGATCCACACTTTCAGTAAAGGTAATATCCAGTGCAGCGGGTGTATTCCATTCCACGGGATATCCTTTACCATCTGGACCCTTAAATTTATCCTCAGCGCCATCATTACCTCCATATATTTTCCATCGTGTATCACGCGAGGCATCAAGCAATACTTCAATTTCTCGGGGTTGTAGAAAACCTTTAATCGAATATAATTTAAAAGAGTTCCTCTCATTATAATTCAACGTCTGCACTTCAAGAGTGCGATTGTCCACTGTTGTTGAATAGTCTGACAATTGTACAGACCCCGATGGCACAATGTTTTCAAAGATATTGGAGCTCTCTATGGACAACATACAGCCCGATATAATCAATAGTAATGCCCATGTAAAGGTGTAACATCGCAGCTGAAGATACGTGCTCCAACCATATTTCATTTTGTATGCCAAGATGAAATATTTTTGAAGAATCGATTGATGCACATCACGCGTCATGTTGCAATAAAATTTGAACACAAAAGAAAACGGATAAAACAAACAAACACGCAAAAAATAAATGCATAAAATGAAAATATTAAGTTTAAGCTTATAAGAAGAGTAACTGCTGCCTGCAGAGCTCTTGAGATACTGTAGATTCGCGATTTCACTGACAGTATGTACATGTACATATGTAGAGCTCTAGAGATGTACAATAACTACCAATATATATGTAATGGGCAGTTAGCTGCGCAGCGCGCAGCTGCTGGTGCCACGTCATGGTAACTAAACGTGCATTTTATCCATACATTCGTGAAACTGTGGGGAATTTGATTGGGTAAAAGAATCAAATTTGTGGCTTCTGATTTAGGGTTAGGTCTACTGTAGGGATCGCAGACGGACGGACGGACAAAATTTTTGTTACACCCCCTATGACAAATCTCTAAATTAACTCACTATCGATAGCGTTAATATTCATATAACGTGCGAGGATAAGAAGGAAGGTAAAGCTCAAACGTGTACGACTAGTTCAATGATACGTCGATATAAGTATTCAGCTCACACAATAATTATTCACCGCGTGAGGATAAATTTACTAGGAAGACAATATATGTTGAATACAATAATTATTGCATGCGGTGTTGTTTTGTTTACGTGGAACGTCGCAAGTACTAATTCTTGTAAATAAGTTTTAAAAACATTCAATCTGCACCAGATTTAAATGCAATTGCGCATTCAGTGACAATGCTCATCTTTGTACACATACGACCTTCTGCCCTTTCTATATCGAATGTTACAGAGCTATCAGTTATGTATTCATCAATGATTGCATATATCCTGCTCCTTAACTCTTCCTGTTCGTCGCTGGGTAATATGTTAACATAACTTTTTGACAATGCACGTAGCCATATCTCTTTTCGAGTTGTTTCAATGTGATGCTCGACAAAAAAGCTTTCATATCCTTTTGGAAAAAGACTTTTGGATTCCGTCTCATTGAAAACATTTTTCCATTTGCCTTTTCTGTATTGTGGAATATCTCCATTCAAGCTTGTATCGTATTGTTCAACTTCACTTCTAACTCTTCTAATCCATTCAAATCTGTGGTTTTCCAAATTCCATATGAGAATTAATGCTCCACCTATATAGAGTAAACAAATCAATATATTGTAACTTTATTGATATGATGGAACAATCTTGAAGAACAGAAGTGAAAAAAACTGATGATATCGAACCTGGTTTCAAATAATTATGAATTTCACGAATTGACTCAACATTTGCAAACCAGTGAAATGCTTGACCAACAAAGATAGCATCAAAACGTTCAGTGCCAAGAACTGACAAATCAGTAGAACTACCTTCAAGACAAGAGACTCTATCACATAAGCTTTTTTGAAAATAGTCACGCATTCCTTGAACGGGTTCAACAGCTACTAATCTATCGATTTCTTTCCGTTCTACAAGTTTTCTTGTAAGTTTTCCAGTACCCGCAGCTAAATCTATCACCGATAATCCGGATTTTGTATTTGAAGATATTGAACTTGATATTCGTTTAAATGCTTCATCGATCACAACATCTGGATAGCTTGGTCGAACCTTGTCATACAACTTGTTATTTGAATTAAATCCTAACTTGGCAACATTGTGGACATACGAACGCAATGAAGATGTTTTCATCTTCACTAGTTGAGAAAGACTTTTTGACCTGAAAAATATCATTTGACAGAGCGCCAGAGAAGGACAACTATATACAAATTCACAGTTTCTCCCTCTTTTTTGATAAGACGATTCGAAGCCTTTTCCGTGACCTACAGCTGCACACAGATACAATCTCCCCCATCATGAGAATTTGGCAAGATTCAAACGCAAATCGAGCTGGCTCTCTCTTGCACAATTGCATGGCGCCACTTTGTACCCCACTGAATTGAATTGAATTGAATTGAAGCCGCACCACTCGACGTTAGCAAGGTTAGTTGAGGTGGTGTGAGTTCGGCTTCGCCCATTATGATAATATGTATAAACCATATCTTTAAATTAGAGTGCGATTTTGTTAAGTATTTTTTGTTAAT
>JACLAD010001314.1_pt1 | contig 10108 bp, 9 predicted proteins | sample 8027901 | NCBI WGS metagenome assembly JACLAD01 (sample SAMN15725071, study PRJNA655200) | protist metagenome | isolation source: fluorescence activated cell sorting (FACS) single amplified genomes of... | place: Spain: Blaines Bay Microbial Observatory, Mediterranean Sea | collected 2016-07-05
GGCTATCATACAAAATCACAGAAGAAGGGTGAGAAATCCAACACGAAGAAGAAAAGAGATCAAAGCGAGAAAGATGAAGCGATGCCTTTCCTTGGAAGTATCAACAAAGAAAGTGGGTACGCAGATAAAAAAGAGACCCCTCGATCGGATAGAAAGAGAGGGAGAGAAAAGTCGAGTGAAGAGGACGAAGCGAAGGTAGAAAGACCCACAAAGAGGAGCAAGATTTCCTGCATGTACGGCTCTTTTTGCCGACGAGAGGATTGTAGATTTGAGCATCGATGTAGATATGCAACTTTGTGTGAAAGAGTAAACTGTAGATACATTCACGACTTGCCTGATGGAGATGAGAATTGGTGGTATAAACAGCCTTGTCGCTATTGGCCCAATTGCTTGAATGCAAACTGTAAATTTGAACATGCTGAACAGATTGGCTCATCCACGTCCATAATCGGGGCGGGATTGAAGCATAAAAGTGGATTGTTGTTGAAGAGATCTGAGCCATGCTGGTATGGAATCAATTGCAGTCGGCCAGGATGTTGGTATGATCATTAAAAATATAGAACTATTAGAAGTAGATGGATAGAGACAGTTGTAGGAGGAGCTAGGAATGTGCTATAAGTAGTAGTAATAGTAATAGTAATAATGTAATAAAAGTAATAATAATTAATGAGCTACTTCTACTTCTAGCTTCTAGCTACTTAGTGGTAGATGTAGTCTAGATGATGCGTAAATGCGTAAATTAATATAGTAATAGTAGTAATACTGTGTTATCGGGTACACCCTATATTACCGAAGTATCTGTTGCTAGTGCTAGTACTAGTATTAGTGTCAGGTTGCAACTATGCACCTGCGACATTAGGCACATACCAGCTCCAGTTGCTCTTAAGTGGTGGCCATCAGCTACCTATATCATCGTTCGAGGAACAGCGACGTCTATAATTCACAGTAACAATCATTAATACTAAGGACATGGCAAAAACAAAAGAAGAGAAAACATATGTTCGCATTTGAGCATATGAAGGTCGAATACGTTTGGTATCTGCACCCTCTTTGTCCTTATAGTAGACGGGAATAGCTTCAGTCTCTTCAAGTTCATGCCACGTTTCGAATAATGATTTCCTAAACCTATACGGACTCAAATCTTTGATCCAAAACATTCTGGGTAGGACTTCATTGACGTGTAAAACAATTTCTACAGCAATGAAATTCTGGATCATATCGATAGTTCCAGAAGAGTATGCGATTTGAAAACCCATCACCATTACAGTGAAAAATACCATTACTATGTTGGCATGAGAAACGATAATCGCCACTATCAAATCGGCTAATACTCTAAAACGAGTGGCAATATGTAAGTCATTCTCATCTCCTGCCAGCTTTTCATCTATTTTTTCACTAGATTTGGAATGCCTGTTGAGAAAGTTTACAACTGCTTCCATCCAAAACGTACGCTGGACTCGTGAGCGATTCTGAACTTGTTGATTTACGTACATACAATATGATTCTAGATTTATGCCCATAATTTCATAGGGCACTACAATGAAAAAATCCTCAGTGGCCTGACCAGCGGCATACACGACACAAAGAAATACTACTTCCCATGAAGGATCATCTGAATTAAAGTAGAGACTTTCTTCACATTGCCCAGTGCCAGATCTATCGTACAAATTATTTAGTAATTGGTACTGCGCGAAGAGAACCAGAAACGACAAACTAATTAAGGTAAAGCTGTAAAAGTCATGAAATATGAACAAGAAGCGACCGTCATCGCCTTTCAAGTAATACCCATCAATGCTCTTCATTCGCCTTCCAAAAATTTGATTCATGATGGATATATTCTTTGGGAAGGAAACATAATCTGACATTTTGAAAAGAACATGATGCGATGAAGGGAGCAATTCGTCGGCTTCATCGTCAATCATGCTCCCTTTCGAATTTTCCAATCGCTTAAGCTTGAATCTAACCATGGCTCGTAAATGATCTTCCGTTAGTATATCTTTTGTTGGTTGTTGCGCTTCTCTATCTCTATTCTCCATCTCATTTACTCGTTTTTGTTGTTCTTGAGATCTCTTCCGCTGAAATTCTTGGAATCTCTCAGTATCTCTTTGCTCTCTGTCTGTTTCTTTCTCAGATTGCGGAGGAAGTGGGACAGCAGATGATGAAGAAGAGGACATTGTACGGGTTGAGTTGTCCCCTGTAAACTCCTTTCCTGCCAACGAGCTGCGCGTATAGTCCTTCTTGCCCTCCATCTCTAAGCACGAATCTGTGCATTGAGTACTCCTAAGTACCTAGCTCGCTTCCTCTGAAAGTACCTAACAATAGTACACAATCGATGGGCGGTATCTTTTGAATATGGTTGGTGGTACCGTCCGTACATCTTATAGGTACCTAGGTAAGAAGGTACCCGACCCGAACATGACTTTACCTAGTAGTCCCCTAGGTACCTAGGTAATGAGATACCTTACAGCAGCAGTAGTCTCTACTATTCTACTACTCTACTACTAGGTACTACTACTAGCTATTAGGCCTACCCAATAAAAAACTACGAATGAGTTTATTATACAACATAACATTACCTGTTCAATCTGCTGAAGACAAAGCTCTCACTCATTCGTATTTTTATTCAACCTTTTTTTATGCAAATGCGGACATGTTTGTAAAATTTATGTGTTCTTCCCTTTCGGGAGGGCGAAGTGAAGTCCATATCATCATACAAAACTGCGAATGAGGAAGTTCGCAACTTGGCTACCACTGAAACTGAAGTGGCTTCGATCGGCGACCAGCGACCAGGGTTGTATTGCTTATTACTATTACTATTACTCTATTACTACGTGTAGAAGTAGAATAGGGCACAAGTGCAATTATAATAATCCAATGATAAATTCGGGACAGAGGAAGTAAGTAATTCTTTTTAATTCGCAGTTTTGTTTGATGATTCGGCCCGCTCTAACTCTAACGGATACTAGCTAGGTTCGAAGAACCTTTTCCAGCAAAGATGTATGCGCCCCGACGAATCGCATAATTATTGTGAGCAAGTATATAGCTAACCACATCATTTTATACTTCCATTAAAAGAGGTACTTCTACCTTATTTGGACCGGCTGCTGTGTATATCCAAAATTAATAGAAAACTACTATTTACCTCAAGCGAAACATGAAACTACCGATAAAATTCACAAAGTCAGTAGATAGTCTATCTGTAATTTTCTGGTATAATAATGCACTTCAATTGATTATTTGTTCAATATTCTATTTGACAACAAGAACGAGGCTCTGCCATCATCCGCCGGCACGCATGAGTCTAAACTGGTCAAAATCCCCAAAACTTCTATGGATTCACCATTCATTTGTTTCAAACCATTCATAGACATACCAATTTCTTGAGCGGACAACTCTGCTTTACTCATAGCTATCTTGTCGGTAAGGATGGTGAGCAAATTTTTTATTTCTCTTGACTCGTCGTTAAAATTTTGAAGACCATATAATGCATTTCCTATGCTTTGAGACGTGAATGTTTCTCCATTTTGTTTCAATTTTCTTGTAAGACATCCGACAAGTCTTAATACATCCTTGGAGTTGGCGCGCATATTTTGTAAAGCGTAGAGTCCCATGATGATAGACTGAAGACTCAACGTCTCTTTAGCATCAATTATATCTGATAGTACACTCATAAACCCATTGACTTCAGCTGTATCACTCCTTTTAGCCCGTAAACAATACAATGACATACCAATTTCTTGTTCGTTCATTGCTGCGCCAAGTCCTATTTCCTCCTGAAGAAAACTAGTCACATCCGACAAGATGCCTTTCACTGCAGCGCTCTCGCATGAAAACTTTTGCATCCCAAAAAGTATATTGCTAATAGCTTGATGATTTACATTATGTCCCTTATTTACATTTACTTTTAAGTGCTCATATAAAGCTTCTAGTATGTACAGCGCATCACATCCATCATCGTAATCTGACATGCCTTGAAGTCCGTATATTGACATGCTGATCTCCTGCATACTCAACTTGCAGCAGAGTAACGACGATTTGATCTTTTTTGACGCTATAGCAAAGAGGCGAAGCGCCTCTTTAGATGTACCTTTCATACTTTGAAATCCATATAAACTATTTGCAACCCCTTGGCTATTAAGTAAAGCATCACTCTCTTCGATTTTTGTTGCAATTGATTCCATTAATCTCAATGTCTCGATGCAAGAAGCATGCTTATTTTGTAGCGAGTATAAAGAGTTGCTGATTGTATGACCACTCCATTTCTGATTGCAGTTGAATTGAATCTTCCGACTCAAAATATTCACGATTTCTCTGACTTCTACATAATCTGTATTCATATTTCGAATTCCGTACAGCGCCATCCCAATCTCCTGGCTGCTCAGGTCACTTTTACATCGCCGTGCATGCTTCGCAAGCGCTGCAAGTAAATCTCTCACTTCAGTATACTTTGAGTCTAAATTCTGTAAGCCATATAGAGCATTGCACAGTTCTTGACTTGATAAGTCCTCTGTACATGTATTTACCAAGTCCCGAAGGGTTTGCAATGCTCCTCGTACCTCTTGATATTCGCTACTCATCGATTGTAAACCGTAGCAGGCATTTCCGACGCCTTGCGCGGTGAGAGTCAATTTTCTACTGTTTCTAGCATCTTGTTTGATTTTAGAGACGAATACTTTGAGGAAACTTCTCACTTCAGGCGTTTCACTGCTCATCTTCTTTAGTCCAAAGAATGACATAGCCACCCCTTGCCCATTAAATGCGTCAGTCATTCCATGGATATTTGCTGTTAGTAACGATAGAAGAACCCTAATCTCCATGGCGTCACTATGAAAATTTGTAAGTCCCGAGAGACTGTTACTGATAGCCCTCGCATCAAAGCGCATGCCTGATGAGGTGGCGTCAAGAGAGGATGAGTTGTAAGTATCGTGGGTCACTTCAGCCAACTTCATGATCACCGCGTTCAGAAACCGCAGTAACCCAGGATCGCTATTATCTGTGTATAACTTCAATCCTTTCAACATCTTGGAGGCGTCGATCATGTTGATGGGGCTTGTAGTATTGTTGATTAGAACAGCCAACGCGTCCAACTGAGTGAATGTCAGAGGACTTCGTTTCTTTACACTTTCATGCATCAAGTTCCCAATTTTTCGCATCTTTTCTTCATCAGGAAGAATGTTGTAGCGACTATGATCCATCTTTTCCATTCCCTTTTTCGTTTTTACATTTACAGCAAAAGCATTCACAGGAGTCCTGGACCAAGAGGAAAGTAGCGAGCAGCGCCATGTAAACGGCTCAGTCCTATGAATGAAACGAAGAAAGACCAGAATGAGAATCACGATTATCGGTTTTCCCATCCTTTCCCTTCTTCTCGTCCCGTTAGTCAACTGGCAACTATGCCCCGCCCCTGCCCCCCACTTTATAAAATGTCACCCCCCAAATCACACACACTCCGACATCCGAAGCATGAACACATCATGCATGACATCACTTTTGAGGGGTTACCATATTCTATGATATTACCTAGAATATTTTAGGCAGCAGCAGAGAGAGTAGGAGTAGGTATATATAGAGGATGTTAGGTAGGATTTTTTTTAGGTGTGGTAGACCCTAGGTATAGCTCTAAGTAGTAGGTAGGTACACCGTATAAGTACTAGTACCTAGTACATAGTATCATAGTACCTAGGTACCTACCTACCTACTTTTATACTATAGGTAGGTACCTACCATTACACTGCGAAGGTTAGGGTGAACTTCTTCTTCAACTCTGCTGAGTTTAGTGCGTTTGGAGGGGGGTGTATCATAAAGTGAGAGAGATAGTTTCGAGATGATTGGGTTGGAAAAATAGATGTATACAGTCAGAGTAAGGAAAGATTATGCGAATTTTCGGCAAGGAATAGGATGTGGCGATTTGATTGACAAGTTTAAGATATGAATGTGGATATGATTAGCAACTTCATCAAACTTCTCCTGCTATTGCTTTTCGTGAAGTGGAGTATGAGTCTCCATCCGTCTACTCGCAACTTTTTTGCGAGGAGTAAGCTGAATGATCTGACCGACTATACTCATTATTTGGACTATCTTCCCTTCAGACAAGAGGGCCTCCTAGTAGATGACTTCAGGACTGCTCCATATCCTCCTACATCCCTTCGAAATCGAAAGATGGTTAGAAGAATATTTGGATTTAATACATCTTGTTTACTCTGAGACTTTTTGATGGAGAAAAATATCTTTTTTTAACTTGATGTGGTATGATTCGACGCATTTATCATATTCTAGAAAACAGGTAGCTTGACATTGACCCCAGAAACTGTCCTTGCGAACCCCATATGGCCCACAAAATGGCCTTATGGACAGGAAGACTTTCGACCATTAGGTACTTTTCCTTTTTGATAAAATTCTTTTTTACATTAACCTAAGATAATTTTGTGATTTCTATATGCTTTTTTCATTAGACTATACTAGAGACGATGTCATCAATACTGGTCCACAGTATACTTTTTCACAGAGCCTTATAGTCACAGATCAAGCAACCTTATTTCCAGGTAAACAAAAATTTAAGAGTGCTTCTTACGCATTACATCTATGGTTCTAATAAGTTGAGTGATTCAATTGATTGTTGTGTGTTATGTATGCAGGACTATTGCGATTGCCTGTCAGGCGACATTGGATATTTCCAAAAGATAAATTTGCGCTATCTGAGCACATGGATCAGTACATTAAAGACGATGCGCGAGTTTTGGAACTTTTTTCCTGTTATGAAACAATTCTGCCTCCAACTTATAAGCAGGGCATAACTGTCGGTGTCGGTTGGAGCAGCTACGAAATGAGTTGCAATCCATCACTGGACGATTTTATTGAACAGGATATTTCAATCGATCCATACCTGCCTCTGGCAGATAATTATTTTGACTTCGTCATCGTTCCTGCAATGTTTCAATTATTTCAAAGGCCTAAGGAAATGTTTCAGGAGATCAACCGTGTGTTGAAGCCGGGTGGTACAGCCTTTGTGGGAGTAAAATTAGCCATGTGGAGTTTTTTAGGATGGAAGCAGGGGAGATACTACGTGGAAACCAATTATGTCGAGGATATTTTGACACTTGGTTCATTCTTTCATTATGCTGAGGGTTTTACAAAACCTGAGGCATTTGATCTCACACTTCCTGAGTTTAACATAGTGGGGCAAATGAAAGATGTATTTTTCCCTCAACCAAGACTGGATTTCTACGCAGTAGTACAGGCAAAAAAGAAAAAAACCTCACCTCATGGCAAAGTCAATATTAGAGACCCAAATAATCAGCAGACTGAGAATAAGATTGAAGGTGCCAGATATGCACCAAAGACTTTTGTGGATCCTGTTCGAAAGGAGACAACAACGGGTCCATTCTATTGATTCTTGATACAGCTGATGCCGAAGGTACCTACAGTACAATAGTACCTTCTTCCCATGTGGTAATTGTACTTGTACTAGCTAGCCATTACAACAATACTAATAATTACAGCTAATAGTGTAATGCTAATACATACTTCTATATATTAATATGATGTTAATTTTAGTATTTGTTATGATTTATGATTTAGATTTAGAATTAGAATTAGAATGCCATATGCCATGATTTAGCTACTTGAACTTAAACGAAAAACAACGACTAGACTAAATACTAAATACAAATGAATAAAGATCTAACTGAAGATCACGAAGAGGAAAAAGCCGTCGCAATGAGGAAAACCAACATGTATTTCAAAAAAAAGAGAAACCTACCCCCTTGCTAAGAAGTAATAACGCCAAAATTGCCAAGGGATATTGACCCTTCCCTCTTGTGGCGTTAATGACATATGATAGAGCCATAGCATCGCCACCTGCAGCTTCAGCCGATCCATATCCTCTAGGTCTAACACACAGTAAGTTAGGATTTCTAGTCACCATACCAAGGGCTTCATCAAATCCATATGTCTCAGTGTATATATCAAAGCATTCTTTGATGGTCTCTAGGGAAGTTCTAGGTGCGCTGCATACATCGATGATGGAAGATGAAAAGTTATATTACATCAATTTTGAAAATTAATTACAAATTCAAATCAAATATGAAAACATACTTCGCCATCCTCGTCCGGGAGAAAGCGTATCTTCAATAGATGGACAGAAGGAAGGAGTGAATAGTGCGTATCAATGCATAGCGTTTGGCAACATTTTCGCATAATAATGAAAGTAGGTACGAAGAAAATGGAGAATAAAGAAATAGGTAAAAGGAAAGTAGAAGAATGCAGTTACACAACACACCTGTTAGGGTTAGAATTACGGAGACCAGGCTTAGTTGTAATGTATGTGATAACATCAGGTTGTATTGTGGCCACAGTTGCAGCAGATGTGACATCACCCTTGAACAAATCCACGAGTTTTTTAAATGCTTGTTCTATCTCCTTATCTGATACGGTTCCTCTCGCCTTTGCCTTGTAAGCTTCCACTACTTGTTGTGCCTCGGCACTTCCTCCTTTCGCCATGAAAACTTTTAGAGGCGTTGCTGGTGGTCTTGCAGGCGGAAGGAACGCGGAGACGATACTAGCGAAGACCAAACAGACGAGAATAACAAGCTTCAATGCTGTCATGATGACTTGTCTACAGCTGTAACGGCCTAATCTTATGGCTCCGGCAAGCACTGTGCCTCCTCATCACACGGTGACAGAAAAGATACCTCCTTCAAACCTTTGGGACGGGATTGGATATGTATAAATAATAATAAATATGGGGTGTGGGTCCTAAGTAGTAAGAGTAGGAGTAGTTAAGAGTAAGAGTTTTTTTTTGGAAAAAGTTTCCATAAAAAAAAGTTATTGTAAAAATTGCAAAAATTATCTTTTTTGTGAATCATAGATTCATTGAAATATTATCTACTAGATATTATATAATATATAATGATATGTATATTTTACTTTAGAGTATTCAAGCATAATATGTACAGTCATGAGTTATACATATGTACTTCTAGTTACTATTACTATAATTGTTCATCAGCATCAACGTCATATTCTATTTCCATAGCTTCCTCATAGTTGTTGTCTAAAACTTGTTCCTTTGCATCAATTACTTCTATTGTTTTTTGGTCTATGTCCATATTTTTCACAATAGCGGTCAATTGTTCATTATTGTTATCACTATCACCACCAAGTTTATTACTTTCACTATTTTTATCATTATTCCATCCATGAAACTTCATAAGCAAATCATAGTCAACAACATCGCTATTTGCATTTACATTTGCGTTGCTATTGGCATCACAGTTTGTATAAAATATGAGCAAGGCTGAAGTATTTGTCAAAAAACTTATGCGCTCGTCAACAGCAGGAAGGTTAAATTTGTGTGCACTGAGATTGTCGATACATACTTTCACAGCTTCTATGTCCTTTTCTGACATCAAATCCGATATTGATGGTGTTTTTGTTTCTGTTTCTGTTTCTTCTGATTGAGGCTCCAAGGCCTGACATAGTACTTGTAATATATTTTTCAATGTATCATATAGAGCATCATGCATAAGGTATCTGTATACGGAGTATTCGCTGGTAATTTCTGTCGGAAACATGCATCCTAAATGTTTACTAAGTGAAAAGATTGGTTTTCTATTTTTGAGAAGCAGCAGAGTTAATTCCAACATATTCATTCTTACCCTCTTAAGGTTCCCACATAAATGCCAGCTTTCTCTGCTGCTTTCACCAGGGACCAATTACGTGGTGGTTGACAATATTCCTGTCCTTGCAAGAAAAGTGTGAAGGAGTCAAGGGGTAGGAAAGATTAGGAAGAAGAGAGAGAAATAGGTACATATTCATTCTTACCCTCTTAAGGTTCCCACAGAAATGCCATCTTTCTCTACTGCTTTCACCAGGGAACAACTACGTGGTGGTTGACAATATTCCAGTCCTGGCAAGAAAAGTGTGAAGGAGTCAAGGGGTAGGAACATATTTGGAATGAATACTACAGGAACAAAAAAATTAGGAAGAAGAGAGAGAAATAGGTACATAATCATTCTTACCCTCTTAAGGTTCCCACAGAAATGCCATCTTTCTCTACTGCTTTCACCAGTGACCAACTACGTGGTGGTTGGCAATATTACAATGCATT
>JACLAD010001952.1_pt1 | contig 10106 bp, 6 predicted proteins | sample 8027901 | NCBI WGS metagenome assembly JACLAD01 (sample SAMN15725071, study PRJNA655200) | protist metagenome | isolation source: fluorescence activated cell sorting (FACS) single amplified genomes of... | place: Spain: Blaines Bay Microbial Observatory, Mediterranean Sea | collected 2016-07-05
AGACGTCGATCGATAGCGCTACCCAATCCACAAAAAAGAAGTTGGTCGTGATCGAAGAGAAAAACCCTGCTGCACGCAAACATGGTACGAAGATTCGGCAGCGCCTCGCGGCGCAATCGCGTGCACGACAAGAAAAGCTGGCTGCACGACGAATCGCTAAAGATAAATCAAAGTGTGCGGATCCAGAAATGATGGAAAGTCCTTACGAGCGTGTAAGTGTTTTCATCAATCCTGCAATATGCTGACGATGCACATGATGTTTTCTAACACCAACTTACTCGTTTACCTTGTGAATATGGACACCTTGCATATCTATTTTATATCACTCGCAGGTTCAGTTGGCGAAGAGGGCGACGAAGACGAGGGTGTCCACGAGACGCCAAGCTCATAACGCAAGGGAAAAGAAACGCCGCGTGGCAGCGGAAAGACGAAGGCGCATCAAAGAACACGACAAGGTTCGTATTTCATACAATTGATTTCTGTAATCTGCCTCATCGAAATGCGTATTTTCCTGCTCGATGTTGCCTTACACAAATACAACTGTTCTAACCCGCTCTTTTTCTTTTGTTTCCTCTTGTCTGTGAATTTTGAAAATCCAGAAGCGTCGAGCATACCTAAAATTGCAATCAAAGAACAAAGAACATTAGCAAAAACAGCAGGAATTTTTTTTTGGAAAAGTAGCAAAGTCCGCGGGGCTTTAAATCACACAGAATGGGAAGGAGCAGCGATCACACAAAAATCTTCACTTGTTCATTGTTCATTGTACATTGTACATTGTACATTGTACAGGGCACAGTAGATAGATGCTCACTTCTACTGTACTTCTACTTCTACTTCTACTTTCACTTTCACTTTCACTTCACGTGAAACTTTCACTTTCAATTTCACGTGAAACTTTCACGTGAAACTTTCACTGGCCTTCGATTCTCAAAAGTTGCACCTCGAAAACAAGGTCTGCATTCGGCGGGATCACCTTCCCGGCACCTTCACGACCGTAGGCTAGAGCAGCAGGGATTTCAATCATTGCTTTCTCTCGGAGCGACATCTGCAGCACACCTTTATCCCATCCTTCGATTACTTGCTCAATCCCGACAGTGAATTTGAATGGTTTTGAATTACGACCCTTGCGGCGGGAAGTATCAAATTTTTTCCCGTTGCTCTTCAACCACCCAGTATAATGCACTGTAACACGATCTCCTTTCTTCGGGTACGTGACTCCATCGCCGGGAGAGAGAACATCAACTTTCAAGTGCGATATCTTTTCTACATCGGAAGTGCTTTCGTGCTGTTCACTGCTGTCTTCACCAGCAAGTGCCTCCTGATTTGCCTCCACATCCTTTTCGTGGAAAAGCTGCTCCCACATACGATCATACAAAGCGGACAAAGACCGAGGAACTCCAGCCGCCCGGGCACTAATTTTGTGCTCGGGGCCCTCGAATGTTGCGCAAAGCTGGTACCAGAGGTATTCACGAGCATTTCCGGCATCTCGCCAGCAACCATACTGATCTATACAGTACGAAAGCGCACGAGCAAAAGAGGAACTATCTGATAATATCTCATCATCTGCCTCAGAAAGCTTCGAAAGTGTATCTTCCACATCAATGCTAGACTCGAAAAAACTGCGGACACCTAGAATAAGGGCAACATAAAGATTCACTTCAACAGCTCCTTCCAGAGCCTTGCCCGCCAGCTCCTCAGAAGAGCCCTTTTCTTCTAATAAGTAGAAGCTAATGAATTCGATCAATGCTGTGGTCCAAGTATACATAACGCGTGCAGATGGTGAGATTTCAACCCTTGATTGCTCAGAATTAGCGATGCATATTTCCTGTCTTGCCCCCGCCGCATCTCCACTGTCCATGAGAATAGCAACAAGTCGTCTTCTGATACACTTTGAATCTTTTCCATCCAGTTTTAAAGCTGTTTCGTACTGCTCCTTGGCTGCCTGAGTTTTTCCTATCTCTCGGTATGCATCGCCTAGTTCACCCAATAAGCCACAGAAATTGATGCAGGCTGGGTGTTTCCAAAATTCTGAGGCTGCTTCATACATTTTGAAGAGATCAACTTCCTCTGGCTTATCCTCGTCACGCACGCAACGGTCTCTACACTCATATACGCGCAGTCCACAACCATGGTCAGACAATTCCAGATCTGCGGCAGGGCGTGCAGGTCCAGTCAAGGCCATCCCACGCATAGCAGGATCGTATCCCCGTTTTTTCGTAGGCAACGGGTTGGCAACAAACCTGCGCAGCCTGGAAGATTCCAATTTTACTCTTCTCCCCAGCGACTTCACTCGCATCTGCCTCCTGCTCCGGGATCGCTCGTGCGCAGTTGCATTTTTTTGCCGCATTGACACTTGCGCAAAATTTGCAGCAGAACCACCCGAATGCTTTCCTGTGCCTTTGCCACTTGCCATACGTCCGTCCCCGCCACATTTCCCCCCTTTTAACCTCTTCCCACTAGCACTTCTACCTCCTGCTGATCCGCTACCTCCTCGCCTCCGTTTTGACTTTTTCCCCATGTTGATAAGAGTATGCTGTATGCTGTATGCACGTATCCCACCACGTCCACACACGTCCTCGTAGTACGAGGTACTCGTACGTAAGAGTACGTACGAGTACGTGAGGAACGATGTGTTCCATTTCGGTTCTCTTAAATTTAGCTCTCTTAGCGGTTATGCGTGTGAAAGCAGGGGTTTGACTAAAAATTTAAATTACATCTCTGCGCAAGCAGAAGCATACGGGGTACCTGCACGTACCCGTAGGCCTGTACTCTGTAGATGAGTGCTTCTAGCAGTAGCTAGTCAAGTCCGGTCATGGCCGTCAACCGAACGAAGACCTGCGTCCGCGTATGCACTTTCTTTTCCATTTTCATCTCAGCGATACGGCTGCTGTGGTCGTTGGAGGTGCACGAAAAAGATGACAGCGACGATGAGTCGGACGCAACCGCACGGGGCTCAGGGCGTGGAGGAGGCGCAGTTGGAGGTGCAGGTGGGTCTGTTGTTGGACGGCTATTAATTCGTATTTGCACCGAGGTGAAATGTGCGAAAGTTGTGGCCAGCAATCTTGCCGCTTTATTGCGCAAATCTGGGGTTTTGAAAGTTGCAATATGCAAGTCCAGCATTAGTGGGTCGCAAAAGGCGCATTCGAGCGATCACTTGACAGAAAATAAGAGGCGATTCCAACGTAAGCAAAACAGACAGGCACTCGCTTATTTTTTGCGTGTTGACTTCACTAAAGCGATAAGTGGAACTCTGAAAGACCTCACGGAACAGCAGCAGCGCCAGGTTCTTATATCATTGACAAGAGATGTTCAGATTAGGAGCGGCGAGGAGGGTATGCTACTGAGCCGTGACGAAATGCATCTATTATGTGATGATCATCATTGCGGTGGGGGATCGCCTCTTCTAGAACTTTGCAAGCGAGCAAAACTTGTAGACGCCATTTTTTTCACACACGAGCGGGATAAACGTGATGAGCTTGCACGGTTATGGAAAGCGTCAGGGACTTGGAATTTGCCCAGTCATGAGATCCACTCCTATTTTGGTGTAGAAGTTGCGAGCTACTTTTGTTTTTTGAATCACTATCTGCGGTATCTCGTTCCGATGTCGATCTTCGGCTGTGTATGGCATATTCTAGAAACCTTTATGGAAATACGAGACATATGGTACGTTGCCTGTCTTCCCCTGGCTGTTTGTATCTGGTCATCTGTATTCATCGGTTCATGGAGTCGGGAAAAGACTAGTCTTGCAGAGCAGTGGGCCCCATCAAGTCGGCAAAATAAGGTAATGACTCTTGTGCGGCAGACTTCTCCACATCATGGAAATATTGTGAGATCGTCGAATTCCACGGGTGCCGTCGACCGTGTGGAGCAATGGGTGCCTTCTTGGTTGAGACACTTCATTTCTTTGCTTGGTACACTCGTAATCCTAGGGATAGTGGTCGCGGCAGATTCGAATTTACTCGCTCTTAAGACATCAACGGATGCGTGGCTGGTGGATGTGACCTCGAGCGCTGTCAATAAGAGCACCATTGAACGTCTTCTCTGGGCACACTCACCGGGTATCACGAAGGCCGTTCTGATTGCCTGTTTTGGCAATTTCTTCACTTTAGCAACAAGAATTCTCACAAATTTTGAGGGTCATAAGCATGAGTCAGACCGCAAAGGTTCGCGGGTTTTGAAGCTCTGTGCCTTTCATTTCGTCTCTAATTTTCTTTACCTCTACTGGTATGCATTCGTTGAAGGGGACATAGACAAACTGCGGAGCTCACTCATGACAGTCCTCGTTGTAAGCTTCACGCTCCAAAATTCCATGGAAATTCTGCTTCCATGGCTCAAGCACCGTGTTCTTCTCTTGCGTGAATTTAGGAGGCAGAAAAGTGAAGATGGCGAGAGTGTATTAACTATTAGCAAGCTATACGAGGATATTCACCGCGATCAATACCCAGGCACTTTCGACGATTATCTTGAGCTATTTGTTCAGTATGGTAGAGTGGCACTTTTCATGCCTGTATTCCCTATCGGCGCCATTCTCGCTCTACTGAATAATTTTATAGAACAGCGAGGCGACAGTTACAAGATGCTTTACGAGCAAAATCCTATGTTTCCTGCCGTGGATGGGCGAGATACAACGGCGGATGTCTGGTTTGTCGCCTTCTCGGTCTTATCGTACTTGGCAATCGCAAGTAATGTCGCATTACTTGGAATGGATCGTGACAGCACACTTGATGGTTATCAGTCCCCTCTGCACCCTTTTTTCCCGGAAAGGTTCCATGATTTGGTGGGAACTCTTGCCATCCTCTTCGTACTGGAGCACGCTCTCATTTTAATGAAGACAATCATTGCATATTATTGGGCCACTACAGATAGGCCAACGTCGCAGTTAGCGACTGAGGAAAATGCACCCCATCAGCCTCTTTTTACACATATTAGCGAAACGAATGCCAGCACACCTGCCGCGTTATCAGCTTCTGTAGTGAAATTTGCTAGTGATCGCAGCAATGAGGAGCAAGCAAGACTAAAAGCACCCGGTGAGGCGGCAGTGGTGGCAGAGGTTTTAAGAGTATTGTCAACTCGTGGAGTTTCACAGCATTATACCTCTCCTGCGTCACTGAAGGGTGATATTCTTGCATGTATACGCCCGCTTACCAGTAGAATCAGGCAGGCAGAAAGGGAGAGAGACGAAGCTTTTGCTTTCGCCTCGGAGCATATTTCACCCGAGGTGTTGTGCAAGTTATCTCGCAAGAATGATTGAAATTGAAGTTGAGTGTTGAAATGAATTTTAATTTCCACGATACTTTGCCTTCCGCATTTTTTGTCGCATTCGGCACGTGTTGGGCACCACGCAAAATTCGTAAATAATTTTTAGTTTTGGGTTTTATATTTTAGATCTTTGAGCTTTGAGCTTGAGTTAAATAAGACTTAATTGGCACGAGAAGACGTACAATAGTACTGGACGGGAAGCATCAGTGGAAAAGTGCTTCAGACCCAATCTTCACCATCATCGTCATCTGATGCTTCCCGAAAACTAACTCGATTAAAGTTTTTCATTTCGACTCCAGATTTAGACAGCATTTCCGCAAATGATGGGGAGAAAAAGACATCCCCGGAAGGTTTGGGCTTGGGTGCAATGGCTGCTCTATTTTCTTTAGCCTCGTGGTGTTGCTGCAAGCTCTCCATTTCATCAGAGGTGGGATCATCGCTGCTGCTTTCTTCAAGGTGAGTAAATTTCTTCGTGTCGACACCTCTTCCGCAAAGAAGGCAGGCCATCGTGTAGCGCTGCTCTTCGATGCCATCTGTCACAAAGCTATATTCATGCCTGCATATGAGGTGTCCACAAGAACTGCAAACATGCTCGTAAGTTTTTACCTCCTCCAACGTTGTCGAAACCAGACCGTCACTGCTTTTCTCCTCTTCTTCAACACCTTCAGTGGCGCAGTTGTCTTCTTTCTGCCATGGACCTCTTGCCCCACAGTTAGGACACTGTCGAGCAAGGTTCAACAAGTACGCACCATGATCACAGCACACAGATCCCCTATCCGGGAGTGGGGACTTTACACACTGCTTACACATCAATGGAGGAGAAGGCTGCTTGTCCGTGGATTTCGTTCTTCGCTCCACATTTTCCCCTCATTCGCACATACCCGTACCATATTCATTTCGCGTCCTCTATTGTGCCAAACAGGAAACAGGAACACACAGCACAGCAAAAATTGAACCTGGGGATTGCTGTTCAATATGCTTCCCATGCAAGGATAAAGTTGTCATATTAGCGTGTAGTCAAGCAGTCACCCGTATTCTGGATCAAGAATCTGATTTAAAACTAGTCGCAGTCCCTTAAACATTTTAACATTTTCAGGTGCTACTTAGGTGTTACTACGGTACGGGTGTGAGGCAGTACCGTAGTACGTGTTCCTCTAATCTAAATCACAAGTTTACAGAGTATGCTTCGGGCACGCTCCCTACTGGCCCCAACTTTCGGGCTGCTGCTTTTGATTACAACGAGGTTGCCACAAAGATGTGCGCTTGCACGGAGCCGTGCATCTGCCAAGCGACCTAATATAACTTGGGTCGCCGCCTTTTTCCCCCACGCGAAGCATGGAGCAGTAGCTTCCACTGCTAGTGACCTCTGTCGTTATTCTGGGGGGTTCAGTGACTCCATGTCTGACTGTGATCACATGACGGTGGCTTTTAATCCTGACGAGCAAGCTCTCAATAAAATGTCGAAAAGCTTCGGAACCGCCGTTTTCATAAAGCCAGTGGCCATCGCAGAGGATGAGCACACGGCTGCTGTTCTCTTGCAGGTGGTGCAAGGACCAAATAGCAGCATTTCAGAAAACTTATACCCTCACGCAACGCTATTGTCTTCGAAGTACCCATACACACCTGTCTACAGCAATTGTCTCTGGGAAAGGGCCATCAATGCCTCCGGCGCTATTGTTACGTCTGGTATAAATGGGAAGCCATCCAAAGTCTTATTGCCGTCTGGTGCGAATGTCTGGAATGGAGTTTTGCCACGGGGTTTTTGCTCTGATATGGGTCAAAATGCTTTTCCAGCAACACGTGCGGCCATAGGCTTGCTTACCGAGAACGCTCCGGTTTTCCAGGCTACACTCTGCAGCAATAATCTCTGGAATCGACAAACTTACCGTTGCAATGCCATTCAGCGATAGCGGTTCACTTTATGACAACAATTTTAATTTCGACGAAAACTCATAAACTTGTACTTCGAATTCGCATCATTTTTCCCGAAGGTAATTTATCTAGTCTCGCGGGGATTCGGCGAAAGCGCCCCCGCATGCTTTTGCAGCCGACAGCTATATTCACTGTGTAGGAATTTACTTCGCCGCGCTGGCACACCAATCCAAGATCATCGAGACCTTTCAGTCGAAGAAGGAAAGAAGAAGATGATGAAAATTTCTGTGTGGTCTCACAGATAGGCCACAATCGCCAACGCCTCACTCGTTTTAGACACAGTTGGTAATGCTTGCACTTACACACATCCGAGATGTTTAATTTTACGTGCTAATTGAAAGCACTACACTACAGTAGTACAGAACTCCTTTTAAATTTTAAAGACAGGCAGCACAGAGAGCACAGTTTAACACTAACACCGGTCTCCTACTCCTACCTCGTTCTGTGCGTAAGAAGGCAATGGGAGTGCAATTGGAAAATCTGCTAGTCTCAAAAGATGCTCTGAGGCTGAACGCTACAGTATTACTACTATTACTGTAACTGCTGTATTTGATTAATTTAAAATATTAAGATGCACAGCAGCCTCAATGTCTCAATTGTACAAAGAGATAGAGGACGACACCACAACGAAGCTTTTTTCTTCTCATAAAGTTGGTACGCACGTACGACACAACAGAGTCGTAGGTTTTGAGCAGCCAGAGACCAGTAGAGTTTAGTAGCGCTAGAACCAGGTATACAGTCAGTTTTCAAGAGAGAGAGAGACACTGGAGACAGGAGATCTGCTGTATCTCGGTATGCGTTCGTTGCACTGCACAAGTCAGTATAACAAGTCACAGAGAGAAACAAAGCGACGCCCAGCAGAGAGCGAAAAATTACAATGGGTCAAAAGCTGACCCTCAAAGAGCAGATGCGAAGGAACCAACGCGCGGTGAAGAAGGTGAGTGCTTTCTCCGATGTTTTCTTCTATTTCGTTGCCTCACCCCCGAGAAATCCGAACATGCCTTTGGTAAGGCAACTTGGTGATAGGAGTATCGTCGTTGGACCACTGCGGCTTCTTTTCCTCACTGGAGTTGCGACTTCGTTTCTCTCTCCTGCGGATTGTTTCTTACCTCCTGCTTTTACTCCTTTCCTTCCAATCTGCTCCGGCTTCCTTGTTCTTCTTTTTCACTTTTGTATTTGTATTCCAGGCCGTGCGTGAAGTAGAAAGAGAACACAAGGGGTTAGAGCGTGCACAGAAAAAGTTAGTGTCAGACATTAAGAAGCTAGCAAAACAGGGGCAGATGAAAGCTGTGAAAATCATGGCCACCGATCTCGTGAGAAACAAGCGATTCTGCACGAAAATGCTCGAGATGCGTTCTCATTTGTGGGGTGTACAGCAGCGCATGGCAGAGATGAAATCGACACAAGCCATGACTTCAGCGATGAAGAGTGCTGCAAACGCAATGATTCGCATGAACAAGCAGATGAATATGCCACAAATGCAGCGAATTATGAAACAATTTGCGATGGAGAGTGAGAAGATGGAGATGACACAGGAGATGATGGGAGATGCAATCGATGATGCCATGGCAGACGATGAAGACGAAGAGGAAACGGAAGCCCTCGTTGGCCAGGTATTGGCCGAAATAGGATTAGATATGAGTTCCAATATCGAGGCCGCTCCCACAGCGCCAGTCGCGGCTGAAGCCAAGGCTGAGGACAAGGAAGATGCTGGCGTCTCCGAGCTTGAAGCGCGCTTGGACAACCTAAGGCGCTAAAAAGAATGTACATACATATCGTGTGTGCGAAAAAAAATGAAACGCCACGATAGAATTTTTAAACTTTCACTCATCCATCAGCTCTTCACTCAGCGCATGGTATTTGAAAATGTTTTTCTTTGGGACAAAATTGTGTCTATTGCTCATACGGTATGTGCAACGCATCGTATATCATGTATGCTGTATTGCATGAGACGAAAAGCAATGCAAGATGGATGACCATTGAAAGATATGCATTCAGATAATGGTATCCTGATATCGTGTCCTAGTCCTATAGCCTATAGTCCTTGGTTAGAACTACGAGAAGCACATCGGAGTCGCGGACATGCAAATGGAGATCGAATGTATCTGGGTCCACCCTTAAAGCTTAAAGCAGATGTGAGAAAACAAAAAAGTCCATTCCCATTCTTATTTCAGTTGCACGTTGCGTTAGATGTTTAGCCCAAGTCAGCCTCGAACTGCATTAAGAAAAGAAATAGGTCCAGGATTATCGCATCTCCTACACCTCTAAATTTAACTCCACTCTAACTCTAACTCTAAAAACTCTAAAATTGTAGTTTTTTTCAGAAAGCACTCTAACTCTAAACTCTAAATGTAGAAAGCAATTACAATTACTGTACAAAATGAAATGATGAAGTGCTTTCTGAAAAGAAAAATCTTTTCATTTTGACAGTGAAATGTGAAAGTTTCACGTGCAAATGTAGTAGTAGTATGTGATATTATGTGATAGTAATAGTGATTATGTGATATGTGATATATTCAGATCGAAATAAAATGATTTAAAATTTCGCTATAGGCCGGCGCAGGAGCTTGTCAGGTGAGTCGTCAGTGAGGCTGAGAGAGACGCTGGTGTCGAGGGGAGGAAGGACTTATCGCTGGCCGGATATATTCTGCCGACGATAAGTCCGTACTCAATGTATATTTCGTAGTACTTAATGTATAGACCTACCGGGTCACTACGATTTGATAATTTGTAAAATTAAAATTAAGTCTAACTCAAGCTGATGTAAAATAAATTTTATAAAATTAAATTCTTCATCTCATTAAATGACTCATTCTCATTTTAAACGTATTTTCATATCTTCTGCTTCTGCTTCTTCACATTCATATTCACATTCACATTCACACTGACCACACATTTGATTTAAAGCCGAAGAA
>JACLAD010006006.1_pt1 | contig 10101 bp, 7 predicted proteins | sample 8027901 | NCBI WGS metagenome assembly JACLAD01 (sample SAMN15725071, study PRJNA655200) | protist metagenome | isolation source: fluorescence activated cell sorting (FACS) single amplified genomes of... | place: Spain: Blaines Bay Microbial Observatory, Mediterranean Sea | collected 2016-07-05
TGTCACGAAGATCGGCGCGGTGCAGATCCCCGTCAGATAACCCTCGAGCCAGGGCTCGGTCAGCCCGGCCGGATGCAGGAGCTTGGCCAGTTCGCCCGCCGTCTCGGCTGTGGCGTCTGGCATCGACCAATTCGCAGGGGCCATGGAGGACGCGGTAGACGGCACATCAAAGTTCGCATCGAAGGGACCGTCAGGCTCCTCCTGTCGATCCAACCAGACCATGATGGACTGCTCGCAGATGAATTTCATCACCGGGGTCTTCTTGATGTCGCGCCCGTCCTTCAGCGCAGCGGCGACGGCGATGAATTCCTCCGCATGGTCGGATCCGACGGCGCGGAGCAGCAGTGCATTGCGAGCGATAAGTGCGGTCCAGTGCGCGCGGCGGCCTTCCAGCACGCGCCACATGTTGCGGGTTAGCGCGGTATGGGACTTGGCGCTCTCCAACGCCTCCAAGGTTTCGTCGCTGTCTTCGAACCAGCTTTCGAGGACGGGATACGCTTCCGGCCAATGCTGACTGGCCGTGATCAGCCGCCCCCGGGCCTGTACCGTCAGGCCAGCAACGCGACCTTCGGGATCCGCCAGCGCAAGCGTTGCCTCGACCGAGGCGGACAACGGGCGCAGGTCATTGAGGCCGCAAGACTGCGCCACATCCACCAGTCCCGGCACGGGCGCCAGACCCGCCTCCAACCCCTCGCCCAAGGCGAGGCCGAGCGCTTGCTCCATGTAGGCGCGCGGCACATCCTGCGCCTCGATCTCGTCGGTGAGCATGGAGAGGATGCGGCGCTGCTCTGTGGCACTGTCGCATGGCAACACATAGGCATCCTTCACGCCGAACCCCTGCTTCAGCAGCACCACGGCGACGCTGCGAGTGCCCCCGGTCTGCACCGCCGCCGCCATGCTCTGTGCGCCGGAGCCGTCCACCAAGCTGGCGACGATCCGGTGCAGCTTGTGCTCGGGCGCCTTGGTCGCGCCGACCACGCCCTTGCGCAGGGCCTCCCGCACGAGGTCATCCAGTCGGTCACGCAGTGCTGCATCCGCCAGCCAGCTTCGCAGGATCGTGAGGCGGGCCATCATCTCTGCCGAGGCCGTCCCCGCCGCCACACGGTCCGAAAGGCCCTCCACCGCGCCGGAGCGGATCTCCGCGTCGGGATCGAGCAGCCAGGCGCAGCCGAGTTCGGCGAAAATTTCCTGCGGCCGTGCCACGGCAAGCCGGACCAGAACGCGGCGCGCCTCGGACGGCACGGTGGGCAGCATCTCGGCAAACAGCGCATGAAGGGCCGAGACATTGCCGCCGTGCTCCCGCGTTAGGCTACCGATCAGGCCGTCGAGCAGGGTCTCAAGATCGGCCGGGGCTTCGCCGTTCTCCATCGCTTCGGTGAAAGCATCCTGCCGCGCGGCGAGGATGGCGGGCGACGGCAGGCCTGCGCGTGCCCAGGTCCCCGAGACGGTCAGGCTTCCCTTGAGGGTCAGAGCGTTCGATGCGACCAGCTCGCCGAGCCGCGTCTCAAGACCCTCGATGAAAAGCGCGCCGCGCCGCTGTCCGTTCTCCCTCGCCATCCGGGCTTCGTCGAGCGCTGTGCCGAGCAGCTGGCTCATGCGCTCCTCGTCGCCCTTGGCGGCGGCTGCGCTCTCAGCCGTTTGCGCCAGCAGCGCGGCTGCGTCGTCCGGCCTTTCCAAGAGCGCGCGGCCGAACCACTGTAGCTGCGCGGCATGCGCCTTCGGATCCGTAGCCTGCGCAAGCGCGGCGAGCATGGTCTTGATCGAAGGAGGCAGCATGGCGATCTCGCAAGAGCGGATGATAACTTGGTGCGATCCGACCCTGCATGGGTCGAGCTCCTGCTGCAAGCGGGGGCGATCACCGGGCCGCGGGCGCGACACCAAGGTTCCGGTGGCTACAGCGGACGGAACGGATCACTTTTGCAGCGCTTGAGGGGCGAGACCGGCAGCCTTGGAGGTGTCATGAAGAAAATCGGATTTCTGTCCTTCGGACACTGGTCTCCGGCAAGCGGTTCACAGGCGCGGTCAGCCCGCGATGTTCTGCTGCAGTCGATCGACTTGGCGATCGCCGCCGAAGAGCTGGGCGCAGACGGGGCCTATTATCGCGTGCATCACTTCGCTCGTCAGCTCGCCTCGCCCTTTCCTCTATTGGCGGCCGTTGGGGCTCGGACCAGCCGCATCGAGATTGGCACCGGCATCATCGATATGCGCTATGAGAACCCCCTCTACATGGTGGAGGAGGCCGGAGCAGTGACCTGATCTCTGGCAGTCGGCTCCAGCTTGGCATCAGCCGTGGCTCGCCCGAGCAGGTGATCGATGGCTGGAGGCATTTTGGCTACCAGCCGCCAGAAGGCGGCACCGACGTCGATCTCGGACGGCACCATACCGAGGTCCTTCTCGATGTGCTGCGCGGTGAGGGCTTCGCTCAGCCCAACCTCCAGCCGATGTTCCCGAACCCTCCGGGCCTGTTGCGCCTCGAGCCACACGCCGAGGGGCTTGCGCGAGCGTATCTGGTGGGGGCGGGATCGGACGCCACGGCCGTCTGGGCTGCAAAACTGGGCATGAACCTGCAAAGTTCCACGCTGAAGAATGACGAAACCGGCGAGCCTTTCCACGTTCAGCAGGCCAGGCAGATCCGCCCCTACCGCGCCGCATGGAAGGCAGCAGGCCACGCACGCACGCCGCGGGTCTCTGTCAGTCGCGGCATCTTCGCACTCGTGAATGATCTCGACCGCGCTTATTTCGGCCGCGGAAACCAGGCCGCCGATCAGATCGGCTATCTCGACCCACAAATCCGGGCCATCTTCGGCCGCAGCTATGCGGCGGAACCCGATGCACTCGTCTCCCAGCTCCAGGAGGACGAGGCCATTGCCGAGGCCGACACCCTCCTTCTGACCGTGCCCAACCAGCTTGGCGTAGATTACAACGCGCATGTCATCGAAGCGATACTGACGCATGTCGCACCGGCCCTGGGATGGCGGTGAGGCTGGTCTTTCGGTTATCTGCTCCGCTGTCGTTGCCTGCGAGGCGATGATGACCACGAAGAAGATCGACATCGCCGCCTTGGAGGCTGCAGTCGGCACACTCCGACAGGAAGCAAGGCGTGACATGCACTATATCGGCGGCTTCATGATGCTTCTTAGTTATGTCGCGCACCGCCGCCGACCGGCTGCGATAACTTTCCAGATGATCCTCGACCATCTGCACCGCCCGCTAAACTCGACGGAGTAAGGGCTTGTCGTATGCGTCTTCCTGTCCATAGAGAGCAATCCTTCAAGAGTTTTGCTCTCCGGGCAACCCAGGGCAGTTCGATCGAAGCCGTCCGCTGAAAAAGGCAGGATAAGGGGGCAGTCATGCTCAGGGCTGCTTTGTACAACATCACCCCCTAAGCCAAATCGGTGAAAATGACGCAGACGCTACCCGGCTGCGCGCCTCTTCTTCTTGGCCGCGTAAAGCGCTTGGTCCGCCTCTCTCAGACGCGCCGCGTAATTACCCTGCGGTGCCTCGAAGACGGCAATCCCAAGAGAGACCGAGGCCGGGCAATCCGGTGCGACCGTTAGGTCCACCTCACGGCGCAGACGGTCGCGCAGGCGGTCGATCATGACCTCGCGCCAGTCGTACTCAGGAGGTAGGTCGTGCAAGAGAAGGGCGAACTCGTCGCCGCCGATCCGCCCCACCGGGTCCTCGGGGCGACACAAATCCCGCAGGCTGCGCGCCAGCGCCTTGAGATAGCGGTCGCCGGCCGGATGACCGAAGCGGTCGTTGACGCCTTTAAAGTCGTCGGCGTCGATCAGCACCAGTGCCGAGGCGCGCCTGCGCAGCGGCTGGCGCGACATCAGCCGGGCCATGGCGTGGAAACTGCGCCCGTTCAGAAGGGCGGTCAGCGGGTCGTGCCGACTGCGGCGCCGCAATGCCATGTTGTGATCGCGCAGCCAGTCGAGCGAGGCCTTGAGCCGGCGCCGCTCCTGTGCGGCCGACAGCAGGCTACCTGCAAGCGGCAGCAGCGCCTGCACCGCTTGGCGCCCGGTCTCGCTCAATTCCGCCTCCTTGGTCGTGTCGAAGCTCAGCTCGCCCATCCAGTCCATGTCGACGGGAAAGACGACGCGGGTGGCGGCGCCGGCGCGCCAACCCGGTCGGCCGGCCGCAGAGGCGGGCAGCAACCGCAGCCGAGGCGGGGCGCCGGCGCAGCTGCCCAAGGCGCTGCACAGTTCACGGATCTCAGCGTCGCCGTCGAAGACTAGGGGGCTCGAGATCATCGCGTCTACCGCGCCAGCGCCATGGCTTCCCGCGTATCCTTGCCGGGTGTCGCCCGGTGGATCGCTGCGAATTGCTGGCGTGCCTCGGCCTTGCGGTTCATGTGCAAAAAGGCATAGCCGCGCAGCATCGCCATGCCCCGGTCGAGACCGCCCGCTTCGCGGCTGAGACGGTCGACGTGAACGACGGCCTCACTGTAGTTCTTGCGCTCGAAGGCGCTGAGCGCAAGCCGGCTCAGGATCTGCCGGTCGGTGGTCAACTTCTGCTGCGTGGTGAGCCGCGCGCGGCCCGCATGCGCCGCCGCCTCGCGCACCATGTCGGCCTTGAGATAGGCGAGGATCAGGCCGTAATCAGAATCTTGGCGCAGCTGCGCGTTGCCGGCATGCGCCGCCGAATGGCGGAAGGCGGAGATCGCCTCAAGCGTGCGGCCGAGCTCAAGCGCGCACCAACCGCGCTGGCTGATGCTGGCGATCGAATTCGAGCGCGCGGCGTGCTTCAGGCAGGTGGCCCAGTCCTTGCGCGCCGCGGCGGCCTGCGCGGCGGCGAGATCGCTTCCGCCCGAAGGCGCGGCCCGCGGGGCGGTCTGCGTCGCACGGACGGACGGCGGTGCCGGGCTACGGACCGCCGGAGCGGCGGCAGGGGCGGGCGCCGAGACCTGCTGCACCACCGGCACGATGCCGCGGAGCTGTGGCCGCGTCGCGACCACGCGCACCGCCAGCTGGCTCGCGTCCGACCGGACGGCGGGCTTGCCGATCAGCGGCGCCAGCTCGGCCTCAAGGCTCGCAAGCCGCAGCTCAAGGCTAGGGTTAAGCATGCGCGCGCGCTCGAACAGCGCCGCCATCTCGGCCTTGTCGGCCACGCCGGCAGCCTTTTGCAGGGTAGCCACGACGAAGTCCGGCGTCTGGCAGCTTGCCAGGATGCCATCATAAGTCATCACCGCCTGGTGTGGCAGCTCCTGCCCGGCCTGCAGCTCGGCCAGCCGCCAGGCGTTGTTGATCTTCTGGCAGGTCAGCAGGTCCGGGAAGTCGTTCAGCACTGCCAAAAGCGCCTGCAATTCGTCGGTCTCCACCGCCGCCTCGAAGCGCGACTGGCCCTCACGCTCGTTCAGCACCGCGGTCAGGTTCTCGGGCGGAGTCCAGCCGGGCTGGCCCTGTTTAGTCCGCTCGATCAGCCCGCGCGCGCCCTTGAAATCATCGGCCGCAATCAGCTGCCAGATCTGGCTGGTATCGACCTGCTCGGCGCGTACCGCGAGATCCTCGAGCAATGCTTCGACTGAGGTCTCGGGAAAGACGTCCTGCAGGCGCGTCTTCTCGGCCTCGATGCCGGCCGTGTCGCCGACCGACAGGAAGTAGCGCAGTGCTGCGAGCTCGGTTTCGGGGATCGGCTGAGCGGCGGCGCTCAGCGCCGTGTTCCATAGCAACGCGGCGGCGAGAGGCAGGACGATCAGGGAACGGGTCACAGGCTGTAGCATGAGAAACTGGCCTCTTTCTGCGCCACGAGGGCAAGGAGATGCAGGGTCGAAGGGTAGTAGGGTTGCCGGGCGCTGAAGGCCGGCATCTGGTCCTGTCCCAGCGGGCCGCTGCCGCAGGCAGCCAGCACCGCAATAGCGCGGTAGCCCGCATCCGGGGAGGTCTCGATGATCTCACCGGTGGAGGGTGCGATCACCGTCGGCGTGGCCTGGGTATGGGTGCCGATGAAGGGCGCGTAGGCTGCGGCCGCGCGCTGCACGACCGGGTGACCAGACAGGCCCGACCAGACGAGGTAGAGCGGCAGCCGCAGCGCCTCGTAGCCGAAGTGGCTGGACTTGTCCGGGGCCGACACGGGGCCCTCCGGAGTCATCATGATCCAATCGGGGGGCAGCGCGTCGCGGCTGAGCTGGGCCAGGAGCGCCACCCCGTCGGCGGCCACCGCCTCGAGCGGTGGCACCTGGCAGGCCCGGCCAAGCTGGCTCAGCGCGCGCGGGCAGATATAGGCGGGATTCACGATCAGCCCTTCGGGCTTCTCGAAGCCCTGCTCGCCGGGCAGCAACACGCTCTGGCCGGGGCGGCCGGGCCAGTCGCGCACACACAGCCGGGCCAGGTCGGCGGCGATACCCCGGGCCTGCTCGAGATAGCCGGGCCGGTCAAAGCGTGCGGCACCCCGCATCAATGCCCAGGCGTGGAAGATGTCGCCATCGGTGGCGTTATTGGTGTCGACGAGTTTGCCGCCATCCGCCGGTTTCCACAGCCAGGCGAACAGCCTGTCCTCGGACCGCGACAGATTCGCCGTCGACCACTCCAGGATCCGCTCGAAGCTCTCGAGATCATCGAAGGCTTCGGCGAGAACGAGGCCGTAGCCCTGCCCTTCGGAATGGCTGGCATTGTCTTGGAAGGCATCGACGACCCGGCCCTCGGATGTCAGGTGCGCCGCCTTCCAGGAGTCCCACAATGGACGGAGCGGATCGGCGGCCGGAGCGGTGCCCAGCCCTTCGCTGGCGCCCAGCTGAACGGCGCCCACCGCCGCGGCCGCGCCGCTTGCGAGCAGGGTGAAGAGGCTGCGTCTGGTGATCATCGACGGCTCCGCGTGCTCAGGAGAAAGGAAAAGGCCGCGAGCACCGACATGAGCGTCAGCCCGAGCATCGCGGCGACAAAGACCGAGGGGCGGGCCGAGGCGTAGTTGCCCGCCACTGCCCGCAGATTGGCCGGGCTGAGTGCCTCGTACAGCTGCGGCAGTCGCTGGCTGTCGCGCCAACCAAGCCAGTCGCCCTCCCAGGTCAGCAGCGCCGCTTGGCCGCGCAGCGGCGCATCCCGTAGCCGCGCGCGCTCGAGCGCGGCTACGACTTCGCCCGGCTTCGCATCGGGCGCCAGCGCCAAGTGCAGCGTTTCGGAATCGGCCGGGTCGAGCTGGTAGAGCAGCGCCTGGCCCTGATGGGCCTGCATCCATTGCGCGAGATCGCGCTTTGGGTCGGGGGAGACGAGATCGGTCAGGAAGCCGCGCAGATCATCCGCCTCCCGGCGTGCGCGCGCCACCAACTCCGGCGCGGCCAGAAGCGACATACGGGTCGTGACGGGGGCGGTGGCCTCCTGCAGGGTCGCGACGTCAAGCTGCGGCACCTCGCTTGCGGGGGCCTGCTGCAGCGCCATGCGTACCGTCTCGCGCGAGGGCCACAGATGGCCGAAGGAGGCGGGGTCGACCTCGCCGCTCCCGTTGAACACCAGTCGGGTCTCGGTCTGTGCGGTGGGCGCGGTGGGCAGCGCCATCGCGAGCCGCAGGATCCCGCCTGCCGACGCGCCGTCTTCGGCCGCGCGCAGGGCGGGCAAAAGCGCGGTCGCGTCCAGCCCCTCGAGCTGTGCCGCAAGCCCGGCCATCGACATGCTGGGCGAGGCCGGAACGAACAGGGTCGAGCCAGCATCGATGCTGACATTGAGCCGCTTCTCGGTCGGGCACGGGGCGTCGCCGGGATCTCCGGGCACAAAGACCTCGAAGCCCAGCACGTTTCGTCCGGCCTGCAACAGCGCGCTGCTGAAGCGCACCGAGAGCGGGGTGTCGGGGTGGTGCAGCTTGTCGTGCAGCGGCACCAACCGTACCGGCGCGTCATTCACCAGCACCCGCAGCCGTGCCCCTTCGGGCAACGCGTCGGCATTGGCAAAGCGCAGCGTCAGCTCGGCCTGGGCATTGGTGGCGATGTGCCAGTCGCGCGGCAGCGCAAAGGCGAGGTTGTGGTCCCACAGATGGTCGGTGACCAGCTGCTCGGCAAACCCCAGATCGGCCAGCGCGACCGGCTGGCCGGCCGCCAGCATCGGTGGCGCCTCGGCGACGAACCCAGTGCCGAGGGCGGCGTCGAGATCGGGCAGGCCCTCGGGTCCGACCTGCAGGATCAACGTCGCTCCCCCGGTGCCGAGCTGCGATTGCACCGCGGCCACGGGGCCCGCCTGCAGCACCACCGACACGTTCTCGGGTGCGATCGGCGCGGCGGCGTTGACGGTCACGATGTCGAATCCGCCGCCGGTGATCTGGCCCAGCTTCTGCGCGACCTGCAGCGCTGCCGCGTCCAGCGCCCCGTCGGCGGGGCGGTAAAAGCTGACCGGCCGACCGGCGCCGCGCGCTGCGGCGATCTGCGCCAGGACGCCGGAGACATCGGGCCGCAGCCCGGCGGCTTCGAATTCCGCGCCGCTGGTGGACAGGTCAAGATCGGTCCAGAGGTCGTAGGCGGCATCGCCGCCGCAGGCATGGCGATGCGCCTGCACCGCCTCGATGCGCAGCCGGTTGACCCCGGGCTGCAGCGCTCCCGGCGGCAAGGGCAGCCGCGCGCTGGAAAGTCCGGAGATGTTCTCGGGACGGAGCGTGCCGATCTCGCGCCCTTCGATCAGCACCCGCAGGCTGGAGGCGCCGGGCAGCACATAGGCGCTCGAGACCGTCGAGAGCACCAGCGCGTCGGGCATCGCGCCCTCGGCGGCAAGAAGCAGAAGCTCGGCTGCGGCCTGCTCGCCCGCAAGACGCAGCCGCCCCTGGTGCGCCCGCTCGGCTTCGAGCGGCCAGAGCGAGGCGAGACGCATCTCGCGCGGCGTCGCCGCTTCGGAAAAAGCAATGCCTCCCGGGGCCGTGTCAGCCCCGCCGAATTGCAGCCGGATCGCGGTGTCGGGGATCGGTTCGCCGGTGTCGCGCGCGGGCTCCATCACATCGAGAAAGGACAGCGAGATACGCGCATCAGGGGTGGCGCTTTCCGCGAAGGACAGGCGGATCTGTGGGTCGCCCCCGGGGCTGATCAGGCTTTGCGCCGGATCCTGGGCTTGTACCTGGCCGGCCAGCAGACTGAGGACAAGACCGAGCGCCGTAGTGCCATGGCGCAGGCCACGCGCTACCGTGTGAGGATGCGGAAAAATCATGGCTCAAGCTCCGTTCAGGCTGGAGACGGGATGCGTCGCGCCGGCAGCGGACGCGTAAGGAGAGGGGCCCTCGATGAAGGCCTGCCGTTCGATCGGCGCAGAGGCGAGCCAGCCGGAGGTGCTCTCTGCGGCTTCGGTCTTTTGCGCGGGCCGCGGTTGCATCAGGATCGCGGCGATGGAGATGACGCCGCGGCCCGAGAGCCACAATAGCTGCGCCGCGCCCTGCAGCAGGCCCATGCGCTGGCAGCGTACGGCGCGGGCGGCGCGCCAGCGCTCGCTGTCGCCGTTAAGCATGGCGGCGATGGTCCGATTCGCGGCCCCGCCGCGCGCGCCGGCGAAATCGAGCCCGAGTGCAATATTGCCGCCCCGGACCTGCACCGAGGTGATGATCGCGCGCACCGGGGCGGCACCCTCGAAGCCGAAGGCCGGTGCCGGCATGAACTCCAGCTTGGCGCCGCGGCTGTAGTGCTGCGGCTGACGCTGGCCCGGGCGCGGCGACAGCAGGAGCTGCGCGCCGCCATAGGAGATGTCGGTGATGCGCGCGGGATGCGCCTCGTCCTGCGCGTCTCCCTGGACCAACGCCGGGATCTCGACCGCGCAGCGCGGCGCGCTGCGGCGCTGGCGCGCCTCGACTACGGCGCGCAGCGCGGCGCTGACCAGCAGCGTGTTGAACACCGCCCAGGCGCCGACGATCTGCAGCGTGTCGCGGTCGCCCGGAAAGGCGTACCAGCGCCAGACCAAGACACCGAGACCGGCCAGCATGAGACCGAAGAGAGCGAGAAGCGGCGCGTAGACGTCAGAGAGCACCGCGACGTTGACCGTCTCGGTCTTGCTGGTGACCTTGAAGCTGGCCTTGCGCGGGTTGAGGATCGTGCCGATCACCGCGCGCAGCAAGTAGGGCGCCTGCGCGATCTCGTAGATCTCGGAGATGAAGGGGTGGCGGGTGCGCCCGAACAGTGCATTCTGCACCGCGTATGTGATGATC
>JACLAD010000423.1_pt1 | contig 10099 bp, 5 predicted proteins | sample 8027901 | NCBI WGS metagenome assembly JACLAD01 (sample SAMN15725071, study PRJNA655200) | protist metagenome | isolation source: fluorescence activated cell sorting (FACS) single amplified genomes of... | place: Spain: Blaines Bay Microbial Observatory, Mediterranean Sea | collected 2016-07-05
ATCTATACGTGTCGTGTCTGATGAACTATCATGATTACTAACCAGAAGATTTTTTTTTGCTGCAAATCTAATCGGATCATCTTCGATATTACTGTCTGCGCCAAAAGTACGCTCTGCATTAGCGGTTTGCCGAGTGGTACTATCAGCGGGGGGGGCGATGGGATCCGCAACACTGTTTAGAAGTGGCTTCTGCACACATCCGACATCGATGCAGTTGAAGTAATGAATGTTGAAAAAAGTAAATCAAAAGTTCTTACGGGTAAAAAATAGATATTGTGTATGCATGTATGCATGTATGTATGCATGTATGTATGCCATGTATGTATGTATGTATGTATGTATGTATGATTGACTTTGTTGGGCATGTGTGGTAGCTGCTGTTGCTACCCAACAAAGTTGATCTATACCCTAGGGTAGGAACCCTACATATGTATATATATATATACAGCATATGGTCTACTAGTACACACACTGCAGCAAATTAGACTAAGTTTTAGACCGTATTTGACAGTCTAAACTTTTTTTCAGTCTAAACTTTTTTGTTCTTTGATCTTCCATACTAAGTACTCAAACACATACAAAAAAAAAAGTAAAAAAAAATTAAATAAAATACAATATGTATAAAAAAGTAAAAAATAATTGCTGTGGTAAACAAAAAGAATCCACAAAGCCACACAACACATCTAGGAATTCCTAAGTGCTGTCTTGATGCAGGAATTCCTATCTCTCAATCGCCAAATAGGAATTCCGGGGACCTACATACTACGTAAGTTTAGTAGCATTACATGCACAGTACTATCTTTGCATACTAGTACAGTACTTAGTGTTCAATAGCACACTTACACTGCTGCTGTAGTACAGTTTTTTTATCAATCAACACAACAGAACCATTCGGAATTCCTAGAATGGACGTGACGTTATTACTATGATATAGTACACGCACTGTTGTTCGGTACATGGGCGTTATCAGTGCGCGGCACTTTGGAGTGTATCCGGGTACAGTTTTGAGCAAAACGGGTACAGTTTTGGGCGCACCCCGGCATCAAATGTTCTGCAAATAATACACTGTGTTTGAATTCGGGTACAGTTTTGGGTGCACCCCGGCATCAAATGTTCTGCAAATAATACACTGTGTTTGAAATCGGGTACAGTTTTGGGTGCACCCCGGCATCAAATGTTCTGCAAATCACCCCGGCATGTGTTTGCATTCGTTCAACGCTTCTACCTTAAGGCATACCATATGCAGCACTGTACAGTATAGTGTGCACATTCTACACCGGTCTACTTCGGCTTCGGCTTCGGTACCCGCGGGCGAGGCTTCGCATCTGCTTCAGCAATCTGCCGAATGAAAACCTTATCTGGGGGCGCTTTTTTAGCCCCCTCTACACCTTGTTCGTATGTGTAGGATGATGCTATGGCTAGTAGCGAGCCGTTGTAGTTAAAATCAAGTGCCGCGATACTGTGCATGAACACATGAGCACAAAGATGAGGGTCATTGAAATCATATCTCCAAAGCGAAAGTATGCTATGAGAACTATGATGTCTACAAATAAGAGTGGGCGTATAAGCGCTAGCAATACCTACCTAGTTGGAAAGTCCGGGAACATTTTTAATCGCCTTTGATTTTGCCAATCCCACATGCAAACGGTTCCATCACATCCACCGGATGCAAATGTGTTGTACCTGCATTGTGTCAGGTGTTGCGTATGTTTTCACAGTGACATGTTAGTTGTGTAGAATTCCACACGCACACAGGATTGAAGGCTACGCAGTTCACAGGAAAGATATGCTCGACGCCATCAATTTTTTTGCGATGACATTTGAAAGCATATTTTTTTGCTTTCTGATGAGCTGTGATGAAAGAAGATGACATCAAATGATTGAAATAAATGAATCCATCACAGTAATAGTAGTTTTGACCTTCGCTAAAGAACTCGACCGCGACCCGGCCTTCCACAGAGCTTGTAATGTATCCTAAAGATTGATTGTCTGCAAGCAGTATCATGTTGATGAATACATAATGTAAAATGAGAAACTTTTTTAAGTTAAACAATTCTGATTTGCACGTTTACCTCCCACAGGATGCATACATGATACACATCGAGTCTGATATTTTAGTGAAGAATCACGCTCCAGCGGTGGACTTGACATGTTGCGCAAATCAAAAATCAGAACCTTCAAATGACAAGAAATAATATTAACCCCAGCCATGCCGATATTGCTAACTTCAATAAGTCTTAATTTGTCGGCAGAAGAGACAAAATGTGCGGTGCACTATCAATATCTCAAAACCTTTCGTCCGCTGCAACCAACAACCATACTTGTTCCTGAAACACTTAATGAAAATGCTTTTCCAGGGAGTGAAATTGCCTTAAATTGTAAGATATCGAAGATACAGAATCAAACATTTTAAAATAGTCAAGTAATTGGAATTATGCATTCATCAAGCATTGCAAACCTGAACTGCGCTAGACTTTCGCGGATCCCACATTTTCAACGTTGCATCCCAAGCTGCGCTGACCTACGTTGGGTTTGTAGAACTTGCGAGAATACCGCGTATTTATTGAATTAAGACCAAAACTTACTACAGATGAATTGTGATTGGCGTACGCAATGCACTGGATGCCTTTCTCATGATATCCAATAGCCCTCTGGGTATTTGTTTTGAAATCCGTCATCAACACAGGTGTCTGTTTTCCGGTCGCCGCATTTGCGATCTACAAATCATTGATGCAACAAGTTAGGTGAGCAGATCGCATCCTTGTTTGACTACGGATATAGGAGAAGATTCGAGTGCAAGTTGCCTTGCATACGAAAGAAGTGATTTTAAAAAAATTGGGACATCAGAATATCAATTTACCCCGCCGCTGAAAGCAGCATCTTCTGTAAAGCCCGAAAAGCAGCAGCATAGTACGGGTGATTTCTGGTTGATCATTGTTTTCATCCGATTATTTACCCCGTCATATAGTCTCAAAGTCTGAAGCAAAAGTATCAAGATTGAGAGCAGAAGAGAACTTAGAGACAAACATATTACTGTAAAAATTAATAAAATAGCACTGCTGGCTGGTACTTGCACACTGACCGAGTCCCAAGATGATACCAGCAGACCGGTTCCTGCAGCTGCCCATTTCACAGCACTAATTCCATCTGACGGCGGGGAAACCAGTTCCCACTTTGAGAATGACCACGAGAGATAAAAATATGTATGTTTACTATTCGGGGTAAAACTATGGATATATAAGCAAGTGCGAGTAGATTGCTACCTGGATACTAGTTGCCATAACTTATTTGGACGTTCTCTACGAAGAATGAAGAAGCACATATAAGATATGAACATAATGTAATATAAATGTAATATCAATATAAATGTAATGTAATATGAAATTGGAACATGAAATTGACATTGCCCGCGCCTGCTCGTGCTGGTTCACAAGAACCATTGCACACAAGTGCAAATGCAGTATGGCATGTGGTCACATGCAATCATAATTGTGGTCGTGTGGTGATAAGCTATAACTTCGTACCTAATATATATCTATATATACAGATATGTAGATATATATCTATATAGATATATAGATATTTATTTAGATAGATGTATAGATATTTAGATATTTAGATATTTAGATAGATAGATATAGATATAGATATAGATATATTAAGTACGAAGCTCCTATATATATGAATATGTATATTTATATACATGTGCAAATGCATATATTTGTGTGCATACAAATATACATGTGCACATAATATATATATATGTATAATATATGTATGTGAATATAATATGTATATCCATATCCATATATCCATGTGTATGTATATCGATGCATGTATGTATATCCATGTGTATGTATATATCCATGCATGTATGTATATCCATGCATGTATGTATATCCATGCATGTATGTATATCCACGTGTATGTATATCCACTTTTATGTATATATACATGCATGTATATATGTATATCCATGTGTATGTATATATGCATGCATGTATGTATGTATATCCGTGTGTGTGTGTGTGTGTGTGTCCCTCGTACATGGATTCAAAATGCGATGGTAGTTTAAAAAAGACAAAGTCTGTAAAATAAGACATTATTTTAGTATTAATATGTTTTACAAATCTGTAAGGATAGGAATTCCTACTGTTGTTTGGAATGAAATACCCAGGAACAAAAAAGATACTTTGAGTTAAAGATAAGGTATAAGATATAAGATCTTGGTATGATCTTACTCCCTGAACGAGTATGATCTAAGTTAGTTAGTTGTCTATTTGGTCCCTATCGGGCCAATGTTTTCACACATACGTACTTCAACTTTGAGTTTATGTCTATTACACACTGGAGTATGCAAGCTTGAAGCAGAGAGTTTGAGTAACGTGTTCAAGTTATTGATACAGCTACTTATTTAATCCGTAGATTTTAATTCAAAACCTGGGTTCGTTGCGCCATTTTACGCTACTCATCAAAAAATAGTTGTGCGGTACTGTAGATATCGTTTGTTTCCCCTATTGCAGGGGTGTCTTCGCATATCTTTATCGACTAAATACTAATATAACTAAGTTATAAAGTCCGACAGATACGGTAAGAGGTGGATAAACATTTTTGTCGCTACATTACTATTATATTGTAATAAGTAGATCTAAATATTGTAGTAATTACATATATATTGTAGTAAAATATATTCATATTGTATTAAGTCGATCTAAACATTGTATTAATAAGCAAGAGATTGGTCTACATCTTTAATTGCTAAGTTATAGACTATTTATTGACCTGAGTTATCCGTCTGGTCCCTCTTAGAGGGCCGACATACATGAAGTACATTCACAAGACTTTCTGTACCCTTTGGCCACACTGGAACTGACCTTCCGTGACAGTGACTCTATGCAATACAGACAACCATTAATACCGTCAACAGGTGCCGCTTGACTTACAACTGCGAGGTTAGCATCAGCCCAGGTAACAAAACAGATGAGATCGGCTTGACTACATACATACTTATACTATATCATCATCATCATCATCATCATCAAACTTATTATCTCAGAACTGAGCGTAAGTATAGTAGTAATAGTAGTTACATATTCGAAACAGCAGGATGATAGGAGATGCATGTATGTGCATATGATTTCAAGATATCAAATCTTATTTGAAGTATCTATCATCGTAACCGCAGCAACCCACAAGCGGTTGCTGGAACTGAACAAATTGAACCGGTCGAGTGCAATATGGAACAATATTTCAACCGTACAGTACTAGTAGATACAGTAATTAGGAGGCATTTATAATGAGTTTAATTTGATTTAATTTAATTTAACTTAACGTAACTAACTTAACTTGAAAGATGGATTTTACATTTTTGATTTTGATTTAATTTAATTTGATTTAATTTAACTTCAAAGATGGGTTTTACATTTTTGATTCCTATTACAGAACCACAATGGTATCATACAGTAGGAATTCCTGGCAGGAACTTGGTAGACAACAAGCAAACATAAATCAATCGAGCAACTTTCACGATAGCTAAGATATACATATATATATACATATACATGTACTAGTACACAGCATGTCACTGTATGCTTGGATCATGTTATGTACACCCACACCCACGAAACTTGCTGAAAAAAAGTATTGCTTTGCACCGCAGGTTCGAGATAAATGCCGAGTCGAACGTATGCGTGTTGAGCTGATTCTGCACAGCCAGGTATATATGAGCACAACAGTGATGGCAACACCCTTTTGATTTGTTTTGCTGAGGCACCCACCCAGGCATTGCAAACTTGTAGGTACTTATACTTGTGGTGCCAAGTAACTATTGCTGTCTTTACTTATTTTAATGGTGGCCAACTTTTTGGAATTTGAATTTCGAGATGGCTCGTACCTTCGACGATTGTTCATTTTATTTTTGGAAGAATCTCTACCACCGAAAGCAATTCCGTTCGCATCAAGTCCTCGCGTTGCACGTCTGAATACAAAAGCACCGTAACGCATAGAACCTTTACACATATGCAGTACGATAGCGGCAGTATTTCGACTGTCCACGAGACCGTTGTGGGCTCTGCCTTCAAATCTGATGCCAAGGCGTTCAACACATTTTTGAAGTCCACCATGGGGCTCGATTCGATAATGTTGCTAGTAAAAGTTGATAGGAGCATGGTTAGGTGTATAATTGTCATTGTTTTTATTTTTTTAGCATGTAATCTATCCCCAGCGCGCTGGGGGTTAGGCTACCAAATCAGCACTAGGATTTTTAACTCTTTGACTTTTCGCGATTATCTCTCTCGCACATTTTGATAATCAAAAATCAAACCAGCAACCAAACAACTAACCTTGTATACCCTTTTGAGGTTTATCCAGTTGTTGAAGCAATGCGGGATTGGCATATTCTTGTACTTCATTTCTTTCGCAAATTGCGATCCAATATCCGCGTCTGACCAAGTAGCGATAGCCCATCTTCCAATTTTTCTACCGGTATGATCCACAAGTCCGTGTGAACACAACCAATTGAGGTATTGAGTCAAAGCCTCTTTGAGAGGAGGTGCATCATCAATCTCTTTTTGTTTGATGCCGGTGAGATTCTTGGCAAAAGTTGTTAGAATTGGATTGTATCGAGGTCGAACATATGTGTCGAATTCGTCTACGATAGCTGTTGCACGCCCTTGCAGTTGCACCTTGTGCGTGTATGTATGTAAAATTGATTTGAACTCATACTAAAGGCTCGCGTGTTGTATTCAACACTTACCAGAACTGAGGGAAATTGGGTGATCTCACTGATAGGAACTACAGGCTTCTGGTCATCTGCAGTCCACTCGAAATCCAGTACAACTAAGTGTGAAAAAGGAGGCGCTGGTTTCGATAATCCCCTCGAAATTTTTCGTGGTGCGATGTCCTTTGCAGACGGCGACTTCAGAAGAGCTGCCCACCCACGCTTCATACAGACAGACAGACAGACAAAGCGGGAGGAAACGCACCCCGTTTCTAGGAACTTGAACGCGTCACAATTTCAGTGATTTCAGTGGTTTACTTTCCCAAAAAACTTATCAGTGGTCAGAGGATGTGGTCCAGTGCTGCCCAGCATGCATGAATGTATGTGTGAATGTAGGTATGTATGTATGTATGTGTGTATTTGTGCAACCGGACAAATGTTCAAGATTTTAGGAATTCCTATGTCACCATCGACCATCATTTTGATTTGATCATATCATATCATACCATATCATAGGTGCGGGGTATCAAACCTACACCAAAAATCAAACAACTATTCCCCAACTCCGATACTCACTCTGCAACTGTGTGTGATGTTGCAAATCACCTTGCTTTACCAGACACTGACACTGTTCTCAGTGACTCAGCAGCAAGTACCAGTCCCGGGGGTAAAAACATATAGTGTCACTTTTACCACACCTAGTAAGTCTTCTCTGGGTGCTATGCCTTTGGGGAATGGAAGAAGTTCTTGCAATACCTGGGTGGACCCACATGGGGACATCCTGCTCAACATCGGGCTTGCTGACGCCTTAGACGAGAACTCAAATCTTCTAAAACTCGGCCTTATTCGCATACAGATGGACCCTGCCCTCAACACTAGTGCCTTGGATTTCAATCAGACCTTGGTTCTTGACCAGGCCACCGTCACAATTCGCGCGGGGGGTGTTTATGTTTCCATTTGGGTCGACGCCAACACATCCTCTATTAGGGCGACCATCGAATCAACCAAGTACCCTCTTCAGGCTACTGTTTGGCTCGATCATAACCATAGATTCAACAATACTATCGATGCTGCGAACTTTGGAAATGGATGGGGAGGTAAAACAGGATCGTTTTGCTTTCCAAATGGCTCGATTGCAACATTTGTTGGCATATATCCCGACAGACTGCACAGCATTACCAATGCTGTTGCATGGTATCATCGCAACGATCCAAATAGATCGGATATGTTTGGGAATACGCTTCGACAGCAAGGTCTTTCAGCCTGCGGACCAGAGTGCTGGGATCCACTAACAAATCGTAGCTTCGGTGCAGCGCTTGTTGGCGATACAAGTTTTGTTGCGGTGAACGCCACCGGAATAGCGACTGAAGTAATCCCGATATCATCAGGTGGGAGAAGGGCAGATATAGCCGTTGCAGTTGTATCTGGTCAAACGGTGTCAGACGAACAGTTCCTTGTTCAATTAACCCAAGCATCCCTGGCTGCACGACAAGAACTTATTCCAGCGGAAGCTGCCCGTCTACGTGAAACACACGTAGGTTGGTGGAGTGCCTTTTTCAATCGTTCCTGGGTTCACGTCACTACCCCCGCGAGTGTGCCCGTAAATCCACCAAAACCTTTTAATGGTGCAAATTATAGTGGGTATCAAAGATACGATCATTTTGCTGGTGTACAAGCTCATCTAATACGGCATGCCGGATGGCCACATCACGGTGAGTATTCTGGAAATTGTACAGCACCTTTTCAGCTGTCGTTTGGGAAGCCTCTGGATGACGCATCCCTTTCATGCGTAATACACGCTGCAAAGATTTGTGACTCAGTGCCAGGCTGTGTTGCGTTCGCGTTGAGTCATTCATGGGCCTCAGGATTTGAGCCGCAGCTGTTTACTGTTGGTCTTCCTGGCCTGTTAGACAATGACGGCTGGGCACTTTTTATCAGTCCGAGAGCCCCTCTTCCAGCACCTGAACCAACAGCTGGTTTTCTTGTATCTAGACAGAATCTTTTGATGCGATATATGGATGTTTGTAGTTCTGGACGGATTGGTGGAGGAATAAATCACTCTGACTATTTTGCTTTGAAGTACAATGGTGGGATTTTAACCTCTGAGGAGGTGCCGAAAGAAGACTTTCGTAGCTGGGGAGCAGGGCAGTGGTGGCAGAACCTTCGTCTCCCGTACTATGCCATGCTTGCGGAGGGAGGTGTCGATATCTTCAGACCGCTACTTCGTTGGTATCTAGCAATGCTTCCCCTCGCAAAGCGACGTACCCAGCTGTGGTTTAACGAAACAGACGCTGCAGGAAGAGACCTAACAGGCAAGAACGTGACTGGTGCTTGGTTTATCGAAACCTCAACACAGTTTGGAACTTTTCTTCCTGCTGAGAAAGGCTATCACTGTGCCAAGACACGAAATGCGTCCTGGACAGTGGACTGGGCCGGGAACGGTGCCATTAATCTCCATCGAGAAGGTAGCGTGGAACTGCTCATGCTAGCTCTGGATTATTATGACTATTCGCTTGATAAAGAAGAGTTCCGGGTTTCTATTTTACCTCTTTGTGTTTCGATAATGGATTTCGTCCGCACATATTACGGGAGGACGGCATCTGGTCTTTTGGACATTTGGCCTACACAGAGCCTTGAGGGATACCGACCTGGGTGTTTCCCTCCAACACATGATAATACTGTTCGAAATGATCAGCCATGGGTATCTGGTCTTCACGCAGTGTTGCCACGGTTAATACGCATCGCAACCGAAAACAATGTTTCGGCGGTTCAAATCGTCAAGTGGCAGAAACTGCTATCTATCCTTCCGCCGCTGCCTATCCACAACGATGGGAATGCTGGTTCTATCTTTACTGCAGCCCAGACACCCTACCCTCCACATTCACAACTTGGCGGCAGTGAACAGCCCTACATGTATCCCGTGCATCCATACCGGCTCGCAACTGTAATGAATGGAGGGATTCTACTACAAATTGGTCGTCAGACAATGATCTCAGCAGGGAAAAGCAACTTCGGCCACGGCTGGCAGCAGGGGGTCATGAATGTTGCACTTCTTGGCTGGGGTGAAATGGCTGCTGAAGCTGTGCTTCAACGTGCATTGACTCAAAGTGGGGACATGCGGTTTCCCGCATATCTGCCAAGTATGCAGGACTTTCGTCCAAACGAAGACCATCTGAGCAACATGCGCTCCGCACTCCAGTATATGATCTTACAACACTCTGATCACAACCAAACACTGGGATTGTTGCCAGCCTGGCCCTGTGCAAACTGGTCCGTCAGTTTCAAGTTTCATGCTCCTGCTCGCACAACGGTTGAAGGGTCGTATAATCACGAAACTGCGACTCTGCATCTACACGTCGTTCCAGAAAGTCGCTTCCCGGA
>JACLAD010008999.1_pt1 | contig 10098 bp, 4 predicted proteins | sample 8027901 | NCBI WGS metagenome assembly JACLAD01 (sample SAMN15725071, study PRJNA655200) | protist metagenome | isolation source: fluorescence activated cell sorting (FACS) single amplified genomes of... | place: Spain: Blaines Bay Microbial Observatory, Mediterranean Sea | collected 2016-07-05
CTTCGAAACGATTACACACACGTAAACCGAACGCGACTAGATCTCATACACAGTAAAGAGAACAAGACGATTCTGTATTCACATCCGGGCCGACTTGGGTCCTCAAGATTACATGCCAAACCACTGTTCGGAATGCTGGAAACGTCGTTTGGGCTACCGAAAGACGTCTCCCACGACGATGGGTTGAGCGGTCTTCTCCACCCGGTCGGTTCGACGCGCGATAAGACTGGTTAACCCGAACAATGATCCAGAGAGCGAGTGCCCACGTGGCTGTAATACCGGTCACACGTCGCCCTCGCCCTCTCTCTTTTTCTCTTCTCAACGCGTTTGTTTCTCTTGCCCGTAGATGCGCACTAGTCTTCTCGCACGTACCGAGAACAGGACTTCCCGCCACGCCGTCCAAATCAACTGAACAGATTTTGTTCGTTCATTTTTCACAATGCACCTCTGCGATTACTATGATCAATCGACTGTACATCTTGGTGTAAAGAGATCAATGGCTTGTTACCACTTATCATCTAGAATGGATGGTCTTCGACCATACGATTTGGTGAAGACGAGAAGGAAGGCTCTCAAGGCGCGCGGCGTGCGACGAGAACGTGATCCAGTTTCTTAACCCAGTTTCCAATCGATGGAGCAGCAGCTCTTTTCGTACGCAGTGCTTTTTCTCGTTCATCGGATGGTTCTCGACGACGAACAACCGTCATTGGAAATTATAGACGCGAGTTGAATACATCGGCTCAGAAAGAAATTTCTCCATTATGCTCTTTTTGAACGGTTTTCTCCTAGCATGAACGCAACACTGAAGGAGAAATCTCGCCGAATTGAATAAGATTGTTACATGTATTTCGTAGCGAAATAATCAGGTAGTCAATATGTTGATAAATGTCAAATGCACAGGTTAAATTCGCACTTTGTGAATTTGGGGCCGTGATTCAAGTTGATTGAATTTGAGAGGTCATTGTCTAGCTACGTCGACAAATTGAGAGTTTCAATGGAATTTTTTTTGTTTTTTTTTACTTCTTCTTTTTTTTTTTTTTTTTCGGAGAATTTTTGGATTCTCTGGATTTTGAGAAAGGTCGAGTTAAAGAAAAAATAAAAAGAAAAGAGAAAGAGAACAGAAACAAAGTATGAAAGAATAGAGAGAGAGAGAGTATGTGTGTGTATTTGTAAGCCCAACACTGCCGACCGCTCGTTTCCAAGAGCCAAAATAATTACGTTTAATCGAACCACACTGATACAACGCGGGGAGCAAACCGCGCATCGTTCTGGTACTCCCCTTTTTTTAAGTTTTTTCGCTTCACTTTCTTTGTTGTTGTCGCGGTTCAACTCCTGAGCTTTCAATATTTCCTAGACCATTGTGGACACGTCAGAGGATTGTCTTTTTCAATGCAAGCACCTTTATGTTGCTGTTTTTTTGGACGGGCGGAGAGGTTGTCCATTCTGATTTAGCTTAATAAAGAAATACATCGCCACAGAGCATGGCTCGCTTCACCGCGCATACCGGCCGCAGTGGCACGAGTGTTGGCGCATATAGCATGGGAGACGACGTTGAGGTTCTGTGGCGGACTGTGTATTTCCGCGCCAAGATTCTCGAAAGTAGTTCATATGCAAATACCGTGTCCGTTCTCTATTGTGATTCAAATCAGTGGGAAGCAGGTGTCAACATCAAGCGAGTGCGCCTGGCGAAGAAGAAGGAGACCTTTCCCCCCTTAAATCCCGTGGATTTCCTGCGCTATCTCCACATCACAACGCAGCACCGAGACTTTGAGACGCAAACATCGAGAAAGCAGAATGCTGACAAATATAGGCACCCTTTGAAGCATATTATTGGTCATGAAATCCAGAAGAAATTCGGCCATCACGGAGCCTTTTACGGCGTCGTCCAGTCATACGACAAGGAATTTGGCTACCGGGTCCTATACACAGACGGCGATAAGGAAGATATCAATGAAGCTGATATATTCAAGGTCTTGCGGCCCACATGCTCCTGTTCTTTTTTGTTTCACCGCGGCGCCACCTCAGCCATCCATCCATCAAATGATTTAATCGGATACAAAATCAGGAAACAATTTGGAGATCATGGCATCTTCCAGGGCACCGTAACGTCATACCATCCCGCCACTGGCTATCGTATTCGCTATACCGACGGGGATGTGGAAGACTTGGACAAAGATGAAGTTATGGACCTCATGCGATCATCGTGCTGCTGTCGGTACCAAGTTGGTGATCGCGTGTCCGTCTCTTGGGGCGGCAGTTTTAAAGCGCATATCGTAGGCCGTACCATTAAGAAACGGTTCGGAGACCACGGAGTATTTGAAGGGACTGTGAAGTCGTTCCATCGCAACACCGGGTATCGTGTTGTGTACGGGGACGGCGACTCCGAAGATTTGAGCAGGGACGAAATTGCCGATCTGCTAATGCAAAGGGAGAATCGCTCCGCCGCCATTATTGTCCATGTTGGGAAGGGCGCAAAGACCTTTGCGGTGTTGTATGACGGCATCGTGGGCCGATACGAAATTGATGTTCCTGCAGCGAGAATCGTGAAGATGCATAATGCTGATAGGATAAACACGTTGACTTCAGACTTTTTTAATCACGCCAATGCTTGCGCAAAAGCCATGTCCCGCCTGTCTCAAAAAAATGAATCCAAGCTAAAGTCTGCACCGGTTTCGCAAACTGCGTTCAGCCGCAGTGATATCTTCATTGTCCGTAGTCTCGCTGCGTTTTGTGCAGAGTACCGTAGCAACTGCAATATGAAGGGGCATTTTGTACTCTCTGATTGGAGCAGGGCAAAGGACAGAATGCAAGAGATAAAGAAGTGCCTGTCGCGATTTAAGTACGCCAAAAAATGCATCAATTGCAGCGTGATTCTTGTTCGCGAGAGCAGGAAATCCTGCGTATATTGCAATTCCATTGGAAATGTGTATAAAAACACCTGCGTACAATGTCATGTCATGCGTACGAATGAGCCAAACAATCATTGCGTTTACTGCTTGCGCAAAGGACTTATGAGAGAAAAGGAGCTTATCGATTCTGGATCGTACAGCTCTTCTCCACCCCCTTCGAAAGGTGCGACGTCAAAAATATCTCAGCAAGTTTCGAAAAGACCAGAACGCCGTGAAATTTTTTGTACAATGACATGGGAAGAGTTTGTTACAGAATATCGTGAGAATGGTAATATGAGAGGATATTACTATGTAACAGATCGACCAGGGCACATCTCAATAAAGATGAAAAGTGTTGTTAAATGCGCAAATTGCAAGGTCCATGTTGTCCGCGAGCCTTTGCCATCTTCTACTTACTGCAACTATTGCTGTACCGTACGCAGAATGCGGGTTATTTCCTTGCCACTTCACAGTTACAAGCTTTGCAAGTCCTGTAAATTTATCCTCCTGAAAGATGCTGCTGGCTCAGGTGATCGATGCTCGCACAATTGTTGCCGCTCAAGGAAAAGAAAAACTTCTGTGGAGCAAATCGATATAAATTCTGGCAACGTCATTGCTGTTTTCCCCTCCATGTCAGAAGCCTCGAGAGCATTGTTAATTGACAATGCTGGTATTTCCAAAGTTGTAAACGGGCTCCAAGGGTCCTGTGGTGGATATTTCTGGAGACGCATCACAGCAAAACCCACAAATGCGACCGTGACCTGCCGGAAGCGGCGGCAAAAGGAGGTAAAGATGCCAAACACTAAAAAAACCAAAATAAAATCAGTTGAACAAGTCGATGCTTGCGGAGAGGTTATTGCTACGTTTTTATCCGTACCACATGCTTCAAAAATAACGTCCATTCACCGGGAATGCATTTACAGCACCTTGAGGGGGGGGCAAAAGTCTGCCGGCGGTTTCTTCTGGAGGCGCGTAAAAATTCAGACTTGCCCCTACGACGGCTGCGTGCAAACTTTTCAAACGCACGCAAACTATGTGAATCATTTAATAACATGCCCAAAAGTGCATGTGAAAGACCTCTCGTGCGGTGCTGAGAGCTTCCCTGTGACAGTGTATAATCGCCACCAGCTTGATCTGAAGGCTTTGTTAGACAATTTTCAATACGCAACATGGTATGTCGCTGGTGATGTAAAATTGGCTTTTTGTCAAAAGGATCATGCGGTCCAAGAAACTCTCGCAACTGTTACTGCGGCTAGCAATGTAGCAATTGAACCAGATACGTCGGGAAAGAGAGGACGCACACTTGAAGATAACTGCTCAAAGGATGTTGGAGAAATGACTCTTGAAGAAAACAGTCAACTGCCAACGACACATCCTTCACGTGAAATTGTTGATCGGAACGGTCTGCAGGTAGACCGCCCCGCGACTACCGTGCCAGTTGTGACAACAGTTTGCAACAAACCAGTAGGAGAAGGTGGTTCTGCAAACATCATGGTGAACAGAATGTCCGATAACAACGCAGTTGATGTGAAACCTCATGAGAAGGGCACATCGCTGCATAAAGCCCTCGAAGATGATTCGTGCTTGACCCTTCCGGCATACAAGCTCAATGGTAAAGTTGTATGCAGTACTAACACCGACGAGTGGCGTAAGAATGCAGTTGCGAGGACCTCCAGCGAGGACTCGACCAACAAAAGCTATACAAAATACAACGGTGTTGCATCCACAGCAAGTGCCGTTTGCGACCAGGAAGATCACGTAGCTTGCGATGGCAAGCGCTGTTCGGATAACTATGATCGCGAAGGCAATTTAAAGATCTCCAAGCCGATGATATTTGAGTGCACCCAGTGCTGCTGCTGTTCAAAAACATGTAATAATCGTGTTGTTGGTAGCAGGCGGATACGTGTCCCACTGCAGGTGTTTTCTACGAAGCACAAAGGGTGGGGAGTACGCGCGTTGGACCGTATAAAGGCTGGCTCATTTGTATGTCAGTATATTGGGAAACTCATATCTGAAGCAACTGCAGACGAACAGATCGGGAAGGACAAATATATCCTCGATCTTTATACTGATAGCCGGGATGATTTAGCTTGCATAAATTCCCACGATGTGGGGAATGTTTCGCGTTTCATCAACCATTCGTGTGCGCCAAATCTTGTGAAATCTCTCGTTTATACGGGAAAGCATTTGGTCATTGCGCCCAGAAAAAATGTGGAAGGCGCCAACAACTCTTCCCGAGGTCATACAAAGGTGGTAAGATTTTATCAGCTGGCATTTTTTGCCGTACGTGATATCGAGCCCCTGGAGGAACTGTCGTGGGACTATCAGTACACTTCCATCTCAGGCTCAAACAAACAATGTCATTGTCAGTCGGCCAATTGCCGCGGACTAGTCTTCTAAAATTTTTACTATCCACGGTAGATCTCATACGGATTCCGTTTTGAGGGAAGGAGGTGCCAGATGCTAACACTCTTCCTGCAGATGTGATGTCGAATGGAATTGTCTCTGCCAGGAATGAATATGCTCCAAAAAAAAGGAAAAAAAAAAAAAAAAAATTAAAAAAAATCGCAAACTTCGCCTCCTCCTCTCTCGTTGAGTCCAACTGCACAATTAAAGCTAAAGTAAATTGACTCAATAATCATATTTTTCCAGTAAAATATCTGCATCGAAAAGCTAATAAAGTTACCATACAATTTCCATCAAATGTTGGTCCAAATGTCTAGTGAAATATATAGAAACCTTTTACGGGAACAATTGTTAGAAACTACGATTATAGAGTAGTAACCCTATATGGAAGTACATGGAGATATAGATGTAAAATCATAGTCTCAATGTCGAGCATTTATTTCCTGCTCTCGAGCTGAAGCTTTCGAAACAGAAACAGAGGAAGCAGAAGCTGAGGAAGCAGAGGAAGCAGAGGAAGCAGAGGAAGCAGAGGAAGCAGAGGAAGCAGAGGAAGGAAGAATGCATTGCACGCGCGCTCCATACAACCATACAAAAAAAGGCGGCGAAAAAAAAAATGCGCTCGCAGCTGGTATTGCCACTGCTCGCCTTCTTGGTTCTTGTGGTCGGAGAGATACAATTTAAAAAGGACGAAGAGCAAAAAATAAGTGAAGATACACTACAACAAAAGGATGAAGAAGTTGTCTGCTTTCTGAAGATAGAGAGCCCTACGGGCGTTCCTGTTGCAAACTATGAAGTGTCGCTTAACCGCAACTGCTCAACACCAAGTAGCGAAGGTGCTACAAACTCAGAAGGTTTTGATACTCTAGATTCCTTTTCTATTAGTTTTCTTTTGTTTTTCTAGGATCTTTAAGCGAGGCGGGCGCATTTTTTTCACCCTTTTTTGTGGCATGCAACGAATAGGAATGCTTAACATCACCATGCGAGGTGGTTGCGAGTTTATCATCCATGGGCAGAAAAAACCTGCATACCCGGACATTCATATTTTTGGAAAGTCTCCCAGAAACGGATCGTTCTACTATACAACCTTCATCGGCACTAAGCTTGAGCAACGCGCTCTGGGAATCTTAGCGGGCGTACCTTACAACGCAAGCCAAGGATACTTGGTTGTAGGATTGGACACAACAATAGATGGGGCAAAAGGTTTAGAACCCTCCAATTTAAAATCAGCAGTCGGCGTGAACGCAACTTGCAACTTGAAAGGGAAAGGATCTCCATTTATTTTGGACCCTTTACCAAAAGCAGGAACAACGATTCTGCAGAATGGTTCCAGCTTTGTGACATGGCCTAACCGCGACACTCTTGTTGTTGGGAATATTAGCGTAGGTCACGGAAGCGCGTTTCAGGAGTGCCGGGTTTCACCAGCACTTGAGCCAAGAACAGAGACGGCTAAAATTTCCGTGTTTCCAGACAGCGTGTCGGTAATCTCATTTATCTGCACCTAATTTGATGCATTTTGCCCACCGAAGAGACGCGCGCGGGGCTGGAGCTTCAAACCATCTTGCAGAACAAGTTGTCATGAGATGCTTCCATTTACATGTTCTGCATAAGAGCTACCATATCATATGGCACGTTTGCGTCTGTGATGCGACATCGTGGATTGCATATCACGTGACCGTGACCGTAAATTGTTATCAAGTTGCTCTGCCTGGATTCGTAAAAAAGAAAATGTCAATCTGGAGCAGCGCGCGATGGTTCTGGGAAATGGGAGACTCAGGGATACAGGCAAGGGTTAAAAGATTGCGTTTTTTGTGAGGGTATATGAAATTGTGGCTACACGGGTATGAGCTCTATTCTAAGGTTTACCAGTAAGACTTCAAAAAAGGAAACTGCTGAACAAGTTCAGCTATGTATTCCTCTCTTTGTTCACTCGTTTCTGTAATAATATCACGTAAATCGTACAAAGCCTCTTGTAGCTCTCCATAAATGCTATCTTCCGCTTTCTTTGCGACGCTTTCGTAGAGTTTCAGTGACTTCATTATGTTCTCTTGCACCATAGATTTTGTATAGAGCTCGACGTAGAAGCGCGCAAGATTTACGACATCGTCCGCATCTCCCATGGCCGAATCCTTCGCGGCAGTAAACCATTTTTGAGCTTCAACCATGTCACCGCTATCAAATGCATCCATTGAAGATTGACGACACTTGCTGATATCGTTGGAGCAAACATCAGCTGGAGTCTCCACCCAATATTTTTTCAGAAATGGAAAATTTTTGACTATATCATCAATCGCGCCTAGATTCATTACTTCTATTGTATGCTTCAGGACATTGACATTTTCTGTAAACTTTTTCAAGCTGCTCGACTTCACCTTGCTCTTTTTGCTGTGCTGCGCATCTCCTCTCTGGAAAAAAGAAATACTTTTCTCAGTACAGTAGTGATTACCGAGCCCTTTTTGGCAATAGTCCATCGACGCGACAGCCATGTTTTCAGCGTTGAAGATAATTTCATCTGGATCCGTCGCAGTCTCCAGAGCCGATTCCCCATACTCTATGGCTTTTTCAGTCATAAGCTTTGCTCTTTCTGGCTGCGTCATCATCAGTCCCCTACCCGCTATCAATAACGCATTGGAGCATTCACTGAGTGCCCTCGTCGAGTTGTCTATTCTCTGGATCAGCAGTTCGCAATATCTTTGCACATCATATGCCGGGCGACCATCATTATCCTGCGTATTTTCTGGTTCACTCCAGAATTCTACCACCAGCACGCTTCGTGCACCTTTTGTGATGGGCTTGACACGATGCTCAACCCAGCTCTTCCAAACCATCATGTCGCCTTTTTGTAGCTCATTCATGGTGACTATATTTTTGGATACCGGATCTCTGTATTCAAATGTGCCACCCTCATACTCTTCCTTTGACGAAAGCATAACCGCAATCGTGAGGTAGGAACCCGAGTCGGAGTGCCAACCCAGGGAGTCGCTGCGCGAGCGCGTGTCTCCCCTTCCAAGGTACCTGATCAGCTCTACGCACCTTGGGCGAAGGTACAACTCTGTCGACATATCCCACACATCTTTGTCAGCTTCGAACGCTGCACTTTGGAGCTTGGACATGATAGAAGGATAGGAGAGATAAAGGTTTTTATGCAGATACGTAACCTTGTGACCGTGGGCTTTTTCGTTGTCCGTATTCTGCCCGAACTTGCGGGTTTCGTTGCACAATTTGAACTTGCCGGCTTTACATAGTTGCCAAGCATTCTTTTCCACAGCAAATATAGAATCTATTTCACTGGACGAGAACTTGCTCTGAAGGTGTATCGCACCTGTTTGAACGCCTGAAAACCTCTTTGCTAAGACAGCAAAGTACGAGCAGAAAGAACAAACGAGGAAGATCTCAGTGTAGTGTGCCATCCTTAGTTCCCGTTTCCTGTTAACCTCTTTGCTGGAACGAACTCTTTTTTTTTTTTTCAGAGTAGCCGCAGTATCTTTTAGCGTGCGTGCGCGCGCTCGTCCCGATCCAACCATACCTGGAATGTTGAAGAGCAACAGATGAGCAGCGCAGGGGGAGATATTCACGAGGCTGGAACGTTCAAGGTGACAGTCATGTAAGTGGAAAAGAAGGCAAAAAAAAAAAAAAAAGAGGAAACATAGCGGAGAAGCCAAGCGAGATACCGTCAAGCAGCACGGGTGCCTGCTCCGGCGGGAGCGGCTGGCAAAGGTTCCAGCATCGTGCGCGGCGACAAGCATGTTTGCTCATGCGGTCGAACCCCAATCCTCCCACACATCCTCCCACACACACACACACACACACGTTTGCGCGCAGCAACGCGCACAGCCGTCGCCCATATATCCCCCTTCCAAACAACTATGTAGTATTCAAATATAGTAAAAGCCTGCTTGGCTTGTGCTTGATCTAATTATTCTAATAAATAACCTTTTTAAAGTTGCTCCGATGATTTTTTTTTTTTTTTATTAATTAATTATTCATAGTAGCTAATTAAAATTGCTGGAACGAGAGCGGACGCTTCTGATCAGCTGAGCGGGCGAACGAACGAACGAACTGGGTTGTCAACTTAAAGTGCTCATATCCATAGTAAATTAAAAAGAGTTCCCCCCGCAGAGTGCGCTCTTTTCACATGATCTCTGCTGAGGCAGAAGCTGGCGACAGGGTCGTAAGCAGCCGGATGGATCGTCGAAATCTACGGTCACGTGATCATCCACACGGGGGAACGAGATTTTTTTTGGGGGGAGGCGGAACAGATTTCTTTAGCTTAAAGGCTCGCTATTTCACCCAGTCCGCGGCAGTATGTCGTAGTGAGTGTGAATAGCGATTAACTGCGGAAACACCGCTCACATCCCTGAGCGCTCCCAGCGGTTGCACAATCGTTGGGTGGAAAAAGAGAACAAATCCCCATTTTAAAACCCAAAATTTTCAATTTATGATTTTCAATTTTCAATTTATGATTTTTGCGTCATCATGAATTCATTTTTCTTCCATCGAGAACAGGCACAGAACCACTTTCGGTAACGATACTAGTATTTACCCTATGTTAAGTTTCTTCTGGGGACCCGTACTATATTCTTATGAAACATACGCGCCTACGCCAACGTAAAAAGGATGATACGCGCAACAGAGGTCAGTAATTGGACAGCTTCGTCGGTTTTTTTTTGTTGCAAGGTGGAAATTTTAATGCGGAAAATCACCTCTTTTTTTGGGTGCATTTTGGAGCGCGGTTCTGGAGTAGATCTGCTAGTTAATGCGAGAGCAAAATTTTAAAATTAAGAAAAAAAAAAAAAGCGTTGTTTTT
>JACLAD010011392.1_pt1 | contig 10093 bp, 8 predicted proteins | sample 8027901 | NCBI WGS metagenome assembly JACLAD01 (sample SAMN15725071, study PRJNA655200) | protist metagenome | isolation source: fluorescence activated cell sorting (FACS) single amplified genomes of... | place: Spain: Blaines Bay Microbial Observatory, Mediterranean Sea | collected 2016-07-05
TGATCTGGAAACTGCGCTTGCCGCGCTCGCCGACTGCGGCATCGCCGATCTCGCCGAGCGCAGAGTCGACAGTCTCAGCGGCGGACAGCGGCAGCGCGTTGCCATCGCACGCTGTCTGGCGCAGGAGCCGCGACTGATCCTTGCAGACGAGCCGGTAAGCAGTCTCGACCCCGCCCGGGCAGCCGAGATTCTGACGCTGCTGACAGGCGCGGCACGAGCGCGCGGCGCAACGGCGATGTTCTCGTCGCATCAGCCCGATCTGGCGCGGCGTTTCGCGCAACGCATCGTAGGTATAAGCGGTGGGCGGATCGTCTTCGATGTCCCGACCTCCGACCTGAGCGAGGAGGCGACTGCGAACCTATACCGGGACACAGAGCGGATGCCCGGTGTCGGTCTGCGAGCGGTGTCCTGATGCGGTTTCGCGGGTTCGGCGGTTTCGCGGCCAGCACATTGGTCGCCGGTGCAATTCTGTGGTCTTTCATGACGACCGACGTCGAGTTCTCGCGTCTCCTGTCGGCCGGGCCCCGGATCGCAGAATTTCTCGGCCGGATGTTTCCCCCTGATCCGACCGTGATGAGGGAGATCATGAAGGGCGGCGCCGAAACGCTCAGGATCGCGATCCTTGGCTCTCTGGGAGCGGTGGTCCTGTCGGCCCCGCTCGGTATTCTTGCGTCCGAAACGATGGTGTCTCCGCCGCTCTATCGAACGGTTCGAACACTTCTCGCCTTCATCAGGGCGATACCTCTGATTCTTGTGGCGATGCTCATGGTTGGTGCCGTCGGCCTCGGCCCGCTGCCCGGCATCATCGCCGTTGCCTTTCATGCGACCGGAATGCTCGCCAAGTTCTATGCCGAAGCGATTGACGGTGTTTCCCGTGCGCCCATCGCGGCGCTCGAAAGCGCGGGCGCTGGACCGCTGGCGCGTCTTCGGCACGCGATCTGGCCCCAAATGGCGCCGGTTATTGCTCGTGACACGATTTTCCGGTTCGAGCTCAACCTGCGCGAGTCGCTGATCCTCGGCATCGTCGGTGCAGGCGGGATCGGCTTCTACATCCAGACCTACGTGCGCTCTTTTCAATACGACAAGGCTGCCAGTGTGACGCTCGCAGTCATCGTCATGGTCGTTGCCATCGAGGCCATCAACGTCGCGCTGCGCCGTCGCTTTGCCTGATCGTCAGGCGTAGATATCGATGGGCGTCCCATTCCGCACCATGGCGTAGATCTCTTCGATCTGACGGTCCGACACCGAGATGCAGCCTGCCGTCCAATCGGGGACATCCATGGGGTCGACCCCGGGTCTCGGGCCGCCATGGATGAAAATGTCCTTTCCGGGAGGTCGGCCAAGCGCTTCCGCAAACGCGATGTCGGCCTCATTGGGATAGGAAATGCCGATGGGCCAATCAGGATTGGCGCGCGACACAGATGGGGTTGCCGCTTGTCGATCGCAACGGCTCCAAGGTCGTTCTCTCCGGCCCACTATGCTCATACCAATAGCAAGTATCTTCAGGAAGAAGGCGCGCCGTGATGCGGTTCTGGTCAGGCGCGGCGAGGACAGCGACAGCTTCTGGAACACTGCCGATCTTGGACTAAGCATTGTCTTCCATCGTAGGCGCAGCACAACCTGCAAGGGCCAGTGTTGTTACCATGATCACCGCGGGCCGTTGAAGCATATCCATTTCACCCTTTTGGCAGGTGAACCCCATTATCTGACGATAGCGGCGCGTTTGAAGTTGCCGCCGGTCGGTTTCCCTGCTGAGCGAAAATACTGTTTTACCCCTTGAAGCTCTAGTTGCTGTAGGGGCTATTCTGATGTGGAATGAACGAATCCCGAGGTCAATCCATGTCTTCTGATGGCCACCGCGATGATCGCGCCCACGACGACTCAAGCGAACATGAACATTCTCATCGAGAGGGTAGCGCGTGTTGCGGTGTTCGCACCAACACGGGATCGGCACATCCCATTCCCTCGAACGGACGAAGTTTCCAGGTCTCTGGTCTGGACTGTGCAGAAGAGGTGGCGATCCTGAACAGGGTTGTTGGTCCGAAGGTCGGCGGGACTGAGCATCTGGCGTTCGATGTCATAAACGGACGAATGACGATCCTCGACACCGCTGACAGAATTTCGGACGACGAAGTTGCGCAGCTCGTCACAAGCACGGGGATGAGCGCCAAGCCGTGGGATGCAGACAACGCAGCGAAGGACCAGGCGGCGCATCTGGTACGTCAGAAGCGCTTCACCGCACTGAGTGGCAGCTGTTGGGCGGCGGGTTTTCTCTATCACATCGTTGAGACCGGAATGGGTGGCGCGCTTGGGCTGTTCGCAGGGCATGGTGAAATGACGATGCCATTGGTGGAAGCGGGGCTGTTTGCTGTTGCGATCCTCTTTGGGGTCTGGCTGGTTGCGCCCAAGGCTTGGTCTTCTGCGCGACGGTTTTCTCCTGACATGAACTTGCTGATGGTAGTTGCCGTGGTCGGCGCCATCGGGCTCGGTGAGTTCTTTGAGGCTGCTACGGTCGCGTTTTTCTTCTCTCTCTCTCTTTATCTCGAAAGCTGGAGCGTCGGACGCGCGCGCAACGCGGTGTCGGCCCTGCTGGATCTAGCACCGCCCTCGGCGCGGGTGATCCGACCGGACGGCATCGAGACGGATGTTCCAGCGGCAGAGGTCGCCGTGAACGACCGCTTCATCGTGCGCGGCGGCGACCGTATTCCCCTCGATGGTGAAGTCGTGGACGGGGCAGGGGCCGTCGATCAGGCGCCGATCACCGGGGAAAGCGCATTGGTGCCCAAGGAGCGCGGCGACGAGGTTTATGCCGGCACGATCAACGGTGAGGGTACGCTAACCATTCGCGCGACGAAGGCCGCCTCGGACACTGTGCTGGCGAAAATCATCCGCATGGTCGGCGATGCCCACGCGCGCCGCGCGCCGGTCGAACAGTGGGTTGCAAAGTTTGCACGCATCTACACCCCCATTATCATGATGCTGGCGATCGCCATTGCGCTGTTGCCACCGATCCTCCTGGGGGGGGGCTGGGACTACTGGTTCTACAATGCGCTGGTGCTTCTGGTCATCGCCTGTCCCTGCGCGCTGGTCATTTCTACGCCGGTTTCCATCGTGGCGGCGCTTACCGCTGCGGCACGAGCGGGGGTGCTCATCAAGGGCGGCGCCTATGTCGAAGCGCCGGGCCGCACCACGGCGCTCGCGATGGACAAGACCGGAACGATCACCATGGGCGAGCCCGAAGTGGCAGCAGTCTACCCCTTGGGCGATGCCTCGGCGCATGACCTGATGAAGCGAGCGGCGGCACTGGAGGCGCGTTCGTCGCACCCGTTGGCCCGTGCCATCCTTGCGCGCGCCGAATCCGAGGGTATCGACGTGTCGGCAGCGGACCAGACACGAACGGTGCCGGGGCGAGGATTGGAAGGGCGCGCCGACGGGCACTCCATCTGGCTTGGCTCGGACCGGTTCGCCGGCGAGAAAGGATTCAGCAATTGCATTCCGGCAGATCTCCGTGATCGGATCGAAGGGGCTGGTAGCACGCTCGTTGCTATAGGGGACGAAACAGGCGTGACCGGCATTCTGGAATTGCGCGACCGCATCAGACCTGATGCCAAGCGCATCGTGGCGGAACTGCACGCGAGGGGCGTGAAGACAATCGTCATGCTGACCGGGGACAATGAACGCACCGCCCGCGCGGTAGCTGCCGAGGTCGGCATCGACAAGGTGCGTGCCGAACTGCTGCCAGAGGACAAGGTGAGGATTATCGAGGAACTGGTCGCAGACCATGACATGGTGGCGATGATCGGCGATGGCGTGAACGATGCGCCGGCCATGGCAAGGGCACATTATGCCATCGCGATGGGTGCCGTCGGATCGGATGCGGCCATCGAGACGGCTGACATCGCGCTGATGACCGACGATATCGATCGCGTGCCATGGCTTATAGGTCATTCGCGTCGGACCATGACGATCATTCATCAGAACATTGGCATCTCACTGGCAGCCAAGGCCCTGTTTGTCGGATTGACAGCATTTGGCATGGCCTCGATGTGGGGTGCGATCGCCGCCGATGTGGGCGTATCCCTGCTAGTGGTGGCCAATGCGCTGCGGCTTCTGAATGGCCACCGGATCAAGGAAAGCCCATCGGGTGGTGAACCAGTGGGCGACCAGATGGCGAAAGGAGCACTGGCGCATGGTCATTGATCCGGCGTTTTTGGTAGAGTAGCGTTCCAACCGAACCAGACCTCGCAAATGAGGCGTCGAGTAGTGATGAATACCAGAATTCTGCGGCGAGCCTTTCTATCGGGCGGATTGGCCGCCGTTCTGTCGGGTTGTGCCAGCACGTTCAGATCTGACAATGGAGCCGAAGTCATCCGGCTGCGGATGTACAAGGCGCAACGCTTTCTGATCCTGGACGGTGCTGATGGTATAGTGCGAAGTTACCCCATCGGTCTCGGCTTCGCGCCCGAAGGCCACAAGCAATTCGAGGGAGACGGCCGCACTCCTGAAGGTTCCTACACAATTGACCGGCGCAACCCCAACAGCCTCTTTCACCTCTCCATCGGCATTTCCTATCCGAATGAGGCAGACATTGCTTTCGCGGAGGCGCAGGGTCGACCTCCCGGAGGGGATATCTTTGTTCACGGCGGCCCAAGGCGCGGGATCGATCCCATGAACAAGCGCGACTGGACGGCAGGCTGCATCGCGGTGTCGGACCGTCAAATCGAAGAAATCTACGCCATGGTGCGGATCGGGACGCCCATCGACATATACGCCTAAGAATCGGGCAAAGCGACGCCGCTAAAAGGCTTTAGACCCCATGATCGGGCAGTGAGCTGACTGGGTCAGTGGCCTCTCCCACGGCATTCTCCGTTCGAGGGTTGCGCCAGATTGGCTGGTGCCGAGCCTCAAGAATGGGGGAGAGACCATATGCAAGATGAGCTGCTCCCCGCCGGTCCCTCGGTCATTACGAGAGTTTGCGGGTTTGTGCTCTGGGACCCAACCTTGGACCGCCGGGATCTGAATTTTTCGGCCTTCATTCCGGTGACAGGCTGGTGGCGCCCTTTAAGTGGATCGAGATCGAGACCCATGGGGCGTGGTGATCCGGCTATGCCTTCCACGCCGACGGTGCGGATCGCCGAGATTGCCGCGGCGCTGCGCGAGGCTCGGTCGAAATCCTGCCGGATCAGCGCCTGCCGATCGTGATCCCCATGCGGCTCGTGGACTTCCGCCGTGGGAATGATGGGCTGGCGGCAACAACACTCCAGAAAGAGATGGTGCTCGATCCCCATTTTGGGCAAACGCAGTGGTGTTCAGATCAAAGCGAGGCGGCCGGATCAGGCCGCCAAGCGCCCGAGATCCTCGTCTGTAGTCTCGACCCGGGTCCCGCCGAGTCCGATCAGTCTGACTCGCATGGCATATTGTAGGGCGCGAGATCGGATGAGCCCTTTCCCGCAAAGAGATCATACGGACGGTTTCTGGCAAGATAACGCCGATGGGGGCTAAACCAGCAGTGGTCTGCCAAAGGCAGCTGTCAAATTCGTTGCGATTTCTTGGCGGCGCCGATACGCAGTCTCGCGGAGATACGGCCATCCATGGTCGCAGCAAGCTGGGGCGAGCCATTGACGTCGCAACCGATGAAGCGTGTATATGCGGCTTTTGAACGTCGCGTGCCGGAGCGGCGGCTCTTTATCAAGTCAGAGAACCATACCCGCTTTGTTCGTCTGGGGGTCAGGGCTCAACTGCTGGCTTGGACTGCAGGAGGGATGTTCGTTGCTTGGGCAATTCTCGTGACGGCGATCTTACTCATCGACTCGATCGGAGCCGGGAGCTACCGAGACCAAGCTGCACGTGACTTGAATATCTATGAGGGCCGTCTCAATGCATTGTCCGATGAGCGTGACCTACGTCGAAAAGAAGCCGGAGCGGCCCAAGAACGCTTCGTCGCCGCCCTTGAGCAGATCTCGGCACTACAGAGCGAACTTCTGACTTCTACGGAACGCCACCGCGAACTCGACACAGGGCTTAGAGCTCTGCAAGCAACCTTGCGGAAAACCATGTCCGACCGAAAGGAAGCTGAGGAGCGGCTGGCCACATTGCAGGCTAGCGAAGCCGGCGATGTGGTGCAGGCTTCCGATGCGTCGATCGGTGCCATTGACCTCTTGGCGAATGCACTCGCCGAAACGGCTGCCGAACGCGACCAGATAGCAACGGAGGCCATAGACGCTAGCGTGGTTACCGAAAAGTTCGATCTAGAACTGCGTCTCATGAAAGAGCGGAACAACGAAATCCTCGGACAGCTTGAGGATGCGTTGACGGTGCCTGTCGAGCCGCTCGATGACATGTTTCGCGCGGCAGACCTCGAACCCGAACAGCTGATGCGCGACGTGCATCAGGACCATTCCCAGAAAAGCGCGTCCTTGACGCAGATCCAGATGTCAACAATGGGAGCGGCAGATCTTGCAGACGAAACACTGCGAGCGAACCGAATTCTAGACCAGCTCGACCGCATCAACCACTACCGGCTCGCTGTCGAGCGCATTCCCTTCGCTATGCCTGTGCAAGCTTCATTCCGCTACACTTCAGGTTTTGGCCCGCGCTGGGGTCGAATGCACAAGGGCCTTGATATGGCTGGGCCTGTCGGCACACCGATCTACTCAACTGCAGACGGCGTGGTGACATATGCCGGTTGGCAGAGTGGCTATGGCCGCATCATTAAGGTTCAGCACGAGTTCGGAATCGAAACACGTTATCCCCATCTGAATAAGATCCGCGTCAAGGTCGGACAAAAAGTCTCACGTGGAGAGCAAATTGGCGATATGGGAAGCTCTGGACGCTCCACCGGCCCCCATCTCCACTATGAGATCCGGGTGAAAGGCGAGGCTGTAGATCCAATGATTTATATCCGGGCAGCTCAGAACACTCTCTGAGTTGTAGCTCCGGTTAAGGGTAAGGAAAGCGCTCCTTTTATTTGGCTCATCGGCAAAATTATCGCACGCTGCGGTGGTGCAGAGGCCGTCCACAGCATCAGGTCAGCTGGAGCCTCCGACAAACCCGGGACGGCTCGCCCCTCCATACCGTGAGCAGCCACATGCTCGTCGAATTCATCAAGAATTTTCCCAGCAATACCTTGAAGCTAAAGTTGGTAGAGGTCCTATGTGAGGGTAGTAACCTGCCGGCTTTTCTTCGGCATTAGGCTCCTTCCTGGATCAGGAGAAAGTATGCTTACGAGACGCCACTTCATTTCGACGACGGCCATGTTGTTCTCTGCTCCTATAGCGAGCCCCCTTCTCGCAAACACATGGCCAACAGAGGCCGAGAAGGCCGCTTGGGATGCACAGGTGACACCACCAAACTTCGATCCGGCGACTTCCAATCCGTGGGGCTTGCATTCGCGTTTTCTGCCGCAGCGGGTCGTTGCCAATGCCGACCTTACGCCAGGTGACATTCATGTCGATGCCGTGGCGCGGTATCTTTATCATATCGAACAGGATGGAACAGCCATGAGGTACGGCGTAGCCATTGGACGGGGTGGCCTATACGAGCCTGGTACTTATACAATCAAGCGCAAGGTCAAGTGGCCTCACTGGACGCCGACACAGTCCATGATTGAACGTGATCCCGAAACCTATGCGCAGTACTCGGAAGGGATGGAACCAGGACCGAACAATGCTTTGGGGTCACGCGCCCTCTACCTTTATGTGGGGGATCGAGACACTTACCTACGGATCCACGGTACACCCTCACCGCGGTCCATTGGTTCACGGGCTAGTTCGGGCTGTGTGCGCATGGTGATGGCGCACATCAACCAGCTTTATCCAGAAGTCGAGATCAATTCGACGGCCTTCCTCTATTCCGCCAAAGAAAGCGTTACTGCCCAAAGTTGAGGGACGGGCGGAATATGGCATTGGTATTTCCGGCCCCGACCCTGCAGTAGTCTTCAGAAGATGGCCGTCAGCTTCCTTGTCAGCATCTAAGTGGTAGTTTGCACACAAATGTGCTGGCCATCGACTGTCCGAAGCGGCAATTCTGTCGTTTCGACGGGGCCGGAATGGCGATACCAGTAGCAGCCGTCACTCGACCGCAGCCGCGCCGATGCGAGGTTTTGGTCGGGTGCCGCCAAGGCCGCTACGGCTTCAGATAGCTCTTGGTCCTGTCGACTATCAGAACTGTCATTCACTACTGCCGAACATGCACCGAGTACGAAACCGGCCATTAGGACCGATACGGATCGAATTCTCATCTACCGTCCTTCTTCTGCCGTTTGGCGATCATGCCTGTCGCCCGCACCCTTGCACCTGACAATCAGCGTCGCAACATAGAAAAACTGTAACCGCCGATTGAGGCCGCCTGCCTGACTGGGGCCCTCTGATCTAAGACACGTGCATAACGGCGTCGTTAACGACGTGTCTTATCTGAAGGGGCCATGATGGGCGAAGTTCTGGGCGTTGAGCGGCGCCGTCGATGGAGCGATGACGAGAAGCTCGAGATCCTCTCGGAGGTCGGCATTGGGTAGATGGGATGGTTGCCGCCCTCCCCCGACGGCATCGCAATGTGCCAAGGTCGTGGTGTTCAACGCCACGCAGCGAGGAGGACGGCGAGATGAAGGATACGATGATCGGAGTGGACCTGGCAAAGCGTGTTTTCCAGATCCACGGAGCATCAACGACCGGACAGGTAAAGTTCCGGAAGAAGCTGACACGGGAGCAATTCCGGCGGTTCATGTCCGAGCAGCCCGCGTGCATTGTCGTGTTCGAGGCCTGCGGCAGTGCCAGCTACTGGGCGCGGGAGATGGAAACGCTCGGCCATGACGTCAAACTGATCGCGCCGCAATACGTCCGGCCCTTCGTCAAGCGCCAGAAAAATGACGCGGCTGATGCCGAGGCGATCGTGATCGCCGCGCGCCAGCCGGAGATGCGCTTTGTCGTGCCAAAGACGGCAGATCAGCAGGCCAGGGCGGTGATGTTCCGGAGCCGGGAGCGCCTTGTCCATCAGCGCACCGAGCTCGTGAATGCACTGCGGGCCGTGCTCTACGAGTATGGACATGTGTTTCCCACCGGCCTCATTCATCTGAAGCGGATCGAGGCGGTACTGAACGATCCTGCCTGCGACCTTCCTGCCCTGATCATCGCGGAGGGCCACGACTTGATGGCGCAGATTGCCGAGAAGACGGAGAGGATCGACGCAAAGACCAAGGAGCTGAAGGCGCTCGCGGCCGAGACGGACACGGCGCGGCGACTGCAGACCATGCCGGGGGTCGGGCCTCTGACGGCGCTGGCGGTCGAAGCCTTCGCGCCCGACATGGCGCAGTTCAAGTGTGGCCGGGACTTCGCGGCCTGGCTGGGGCTGGTGCCACGCCAGCATTCCTCCGGAGGCAAGGAGCGTCTCGGCCGGATATCCAAAGCGGGGCAGAGCGACATCCGGCGGCTCCTGATCATCGGGGCGATGTCACGGCTGAACTGGCTCGGGCGCCGATCGATTCTGGAGGGTTCGTGGCTCGCAAGGATGCGGGCGCGCAAGCCGAAGATATTGGTCGCGATCGCACTGGCGAACAAGATGGCGCGGCAGCTCTGGGCGATGCTGATGAAGAACGAAGATTACAGAGATCCGGCGCTGGCGGCGACATGAGTATCATGTCGTAGGCACCCAGCGTCGGTGCCAAGGGGGGTGTGAAAAGTCGATGACCTGAATGGGCGCAATGATCGAATAGATCTGGAACGGGGAAACCAGTGGGACACTAAGAGCCTGTAGCTCGGTGGGTAGATTTGGACCCGATCCGCTGATCACCATATCGGCCCGCGGCTTCTGAAATGCCGCACAACAAGGCCTGACAGAAGACCGCACTCGATCACATGCCAATAGGGTCAAAAACTATTTGCATCACGGGCGGCAACCACAGAAGTGTCCTGTCACGTGGTGGACTTTCACGCCGCGCTAAAGGTGTAACCGGGGTGGCCATCGAGGACGTCGGTTATGGTGGAGTTTGCGGACTTCAACCACGGACCGAGGGAGATCTCGATGACCGACACCAACATGCCCCTGATCGAGCTTCTGCAAAAGCACGATGTCAACGACGGACTAAAAACCGGCCACGCGG
>JACLAD010017211.1_pt1 | contig 10092 bp, 7 predicted proteins | sample 8027901 | NCBI WGS metagenome assembly JACLAD01 (sample SAMN15725071, study PRJNA655200) | protist metagenome | isolation source: fluorescence activated cell sorting (FACS) single amplified genomes of... | place: Spain: Blaines Bay Microbial Observatory, Mediterranean Sea | collected 2016-07-05
GGATGAAAATTCAATTGCCTGGAAAACAGCCGAACGTGTGCACGAAGAAGGCGGCGAATTTGTTTTGACCAATGCGCCAATCGCCATGAGAATGGGAAGTATAAAAGATCTTGCGGAGAAAACAGGTTCTGAAATTATTCCTGCAGACGCTACAAAAGTTGAAGACCTGGACAACCTTGTAGAAAAGGCGATGGAAATTTTTGGCGGAAAGATCGATTTTGTACTGCATTCTATCGGGATGTCTGTGAACGTTCGTAAGGGAAAGCATTATACCGATATGAACTACGATTACACCACTAAAGGCTGGGATGTATCGGCGGTTTCTTTTCACAAAACCATGCAGAGTCTTTACAAAAAGGATGCGATGAACGAGTGGGGAAGTATCATGGCGCTTTCCTATATCGCAGCTCAAAAAGTTTTTCCAGATTATAATGATATGGCAGATAACAAAGCCTATCTTGAATCTATTGCACGCAGCTTTGGATATTTCTTCGGAAAAGAAAAAAATGTGCGTGTAAACACCATTTCTCAGTCTCCAACGCCAACAACTGCCGGAACAGGAGTAAAAGGTTTTGACGGATTTATCGCGTATGCAGATAAAATGTCTCCGCTTGGAAACGCAACAGGAATGGATTGCGCAAATTATATCATCACGCTATTCTCTGACCTCACTAAGAGAGTGACCCTTCAAAATCTTTACAACGACGGTGGATTCTCGAACATGGGAGTGAGCCAGCAGGTAATGGAAGCTTTCATTAGAGATCAGGAAGAAGAATAAGGCTCCTTCGGAAACAAATTTCATCCTGAACCTGTTTCAGGATATCTTGTTGCATGAGCAACAAATAAACTAATGAGGCTGTCCAGATATCTTTGTCGTCAAGCTGAACTTGTTTCAGCTTCTTAGTAACTGGTAATTAACCAATTTAAAGATCCTGAAATAAATTCAGGATGATGCTCAAATATTTGAACAGCCTTATTTCATATGCTTCATACCTCCTGAAGTATTTTCTCCCTACATTTACTTTATGAACATCAGCTTTTCTTTTATCATTCCCGTTTACAACCGGCCCGAAGAAATAAGGGAGTTGTTGCTGAGTATGGAGCAGCTGGATTTCAAAGATCCTTTCGAGGTGGTGATCGTGGAAGACGGATCTTCCATAACTTCAAGGGATGTGGTGAAATGCTTTTCGCGAAGCCTTGAAATAAGTTATTATGAAAAGGTAAATACCGGCCCTGGAGATTCGCGTAACTACGGCATGAAAAAAGGAAAAGGCAACTACTTTCTTATCCTGGATTCCGATGTTATTTTACCTCCCGATTATTTAAAAAATGTTGCTGCGGAATTAAATAATAACTTTACGCATTGTTTTGGCGGTCCCGATGCGGCACATGAAACCTTTTCTTCAGTTCAGAAAGCCATAAACTACGCCATGACTTCCCTTTTTACGACAGGAGGAATAAGAGGAAAAAAGAAAGCGGTGGGTAAATTCCAGCCACGGAGTTTCAACATGGGACTTTCAGAAAAAGCATTCAGGGAGAGCGGGGGCTTTGGCGATATTCATCCCGGCGAGGATCCCGATCTTGCACTAAGGCTTCAAAAAAGTGGTTTTGAGACAAGATTTTGCCCCAATGCTGTCGTTTTTCATAAAAGAAGGATAGACTGGGAAAAGTTTTACAATCAGGTATACAAATTCGGGCTGGTGCGGCCTATTCTCAACACCTGGCACCCCAAATCCAATAAAATTACTTTTTGGTTTCCGGCGATTTTTTCCGCAGGGCTGGTGCTGGCGATCATTCTTGGCTCGATTGGATATATGCCGTTCTTGTATCTTTTTCTGGGGTATTTTATGTTTATTTTTATTGATTCAGCAGCGCAAAATAAGAGCCTGAAAATCGGGTTTATGGCTGTTTGGGCCACGCTGGTACAATTTCTGGGGTATGGGTTTGGTTTCTGCCGTTCTACCTACTATATTAGGCTAAGGAAAGACAATCCCCGAAAAAGGTTTCCAAAGTTATTTTTTAAAAATGCTAGATAATCTAAAAGCCCTTACCCGAACAAGATTTAAAAGAACCAATTTCAACTCTTTTCTGTTTTTCCTTTTTTTTGCGGTGATTATCTGGATCTTCGTGCAATTCTCAAAAGTGTACAATGAGATCATTGAAATCCCTGTGGAATATGTAAATGTGCCGCCAGATAAAGTGATTTCTCCCGAAAATGAACAGCAGCTGCAGTTAAGGATGATAGAAAACGGCTTTAAAATCGCCTGGTTTTCCCTTATCACACCAACTTTATCCATAGATATTTCAGAATTGCCACAGGAAAATCAAAGACTGGTTTATATTATTGACGAGCACAGGAAAGAAATTCGCGAGCAGTTGAATTTGGATTTTGACGACAGTGAATTCCTGAGGGATGAGATCTACATAAATTTTCAGCAACGGCAGGAGAAAACGATTCCTGTTGCCTCACGTATAAAATTGAGTTTTGGTGCTGGATATGCAGCCGTAGACGGTTTCGATTTAGAGCCCGATTCGGTCACGGTGAGCGGGCCAGATAATATCCTGGATACTTTAAATAGTGTAACCACAGTGCCACTTAGTATAAATGAGGTGAAAAATGACCTTTTAGGCACTGTGACGATTGACACTTCTGGGCTTCAGAAGGTAACTGTATATCAAAAAAGGATAAATTACAGTCTGGATGTGGAGAAGGTAACAGAAGGATCTGTAGAAATTCCCGTGGAGTTAATAAATGTTCCTGAAGGCCTGAATGTTGTTATATTTCCAAGGGAAATTCTGCTTTTTTACCAGGTGAATCTCAAAGATTTTAGCAGGGTAGAGGCTTCAGACTTCAGAGTCGTGGGAGATTTTAATGATTTGAATCAAAATCAGAACTTTTTAATTCCCAGGATTGCAGATCAACCAGATTTTGTAAGAAATGTTCGTCTCAACGAGAAGAAAATCCAGTTTATCATTAAAAAATGAAAGTTGTAGGACTTACAGGTGGAATTGGAAGCGGAAAAACCACTGTAGCCGGTTTTTTTTCTGAATTGGGTGTGCCGGTTTACATTGCCGATGTGGAAGCCCGTAAATTACAAAACGAATCTCCTGAAATAAAAGAACGAATTATTGCCATTTTTGGAACCTCTGCTTACAAAGAGGATATCCTGGACAGGACATATATCTCTGGTAAAGTTTTTAATGATCCAGAATTATTCATCCGCAGGTGGCGGCACATTTCGAAAACTGGAAAAAGAAACAGGCTGCCCCGTATGTTATTTATGAAGCTGCGATACTTTTCGAAAAAGGCGGCTACAAAAAATGTGATCTCTCCATTCTAGTGATTGCAGATCGTGCAGATAAAATTAAACGAATTCAGGAAAGGGATAAATCGCAAATTTCTGAAATTGAGGCTCGAATGAACAATCAATGGAGCGATGAAAAGAAGCTGAAATTAGCCGACATTGTTATCGAAAATAAAGATCTTTCCAATACTCAAAAAGAAGTGAGAAAAATCCATCAAAATCTTCTTAAGACCTCGTGAATTCTAGCTTTCTTTTGTTAACTTTTGGTTAAACCGTTTAGGCCGTAAATGTTAAAATCATACTTTTGAGGATATGAACAAAAGATTATTTTTTCTTCTGGTGGTTCTCATGAGCCTATCTCTTATAGGAATCATTTTTGTTCAGGGCTATTGGATTAAAAATACAGTCGAAACCAAGGAAGAACAATTCTCATTCAATGCAAAACGCATTTTACGCAGAGTTTCCGACGAGCTGCAGCAAAAGGAATTGGAGAGCTATTATTTTGCACTGCAGGATGTAATTGACAGTCTTGGGACCAATGCAGACAGTACCTCGGTAAGTGAGATCTTTAAAGTTGGAAGCAAAAAGAAATCTCAGGAAGTTTTTGGGTATTCCGAAGGAGTCATAGAGGACGATTACAGGCTGTCATCGGCTTTTTTGGATGCTGCCATGGATACCACTCATTTCAAGCAACTAATCAATACAAAGGCTGCAGAATTTGTGAAAAATGATAGTCTTGGGATTGATTTTGAAAGCTCCCGTAACCGGTTACAGAATATCTTTCGAATGAACGAGGTGGAGAAAGAACTTATCAGGGAAACAGTGATGGATTACACCGGAAGAATGCCGATTCATCAACGGGTTTCCGAAGCTTTTCTGCAGCAAATGATTACTGAAGAATTGAAAAGAAGGGAATTGAATACTTCTTTTGAATACGGAATTTACGACGACGGACTGGCAACGAAGGTGCGCTCGGAGAATTTTGACCTCGATTCACCGGCCACTTACAAAGTTCCTATTTTTGTTGATGAAGATGGTATGAATGATTACCAGTTATATGTGAATTTTACCGGGAAGAAACAGGTAGTTCTGTCTTCCATAACACTTATGGCTGCGTTGTCTATTATATTTACTCTTATTATTGTCATTGCGTACTCTAGTGCTCTTTCACAGTTGATAAGACAACGGCAGATATCTGAAATTAAAACAGATTTTATTAATAATATGACCCACGAGTTCAAGACACCTATTGCAACCATTAACCTGGCTTTAGATGCGATCAAGAACCCGAAGGTTTCCGGAGATCCAGATAAAGTAGCACATTATCATAAGATGATAAGGGACGAAAACCGAAGAATGCACGCACAGGTGGAAAATGTGTTAAGAATTTCCAGGCTTGAAAAGAACGAGCTGGATCTTAGAAAGGAGAGGCTTGATCTTCACGAATTAATAGAAGAAGCCATCACACATATAGAATTAATTGTGGAAGATGGAGGCGGGTATGTGCAAACGCATAAAGGAGCTTTAAGGTCATCTATTCTTGCAAATCCCACGCATTTCACAAATGTCATTGTCAATATACTTGACAATGCGGTAAAATATTCCCCTGAAGAGCCTAAAATTGATATTTATACAGAAAATGTCAGGAACTATATCGTCATGAAAGTCCGCGATCAGGGCAGTGGAATGAGCAAAGCAGTCCAGAAAAAGGTTTTTGAGAAATTTTACCGGGAGCATACCGGTGATATACATAATGTCAAAGGTCATGGTTTAGGCCTGGCCTATGTAAAAAGAATTGTAGACGATCACCACGGAGATATTTCTGTGGAAAGCGATAGAGGAAAAGGAAGTACATTTATAATTAAATTACCACTAATATCTTAAATATGGAAACTGAAAATAAAAAGATTTTACTTGTAGAAGACGACCCAAACTTTGGAACGGTACTAAAAGATTACCTGGCCATGAATGACTATGAAGTTACACATGCCAAAAACGGAATGGAAGGTTTTGAAAAGTTCAAGAAAGATGATTTTGACCTTTGCATCCTGGACGTCATGATGCCGTATAAAGACGGTTTCACCCTGGCCAAGGAAATAAGGGAAAAAAATGAAGAAATTCCTATTATTTTCCTTACAGCCAAGGCTATGAAGGAAGATGTGCTTAAAGGTTATAAAGTTGGGGCAGATGACTACCTGAACAAGCCTTTTGACAGCGAAGTGCTGCTTATGAAGATCAAAGCAATTATGCAGCGTAAAGCGACCGACAGTGTTGCAGACAGTAAGCAGTTTGAATTTCAGATTGGAGATTTCCACCTGAACTCAAAACTCCGTTTTCTTACTTTTAAAGATGAAGAACCATCTAAACTGTCACCTAAAGAAAATGAATTGCTAAGATTACTGGCATTGCATGAAAATGATTTGATGCCAAGAGAACTTGCACTTACGAAAATATGGAGGGACGACAATTACTTTACCTCCCGTAGTATGGATGTTTATATTGCCAAACTGCGTAAATATCTCAAAAAAGACGAGAACGTGGAAATACTGAATATCCACGGGGAAGGTTTCCGGCTTGTGATAAGAAACAAGGAAGAAGCCGAGAGCTAGAAAGTTTTTCAGTTTCCTGCAAAATATTACCGCAACAAATGAGTTGTTGTGGTAGTATTTTGTATTTGTATGTTAACACTTCATTTTGAGAGTCTTCCATCCCTATCTGTATCTTTGCAGATAACCTACATGTAATGAGAAGACCCCCATCTTCATATAGATGCTTTTTTGATGCCTTTTTCTACCGGCACAATGAAAGGGTGCTCAAAAATGCCATTTCCGGCACATTATTTTTTCTTTTTTTTCTTCTGAATTTTGGGAGTGGACTTTATGCGCAGAACCCGGCTACTCAGGTTCCTTCCTACGAATGGATTGATAAGAAAGACTTACCCACGGTTTCCCTTTCTGTTACAGGTTTGAACTCTGAAGATGTTACCATTGCCATTGCGACAGATCATGAGGATAATGTGTATACTCTAACTTTTGGAAATGGAGTAGTAAAAAGAGACCCCAACGGAATTGTCATTGATGCAAATTTTATTACAGGATTGAGCAGTCCCCTTGACATAGCTGTCGATAAAGAAGGATTAATTTACATTGCTGATTATTTCGCAGGAGGAGAAACTTACAGAGATAATGGCCAGATCAAGATTTTTGATCAACAGGGAAATTACGTTAGATCTATTCTTACTTCTTTCTACAGACCTATGGGTATAGATGTAGATGAACAGAATGTTTACATTGCCGAATACAACAGTGGAGAAAAAGGGCCTGAAAGTAATGAACTCAGTAGAATTAGGGTTGTAGATAAGGCTACAAATAGTGTCCGAAGTACCAACAATAGTGTTGAACTTCCCTATCGCATAGCCGTAAATTCTGAGGGTAGAGTTTTTGTTAGTCAGGCAGGTGATAATGATTCTGCAGTACTAATTTTCGATAAAGACCTGAACTACGAAAGTAGACTTCCTGATGTGCAATCTCCTGGCAGTATAGTAATTGATGAGTTTGATTATGTTCACGTGGTTGAATTCGCAGAAAGAGTAAATTTCAGTGATTTTGTGAATTTTGAGGAACTAGGATTTTCAGATGCGCAGGATATAGCTGAAGACATAGATAATGGCGTTGAAGATAATGCCTTTGGAATGAAAATTTTCACTCCAGACTTACAATTTGAAGAATTCTACAAAACTAGAATTCAATTTCCGGTTGATATTGCTTTTAGCGATTGCGATAGAATGTACGTCAACAATGCATACGTTATCGGTGAGAGCTACTTTCTAATTGGCTATATTCCTGAAAAAATTGAATTCGACCTCGAAGTCTACGAAAGAACTCCCACTTTTGACAGTCTGGAAGGTCCTGAAATAACCTGTCCGGATGATATAGTTGTAACAACTGAACCCGGTGATGATTTTGCAATAGTAGAATTTGAAGAGGCTACTGCAACAGATAATTGTTCTGCTACTGTGACCCAGACTGACGGCGATCCTTCCGGAAGTGAATTTTCTGTGGGTATGCATACCATCGAATTCACTGCAACAGATGATTTTGGATTAAGCGATACATGTACTTTTACAATTACGGTGGAGCCTTCAGAAGAACCCGATACCTTGGAAATTATCTGCCCGGGAACTCAGACTGAGGACATGGCAGGAAGTTGCAGTTTTACCGTTCCAGATTATACAGAAATGGCTACGGTAAACAATTCCGCAGCTTCTGTCACACAATCGCCAGTAGTTGGAACCGCGATTAATGAAAATACCACTGTTTATCTAACAGCTACTTTTGAAGGAGAAACAGATTTTTGTGAATTTGAAGTCGTTTTGAACAATCAGCCGGAACTGAGTATTTCCTGTCCCGCGGATAGATCTGAAAATGCGAATTCAGAAGGCCTTTTTTCGCTCCCGGATTATACAGATGAAGCAGTGGTGAGCGGAAATTGTAGCGTATTTACAGTAACTCAGGATCCTGTGCCGGGAACTGAAATAGAAGAAGACACCGAGATCACCTTAATGGTAACTGATGCTGACGGAAATAAGGCTTATTGCGATTTTAAGGTTGAGTTAATTCAGCCGGAAGTACCCGATCCTTTGGAAATTACCTGCCCCGGCACGCAAAATGAAGACATGGCAGGAAGTTGCAGTTTTACCGTTCCGGATTATACTGGAAGGGCTACTGTGAACAATTCTGAGGCAACAGTTACACAAACGCCTGCGGCAGGTGCAGAGGTTACAGGAAATACAACTATTCGTTTAACAGCAACTTTTGAAGGGGAAACAGATTTTTGTGAATTTGAAGTTGTTTTGAACAATCAGCCGGAACTGAGTATTTCCTGTCCCGGAGATAAGATTGAAAACGCCAATTCAGAAGGAGTTTTTTCGCTCCCGGATTATACAGTTGAAGCAGATATAAACGGAACTTGCGGTGAATTTACTGTAAATCAGACTCCTTCGCCGGGAACCGAAATAGAGGAAGATGCCTCGGTTACCCTAACCGTAACCGATCTTGATGGAGATACAGACAGTTGTACTTTTGAAGTTGAGCTTATTCAGCCGGAAGAGCCCGATCCTTTAGAGATCACCTGTCCGGAGAATCGAACGGCAAGTTTAAGTGAGAGCTGTGAATTTTTAGTTCCTGATTTCCGAAGTAGCGCAGAAACAAATAATTCGGAAGCTGAAGTGACACAATCGCCGGCTCCCGGAACGATGATAAGTGAAAGTACAGAGGTGATTTTGACTGCCAGTTTAGGAGAGGAAAATGCCACTTGTACTTTCCAATTAGACCTTAAAGACAACATCTCTCCCGTAGCATCTTGCGTTTCAGAATTTACACTTTACCTCAATGAGCAGGGATTTGGAACTCTTTCGGCGACTATTATTGACAACGGCTCCACAGATAATTGCGGAATTGCTGAAATGACCCTGAGCAAAACTAATTTTACCACAGGAGATGTGGGTGAGCAAAATGTTACGTTAACAGTAATTGATGCGGCCGGAAATATGGATACCTGTGAAACAACTGTGACCGTGGAAGCTTATGAAGACGGTGATGGTCAGGTAAACTGCGTCGATTCTCTTGAACTCCCCTTAGACGAGAATGGGGAGGCGGTACTTACCCTGAATTACACAGGGAACGATGAAAATGAAGAAATAGAGTTAAGTAAATCCTTTTTTACCTGTGAAGATATTGGCACCGAAACCGTGACGGCGAATTACTGGGGAGAATTTACCGGCACCTGTGAGATTGAAGTTACTGTAGTCGATAATTTGCCGCCCAGGCTGAGTTGTATTTCCAATTTGGAACTGGAATTAAATGAGAATAACACAGCTTCCATATCCTCACAAGACCTTGGGATTACGGCAGTAGATAACTGTGGCGTAGACAATGTAACCGTAAGCAGAACGAACTTTACCCTGGAAGATGTAGGAGTGCAGGAAGTGGTTATAACTGCTACAGACAATTATGGTAATGTGAGCACCTGTACCACCATCGTAAATGTCATTTCTGATGATGTTCCTGCTCCCGGACTGCAGTGTGTTGGTTCTGTTGTTCTTGAGCTGAATGGAGACGGCGAAGCTTTCCTTCAGGTTGAAGATGTCTACACCACTAATGGTGCCGTTCCGGAAGACCTGGAACTAAGTCAATCTATTTTTTCCTGTGACGACATTGGAGAAACGGAAGTTGTACTTTCTGCGACTTATACCGGAGGTGATAACGAGAGTTGCATTATATCTGTGACAGTTACAGATCCTGAAGATAATTGCGCGACTACTCCCGTAGATCCCGGGGAGCCTGATGTATCTCCATACGTGATCATTTATCCCAATCCGGGAAGGGGAGTGGTGTACGTTGAAACTTCTGAAGATATTCAGCTACAAAGAGCCGAGGTTTTTGATATGCGCGGACGCTTTCTAATGGCGGACCAATTTGATGTTTCTGCGGAAGCAATAGAAGATTACAGCCTTGATCTAAGAAAATTCCAATCTGGTGTGTATACTATTATTTACTATTCCGAAGATAACAAGTTCATTCGCAGGGCGGTGATTAGTCTAAATTAACCGGCGTTTTGGCTTTCCAGGTGCGCAATAATTTCTTCCGCAGGAGTTTGGTAATCGAACCACTTTATATCAGGTTGTTTCCTGAACCAGGTAAGCTGCCTTTTTGCAAAACGACGGGTATTTTTCTTGATTTCTGAAACAGCTTCTTCTAAAGTGAAATTTCCTTCCAGGAATTGAAAA
>JACLAD010000082.1_pt1 | contig 10091 bp, 5 predicted proteins | sample 8027901 | NCBI WGS metagenome assembly JACLAD01 (sample SAMN15725071, study PRJNA655200) | protist metagenome | isolation source: fluorescence activated cell sorting (FACS) single amplified genomes of... | place: Spain: Blaines Bay Microbial Observatory, Mediterranean Sea | collected 2016-07-05
ACCAAGTTCGGAAGATAGTGACATTCATGTTCAAGAATCTGTTCCTACTCCTAAAAAACAAGACAATAACACAAAGGATAACGAAAAGAAGGACAAATCTAGTTCAAGTTTGAATTCGTGCACTGGTACTTTGTTAGACAGGGAAGCGGATCGCCTTGCACAAGAAAAGGCACAACAAGAAGAAGACGTAAATTTTTATGGCCTTACATACATTACGATTGGCTTGAAAGGCCATGGTAAAAACAATTTCCTATCCCATTTTGTACATGATAGAGGGATTTTCGATGTGACAGAAACAAATATGGGAATTTCTGATTCTATGCGGGCGGATATGCGTATCAAAGAAGACATTAGGGTAGTAAACACCAACGGCCTGGGCGCTAGTGGAGGTATGGAGATCCGTCCTGATAAAATTCATATGTTATACGAAGATCTTTCAGAAGTTGCTACAAATGCTACAAATCGTCAATTTGACATACAAGATGAAAGCGTCGGGCCAGACAATTTGATGCATGAGTTTGAAAGGAACAATCAGTTTTTACTAAATCGTGTTAAGAGGGCCAATGCTATTATCTTTGTATGGCGTGAGGAAGGTATAAATTGCGAGGAGGATGTACGAGAATTAAACGCCGCAGCAAAACGCGAGCTCATGACTTACAGAAGGTTGATCGGGCCCTCTTTATGGTCTAGAATGTTTATAGTATTTACAAATTGGACCCCAAAACCAATCTCCCCTCAAAAAGTATACGAAATGGGTTTAAAAAAGACATTCATCAAGATCGAAGAGGAATTTATTGCTAGGGAAAAGAAACGTGAGAATGACATACGCTCTCGAGTCCTTAAAGTTGGCGACAGGGTAAGAGTTGTTGATGTAGGTGATAGCAACCGTTATTTTGATTTGGTAAATGGCTTCGCTACGGGTATTATCAAACGTTTTCGGCCCGGTCGTATTCCTGGTATCAACCCCAATACTGGAGAGAAGATGAAACAAGAAGGTGATTTGCTTGATTTTGAGGTGGCAGATATCACCCTTGACCCCTCTAGAAACGGCCCTCTGTACAGATTAAACCCTTTAACTGGGCAGAAGATTAGAGGTAGGTTAGGTGACAAGAAGCATGAAGGGATGATTGCTGTACGACGGGATTGCATTCGCTTACTAACTTCTTTTAACAGAGGTGTTGAAGAAAAATGGCCTACTGAAAGGGGCATAAATTTATCTGCTATTGACGCGATTGAGAAACGCACCTGGGGTGTCGATTTTAACCCAGATAAAGATTTTTTCTTTAATGGTCATGAGTTGACGCATGAATCTAGGATCGACATTAGTCAAGCCATTTTGGCGAACCAGCCCTTTGCCATAAGATTTGAAAAAGACCGCGACCCTAAAACAGGCAGTGTGAGTTTTAACAATACCATTGACTACTACAAGTACAGCAAGGACCCGAAGAGCGTGAACTGGAAAAAAATCTACGACGTCCAAACAGTAGAAAACGAAGAACAACAGCTAAAGCATAAGTATTTCGTGCTTCCCGCTTCTAACGACGAGCATGATAAAATATTTGTCAATGTCTGCACTTCTACTACAAATCACATGTATCTATCTAGTCAAGATGTCAAGTCTCGGTGGTATGCTTTTGATGCAAATCCATGCGATTCTAAAGAAGTTGTTGTAAATCAGTGGCAAAAGGGAAAAATACATTGGGGCTCTTCCAAAAAAGGGCTTTTTGATCGTGAAAACGACTTGTTTAAGCTCAAGGATGTTGATGATTTTAACAAAACTTTCATAAGGAAGGAGAAGTACTACTTAGACAACACGCACACGTGGTATTTAACTAAAATCCAAGATCTCTCTGATGGCAAGAACAAAATCGACGACTTACAGAAAATCCTAGAAGAAGAAGGCAAAGCAAAAGCCGTTGAGGTGTTTCGGGAGTCCCGTAAGCATTGTGAAATCACACTTGTCACTACTGCTAGGGAACCAGATTATTCGGATATGATAAAAGACGGTATTAGTCAGATAAAGGCTCCGCGAGGAATTGATGCGGGCATCATGACCAACAGCGACTTACTCGTTCCTGGTACGCAAGCATTTCAAAAACAACAAAATCGTACAAAACTGTACGAATTTTTGTAGTTTTGTGTGTGTTTCTAGTAGTTTTGATGTTTTTCAAAATTTTGTGCAAACAGGTTGGCAAGAGGTCAAGATTGAAGATAGCGGCATGGCGTCATGGGCAGAACTGATGTTTGGAAAATCCCTCCTACCCGGAATGAAACTCGCGCACGACAAACGCCAGGCACAAAAACATCGTAAAACTCCAAAGAACAGAAAACCATTCGACGAAAAGAACGCCCATGTCTTATTCCAGTACGACGAAGCAAACAAACTAAGACCTACGCAGGAATCTAGAAATATCGCCTGGCAGCATTTACTCCAGTTCGATAAGTACTACCAGATGGCGCTTTCACATCTATTTTTAGATAATAAAGAAAACTATGACGCTTTTGTGCAGTATGTTCTTCAATTTGAGAACTATGCGGTAATCAATTCATTATAAATAATGAAGCCAATGAAACATATAAATCACAATTTATTTTTTGTATTAAATATAGTGCTTGTTTTTATACATACTAAATAGTTATTTTGTTTGTATTGTAATTAGTACGAAAGATTCAAGGGTTTCGAAGAGCTAAGTGAGTACAAATCCGTTGTCCTTTACAAGCAAGGCGATGTATATGTCGATGTTGATCACTCTTGCATCGATGGTTCCGATCAAATTTTGATCCAACCAAAGCAGCACGGTGTTATCATTGACAAAGCCCAAGTGAAGCTCGGGGAATTGTATAAGAAGAAGGTTGTAGAGCTTTACAATACAAAGTACAAGCAATTTAGCCTTGACTTGAAAGCTTACCCCGACATCAAATTCGTACAGATCGAACAAGACCTCTTGCCGGAGAAGTTTGATCAAGATTACAAAAAACATCACAAAAATGGTCATTTCTATATCAAAATCGACTCAAAAGTATATTCAAAAAATGATGACGAAGTATTCAACACCTTGAAACGGTTATTGTCGAAGGACCAAACGCCAGGTTTGTCGTTTGAAAAGTGGGATACTGCCCAAATTATGGTATGGGTTGACGTCTTCAAGGAGTACAAACTTGGCGAGTGTGGCTTGTCTAGCATTCTGGACATAAAAACTACCTCTCAAGAATTTTTTCAAGAGGCGTTTGAAATCATGCCGTATGACTACAAAAGTGATATTCTAGAAATCGAAGTTGACATTGGGCTTCTTTCTACGGATATCAATCAGGGACATGCGACCAATCAACAAAATACCATTATTCTAGAACGTGCTAACGTAGATTGGACCTTACAGTACCTTTTTCAAGAAGTTAAGCAAGATATTCATACGCTTTATGGACAACATCACGCACTTCAAAATTCGGAAGTCGTCCCGCAAGATTTATTTTTGTACGAATCTAGTGCCAACAAATGGGATATAGTCACCGACGATTTATTTAGTGATTTACTAAAAAAGACATTACTAGCCAAACATTATTCTGTTGACAAGCAGCAAATCCAAAAGTTACGTCTCAAAGCGCAAGTACCATTACAAAGGTTTAACGCGGATTTTGAGGTAGTTATTGACTTTGGGGAGCGCTTGTATTTCCTACCTCCTGATTCTTTTACGGGCGCAAACGGTTTCTTCACCAGAAACATGGTACTTGCAGACACGATCGTTGACTTAGAACATCACTTTCTGGCATTGGAAAATACAGGGTGCCTTCGTGAGTTGCATCGAAACCGTTGGATTTCTGACTACCACATCCTAGAACATGGAAAAACGACCAACATCAATTCTAGTCCTGCTACGTTGTTGAACCATTGGAAAAAGGCGTTGAAGCATGCAGAACAGAATAATGGCCAGCGCAAAAAGTTTGTCATCAAGATCATCTTGACGAATGACTGTCCTATGAATTCATTAGCCAACGAATTGAAGGCTATTGTGTGTGCTGTCGGCATTAAAGAAACAGTCGGTATGAAAACTATCGTAGACGGTCTAGTAGAAAGACGCATCACGACTGTAATCCAGCTGGCGACATTGAGCAACGGGGATGTGCAAGCGTTTTGTCAGCGACCAAACATGCAGGTAATACTAAACAAAAATTTCAAGGAACAAAATCATTGAAAAACATTCTTTTTAAATTTATATTTTGAATTTGTTTAAAACTGTTTTTTGCAATTTTTTGAAAATTTGTTATTTTTTCATTTTTTGCTATGATTTTTAGGAAGCGGATCCGCGGTTTAGGCGTATGTGGGAAACGGCTAATAATGTGGCGAATCTTGGCGACGCAGCAAAACTAGTATCACAGCATAATTTCCTTAAAGGTCAAAATATTATGCTCACACAGCAACAGGGCAACGTTCGCAATGCTATAGTAGGTAATTTTCCTGCCATGACCTGGTCCAATACTTTTGATTTGGAAAAATCCCGTGCTGTAATCCAGCATGCGGAAGCGGAGATCAAGGAAAGAGAATATTTTTTCTCATCTGATGTAGTACTAAATGAACGGAAATCAGAATTTACGAAAACAGGGAGGATGTATGGTGAATTGCCCCCTACTATTGAAGGAACTACCAAAACCATTCAAAAGTTCAGTAATTTCGTGTCTTCCAGTGCCAAAGCTGCTCGGGATTCAATGCGGTCTTTCCCAAGTACAAACCAATCTTATCTCAAGGCACCTGCACATGCACTCAACGCTAGGATTGCTACCTTTGACAGGGCAAGCCTGTATGATAAAGAGGAATATATGAAAAAAGAAGGCGATGTACAAGTAAAAGTAATCAACGTTGGAAATCCACTTTATCCTGAAGAAGTCAAACCAGCTCCTTTAAAAACAAAAGAGCTAGCAAAGGTTTCTATCACAATTAGGCCTGAAGACATACAACCATCCGTAAAAATGCAGGAAGACTGGTGCTATATCTACTGCCTACCCCTAGAAAAAGCACAAGAAGAAATATCCAAATTCGCCGACAACTGGGGAGTTTTTGCAGTAACCCATATGAAAATCGGCGGTGCATATTTCACACACAGGGATGATTTTCAAACGTACGGGGGGATTACTGACAGTGCAAACGCCAACGTCTTTGAGCGCGACCTTGACAGCGGTATCAATTGGCAACCTTTACCCCCAAGTAATGCGAGGAACACTGATACTACCTACATTGGTCTTTGGGAATACTTAAACAAACATCCAGACACCTTAAAAGCCAGTCGCAAGGCTAAATTCCCCGACGAAAGTGACGAGCAACGCAAAATCCATCTGGAAAGAATGGAGGAGATGTATTACGAGCATTGGCTGCTTAATATTAGTAATTTTCGTACTGCCTTGTTGGATGGGGAGAACTATTTACAAACTGTATACCAAGAAGAAGAACAATCATTATCTAGGTACGGCGGCGTACTGACTCCCCTGCAAGAAAAATTAGCTGAGGCAACGGCAGCTCTAGACCGTGCCTTGTTACCTCAAGATGTGACAAATGAGTATTACATGCCCGGCTGGAAAGCGCGCAAAAATTCAGTAGATCAAACTATCAAAGCATACGGAGAGGTCTATAATGAGATCTTGCGTGTCATGAAGAAAGTTGAGGACCTCGATTTTTGCAATTGGGGTACGTTTCCACTTTGTACACAAAATTCTGTTAAAAGCAGTTAACCAATTACGTTTGTGTCAATTTTTTTGTACGAATTCGTTTTTTTTATTTTGTGGAAAGGTATTCAGAAGTCTGGCAGGCGACGCAATGTGGCGGAAGAGCATGAGGCACATTATTGGGAAAACAAGCCTGTTATGGGTTTGTTAGGCGTTTCTTGTCAGTGTTGGACCGCCGAAGCCACAGTTTGGCGCTGGCGGGCAGGCAACAACAACACCATGGAGAAGTATGAGTTTACTAAGGTTTGGGGGTATAGCGGCTCCATGTGTGAAAATTTCCATCCCAAACCTCGTACTACTTGATCACAATCAAACAACATACAATTAGTCAATAAATGTTACACATTCAAAACCAAAATTCATGCTAAAACTGATTTTTAATGCTTGTTGTAACTTGTTTCTTTTTGTATCAAACATTGTCAGCCAAAGACCAGACGCAGTATCCTGAGCCGCATAAGGGATGTCCAGGTAACTTGAATAATAAAAAAAACATAGCCAAAAACATTCGAAAATATACAAATTTGACCAAAAAATACGTCCAAAAATATTTTTCGATTTACTTTTACTGTCGAATTTAGTTCAATGTGTGGTTTGTATTTTTATTATAGGTTGTGGGAAGTTATGGACTAAAGAAGAAAAAGAAGCCGGGCAGACCCAATGCATGACCGAGGTAACAAAAATTATAATATTGAAATTTTCACACAAATTTGGGTTTTTTTAATGCTTTTTGTTGATTTTTGAATGTTTTCGATGTGATTTTATGTTTTTCAATGTTTTAGGAATGCCCTCATCATGGCCAGTATGCAATTACGTTGCAAGATCCCACAGAAGAGCAGATGAATGAATTGCTTGACCAACGCCCCGAAAACATGTAAAACTACCACAATTATTTAGTTTTTACGCTGCATTGTTAGTCTAAACAATTCGATTTAACATTTTTATACCAGAATTCATTCGTTTTTTGTAAGTCAAGAAATGTAAAAAAGTAATATGCGATTCTACAAAAACGATTCATAATTTTTTTCAAGATTACATATGATACACATGAATTCGCAGAAACAAAAAAGAAATAAGACACATGAAGCTACAAATTATTAGAAAAGATCAAATTTGTATAGCAAGTACAGTGACAAAAAAATATTTTTTTGATGACACAATATTCATTCACTCTGCGTGCGCTCTTTCGTCGTTGGTTGGTCGTACGTTTTTCAAGTTTTATTTTTGCGTTAGGGCAATGTGCCAAATTGTGATCCATCAAGAATGAACATTATTAGGTTGCGTTCTGGGCCTATTTACGGTCCGCGACCTGACATTCATCATTGTCAGACTATCTTCACCCACAAGAGGGTAAAAACCAATCATTTTTGAGAATCTCGAAAGCACAGAAAAGACCAAAGAAAACCGTAAGAAGTAAAACTTAGATATTAGATACGTAGTCTAGTGAAGTAGTAGTTTTAGTCTAGGTCATAAAATAGTTCATATATAAAATGTAAACTTAGCTAGATTTGAAAATCATAAAGTTCAAAATTTTATCATCTGTGTCATTCATGTATTCCCTTCTATCTACCATCAAACAACAACCAACCAACAACGTTTTCAAACAACCAACAACGTTTTCAAACAACCAACAACGTTTTCAAACAACCATCTACCTAACTTTTTTAAATATCAAATGATAGATTCAAACGCCTAAGCTCAGCTTACAACTACTAATCAAGTCTATATCAACTACAACAGCTCTATAAGCTATAACAGCTCTATAAGCAAACAAGCTATAAAACAGCAAATACAAAGTTTTAAGTTTAAAACAGTAAATCCAATTACAAAAATATGTCTATGAATTCCTCTCACCATCAACAACGCTTGTCTGCTGCCAGCGATCCGTTGCAATCGCCAAGAGGTTTCTCCAAGGCCGATCTGCAAGCGGCGATTGACGCCGGCAACGAATATCGCTACGACCGCCCTGGTTCCGTCGGCAGTGTATACAGTCATACTGTTTACGAAAACAGAGTCTCCTATGGAGAACAAGAACACGAAAGGAGATGGTCACACGCGGAGCAGGAGCAGTACGAACGCGAAATGTATTACCAACGTGCGAGGGCCATGTCCATGGCGCATCCCGACCTGCCTCCTCGTCCTAAACCTAAATTTGTGAGGTCCTCTACTGTGAACAAGGATATGCAGTACCATGAACAAGGCGACGAGCAGTTCCTTGATTGTTTTGAAACAGCGTCGTGTCCCCCAAGCGCCTTGGAGCCTGGGGAAGAGGCTTTATATGCAGCCCAAAAACACATGGAGGAAGTTTGCGAAAGAATGCATCGGGAATCCATCCGCCGTGAATCTATCATGCATGAACAACTTATGCGCCGCCAATCCACGTCTTTGTTTGAGAACATGCGTCGGGCAAGCGTCGCGAGAGAATCCCTTCGCAGGGAAAGCATGATGCGGGAAAGCATGATGAGGAAACTCTCCGAGGCGAGCGTCAAAAGGACTGTAACTCCCCCTCAGGAAGATCTTGAGACGCGAGTCGACGCAGGGTCGCCGGAAATGTTGCCCACAAACCCTAATATGTTGTCGACCACTGCCATGCCGTCGATCTATAACATGGGATTCATGCCATTAAGTCCTGGCGGTCAAAACAACATGTTCATGTCATTAAGTCCCGGCGGAGGAAACAACATGTTTATGCCATTGAGTCCTGGTGGTCCAAACAATTTCGTTTTGTCCCCTATGTCCGCACAACAATTTTCAATGTTTTCTGGACCTTTGTCGCCGGTTTCAACTCAGGACATGACGCCTCCGATGCAGCCGCTCTCTATGCCTTTGCTTCCAAGCCCTATGAGTCCTGTGTCGTACAGCATGCCTCCGCAACAACCGCCCATGCCTTACAACAAGCCGCCCTTGCCTCCTATGCACACCCGAAAGCCTCCTCCACCGCCGGGACCTAAACCAGCCAATTTGCCAACGGATGTGTCTCCGGCGGAGCAAGAACTCACCAAATTGAAACAAAAGTTTCAGCATATGAGCAGTATCATGCATGAGCAGTATAAAGGCATGATGGCTGAAGGCGACGCAAAAACTTTCAATACGGCCTCCGGAGCCGTAACCCTTCCCAAGAACTTTTCCGCTCCTAAGAAAAGAAAAGACGAAAATGATAAGGAAAATTATGGCAAACGCCTGACTTGTTCCTTTGTGGTGCCGGAAGAAATCCAATCCACGAAAGCATTCCGTGCCGCTTCTTACTTGATTGGTAAAGGCGGGCAACACATGAAGAAGATCGCCTCCGCTACCGACGCGAAATTGCGTATTCGTGGCGTCAATTCCGGTCATCTGGAAGGCCCCCGCATGCAAGAGTCATTGGACCCTCTTCAACTTTGCATTTCCGCGCCCAACGATGAGAGCATGGCGAAGGCTCAAGAGATGGTCAAGAACTTGTTTTTGGACATGTATGTGGCTTTTTCGAAGGTCGCGTCCTCTGACCAATCCCATGTCGACTATCCTATCACCATTATTGACGGAGACATCGCCCGCGCTGAAGGGAAAGAATAAACGAACTTTTTTTGGAAGAAACAGTTTACACAATCAATTGATGTAATTATATACTGTCGTTTCCAGGAAATGCGTCGTGGAAGCTCAACATAATGATAAGGTAATAACATGGAAAACCAACCATCTTGGAATTTTCAAAAAACTACAATTTGAAGAACGAATCTAATAAAATACCTTCAAAAAAATATCTAGCTCTACAAATAATAAAATGTAAAACAAATATTTGATAATGTCTTGGAAAAGACCGTCCGGTAAAGAGCCCAAAAAAGTATAACTAGAAAACTATCCGTATAATTTGGAAAAACAAAAAAGTACAAAAAAATCTATCGTTTTATCTCATACAAGTCACAAAAAGTACAAAAATAATACCTCCGCTTTATTATAAAAAACCTCCGTTTTTCATCTTATACATGTCATCACATTCTTGTCGACTCGTAATGTCAGTTGTCTTGTGGCTTTAGTAGTAGAAGAAGAAGTCAGAAAGTGGTAGTAGTCTGAGGCTGTAGTAGCATCAAGTGTTTTGTAGTCCCGAGATTGTAGCCTAGCAGTAGTGATATCTTAGACATAGTATTCCAAAAATCTGCTTCGAGTGTTTGAAAATTTACCAAGACGTGATTTGGGGTGTGTGCGCGTGACAGGTTAGTCCTACGACATACCTGGAATACGCACTCACGTACCAACACGAAACAAAAAACCAAAACGAAGACTACGTTTTACAAAATATCAATTAATCTTTGTTCTATACGTGTATCTACCCCCACCTCTACCTGTTACCCCCCGTAACAAAACTAATAACAATCAAACTAACAACGATAACAATAACAAAATAC
>JACLAD010017358.1_pt1 | contig 10090 bp, 6 predicted proteins | sample 8027901 | NCBI WGS metagenome assembly JACLAD01 (sample SAMN15725071, study PRJNA655200) | protist metagenome | isolation source: fluorescence activated cell sorting (FACS) single amplified genomes of... | place: Spain: Blaines Bay Microbial Observatory, Mediterranean Sea | collected 2016-07-05
TTTAAAAATCACAATTAATGTTAAAAAATAATATGTTACTTTACTAATTTTTACATTAGAACCAGACAGATATTAGTTTTTACATATACTCTAACTATGTATCACATATTAACAACCCAAATATTAATATGAAACGGTTTTTTGTAACGGATATTTTCTGTTTTGGTATGCTTAATGCTATCCTTATGTTATTGATTGGTCCTATCATATAACTACTATTTATATTCTAAGTACAAAAAGCTTAATTTTACCTATCAAATGATGATAATTTGTACTTGAAAGTGGAAATTAGAATACTATAAACTACTCAAAAGCTTCAAAAAATCCAAAAATATCAAATTTTCTTATACTAGAATTGGTGTAATTTTGGCCAATTGTACTTGGCTTTTGTATAGAAAATGATAGGGAAAAAAATTACATCAATTCTGGTATAACTCCCATGGCCATAGCATTACAGGTTCCTTAGCAAGAAACATGAACTTTTTGATGTCCAAAAAGTTCCTATATAAACCACTGAAATTACATCAATTCTGGTATAAGTGTACTGCCCACTCCATTGTAATTTAAAAAAAAAAAAAACATTAGACTACAATTAGAACAATAGGTACGTAAAAACGTGAAAAAACTTGCAAAAATTACACCAATTCTAGTATAAATTATACCAGAATTGGTGTGTCGTGAGGGGTAAATTGTGGATCATCGGCGGGTTTTCTTTTCTATTTTAATTTGTATAATAGTTGAAGTTATATAATAATACCTGTACTTGTAGTTTAAGTTTTGCAGTTTTGCACTTTTGCACTTTACCTGTTACCTGGTACCTGGTGGTAATTATTATTATAATAAAGAATATAAGAATATAGTATTATTAGTATAATAGTACCACAAGTATATAGTAAAAAGAGAATATAGTCTATTAGATATAAAAAGCTGAGAGAGAGAGAGTTGTATTTGTTGAGCTATATATATATTACTATAAACTATTTGTCGTCTTTTATATCATCACATTCTTCAAATCTTGTTTCAATTGTTTTAAAAATATTATATATATTATATATATGAATAGCTATATACGTATATATATTATATTTTATATATTGCACAACAATTATTATGCCGTATAATCGTCATCGTTCAAAGGCAAGGACAGCAACAAGGCGTGCAAGGGCTGCAAAAAGATCAGGTAATCGATATAAAGCAAATCGATATAAACGTCAAGCTAGAACTCAACAACGTAAAGCTAGGCAATTTGATAGTAGATCACGCGCCTCTAAAAGAGCTAAAGCAAACAATACGCGACATAATTATTCTTCTTCTTCAAGAAATAATAATTTCTCCTCAAGTTTATTCAGAAGTAATAACACTCTCTTTGGTAATAGTAATAATAATTACTCTTCCAATTATAGAAGTAATAATCATATAACATACGGTAATGGAAGACGCTTCAAACAATTTGGTAATACTAGATCAGCCCCTCAACGCATTTACCATCCCACCAAAACATTTGAGTACATTGTAAACGTTGAATTTCTTCCAGAGCCTACCATATTAAGTATGATGGATACAACAGGTGATGGCATAGCGGACTCCGCAGCTATAGATACTACTGGAGATGGTGACCTTCGTATTGTCCCCGCTGTCGTATTTGTTGAGAAATTCATAAATGTTATATTATCAGATAAGCACTGCAGGTCTTCGACCAGTATATCGTCGATGTGGATATATATGACAGTAGAGCATGTATTGTGCAATTTTCTTGCAAAATTTTCGAGTGAAAAAAAAATAAGCGTTTTGTTGAATTTTATGCGTCGTCCTTTTTTTTTTTACAAAATTGCTGATTTCAATTGAAATGATAGAATCGAATTTACAAAATGCGAGGGTAATTATTATATTTTAAAACAGATTACTTTATTATTTGGGTCGGTGCTCAACAACAAATAATAAATGGGCAACGACAATGATATTGATAGATTTGACTGTTTTATTGAAACGATATTTTATTTGAGATTAATTCATCTACGTTTTATTGTGTTACAACTAAGGTATATATATCATATACTCAAGTATAAGTATGAGATATTCTGAATGTTATTTGTATATAGAATATATAATTTATATAATATATAGGAATATCATTACATGTAGCTTGAATATTGTGAACAACACCTGCTGAAAAAAAAAAAAATTACGATTTTTAAGTGTTGCAAGTATACCACAAGAGACACAAAAAGTATATATAAAAATCCTATCACATTTTGCAACTTATCCTTAATCTATTCATACCACAGCTGGAACCACCAGATTATTAAGATACGGGGATTACTAGTATATATATATAGTACATCAGGTATATATATTATAAAAGAAAAGAGAAAGCTATATTTGCCATATTTTACACCACGCACTTTTTACTTGCATTCATGTAAAATCTATCATTTAATTGCCTGGATTGGGTTGCAATTCATATTTTGCCTCACAAATATATTAGTCTCGTGTATACTTAAAATGTAGACACACAACCTCTATCATCTTGTGCAATTAAAAAATATAATGTGTTATAATATTTTTAATGCATAAAAACAGGATTATCCAATGTCATAATACGATCTTCATCTACAATTCGTTGGCGCAAATCTTTCGGTACACCAAATAGACCTAAATGAGTTACACCATCATAAAATTTCAAGTTGCCATTGATTCGTTTAGCAATTTTATCATTTACATTATCAATGCCAACAGTTAATACGGATTTTTGATCTTGTTGTAACTTTTCATTTACATTTTCATTATAATCTTCTTTGGCTGGTCCACCAAATGCTACATTGAATCCCCAAACAGAGCCAAAACTTGGGATATCAGCTTGGAAAGGAGTTACATTATTAAATGCACTTCTTAATGTACGATGTATTGTGCTTCCACATTCATCAATATTAATAAAAGATCCAGGACCTGATTGCGTCACAAACACTCCATTTTTCGCTAATCTACCAGATGAAAATAAAAATTGGTAAAAGTCTTGAGTATACAATGCAATACCAGGACCTGCTTCAATTGGATCAGCAATATCCATAATAATTACATCATATTCACGCGTATCTTTCTCCAGAAAACCTTTTGCATCACCAATTACTAACTCAAGTCTAGAATCATCACAAACACCTTCACTCCATTGCTTCAATTCTTGTTTGCTGATATCTACTACCACTTCGTCGATATCAACCATGACGCATAATTCCACGGAGGAGTGTCTTAAAACTTCACGTGCAGTTGCAAGTTCACCACCACCACCAATATAAACACGTTTTGGATTAGGATGCATTAACATAGCTGGATGTACTAATGTTTCGTGATATACATGTTCATCAGCTTCCGCAGATTGTGTTTTTGAATCTAAAACTAACGTTTTTCCAAATTGATCTGTTTCAATAATTTGCACATGTTGAAAATCAGATTGTTTTTTGAATCCTAAATTTTTCAAGCGCATTTGTATAGCCCAATCTTCCGTCACTTCTTCACGAAACCAATAACCAGATGTTACTGGTGGACCTTCTTGTTTTTCATCTTCTACATTTGATGTCATAATTTATTATATTTAATTTATTCTTTGTCCTTTTTTTCTGTTAAATATTAAATATATAATGTTTGTACATAAAATTATATCAGTAATCTATATGTTATATAATAACTGGTGTTAAACGTTGTATATATTTGCGTATTTTCAATGTGTCACAAAAAGAAATACAAAAAATTATATACATTTCCCGATCAATAATATTATTCGCAAAAAAAATAATAAAATTTGTGGATGAATATATATTTTTTTAGACGCGGTCGTCGTCTCGGCCGGTGGTGGGTTATTGCCCCCAGAGACATAGATTTATAGTGCTATGTGCCTTGTAAATCCCATCCAAACAGTGCAAATAACAGGTATTTTCCATCCTGTGTCAGCCTAAATTGCGTTCAAAAAAACAATCCCAAAACAGGTGTAAATTGAATGGATTTGGATTTTTGTATACTTGATTCTATTTTCATCCTATCCAATTGTTTCTTTGGTTTCCACACAGAATAATAATCAATGCTATATTACCATCTTAATCTGGTGGTATATGATAGAGCTATATCATATTTCGGGGTGATGAGTTTTTGACCGTATTCATCATAATACTATAGAAAATTTTTAAAAAAAAACTTTTTTAAATATAATTTTGTGAAACATATACATATCACATGAAATGGGGATGGAGAGAGAAGCAATGTAGAGTGTGAATTGATATATATATAGACGTGTGTATACGTGTGTGTACGTGCGAATAAGATAGGGTGATTTTTTTTTACCCCCCAACAAAATTGAAAAATCGTATATGTAAAACATATATTACGATAATAATCTAATTCAATTTATTTATTTATTATTACCATTATAGGAGAATCTCACAATATACACAATACAATATGTCAGGGTCACCTTTTTTAACATTAACATATGCATTATTAGGTGGATTGTTCATGGGGACATATCCTGTACCAATTAAAACACCCGCTGTAATTAAAGCAAATGTTCATCCTGTTATTTTTCAATTATACAAATCAACTGTAGTATTTATATGTGGTTTTATATTTTTAATACCTCGTTTAATTAATCCAAGTTTAGGACCTGGTTGTACTATGACAACTAGTCAACCTAGTACAAAAGATGTTCCTATTTTTGTGTTCACGTATTGGGGTATCATTTCCGCCATAGGGTGGATTCCAGCAGGACTTGTGACTATTTTTGCTGTACCAATTATTGGTGTTTCATTTGAAATATGTATTGCTGCTGGTTCATCATCTATTTTACAATTTCTTGTATTTTGGCTTATATTAGGTGAAAAAGTCAAGTTACATAGTTGCGGTGAAAATTGTTCGTTTTATTTAGCACCTGTATGGCTATTTCTTATAATTGTAAACATGTGTGGAATGGTTTATTCACCGCAATTTAAAAATTTACCAAAATGGCTTAATGGTGGAAGTTATATTCCAGGTATATCAAGTGGAGAAGATGAAGAAAACGATGAAGAATTCAATAAAGAAGAATTACCACCGTTATTATTATCAACAAATAATAGAAGTAAAAATAATAAGAATAATTCATATGATTCATTTAATCACAATACTGATGATAATGATATTATTGGATTATCACGATACAAACAAGGTAATACATGGGCAAATGCAAGGCCGTTTTCTTCCATATGGATAATAGGTGTTGTAGCTGCTGCTTTTTGTGGTGTATTTGCATCTATACAATATTCAGCCGTAACACTAGGTAAAGAATATGAACAACGTAAAGAAAATTGTTTTCGTAATACAAATAAAACTTGTTCGCCACGATTATTAGAACAATTTAATGATTTAGGTAGTTGGTATGTTTCCTTTGGTATTGGAGCATTATTAGTTACCTTGTTTTGTATTTTTTTACTTGGATGTTGGCGTTTTATATGTAGATTATATTACTCGAATGATAGGACAAATGTATACCATGCAATTCCATTGATACCACCATTGCAATTTAAAATTATGAAAAAACCTGGTATTATTGCAGGAATATTTTGGGTCTTAGGAAATGTATTTTGCACACTTGCTGTTGTTACCGGTGGGAATGCAATTGCCAATGCTCAAATGGTAGCAGCAATGTTGATTACATCAGGTTTGTGGGGAATATTATATTATTCAGAAATTAGAAAAGGAAATGCAATTGTATGGGGATTTTTTGCTTGTTTAACTATGATATTTATGATTTTATTGGGTTTGGAGAAGGCAGAGTGAAAATTAAAAAAATAAAAAATTCTCTTACTCTCGTAATCTGATACGTTCGTAATGTGTGAATATGATAAAATTTTACTTATTCTTTTTTATATTTTTATATTCTTATATTGATGCATAAAATATGATAAAAAAAGAAAATTCGTTATGCATTTGTACATGTGTGTGTGATGAACAATATTTTAATGATGATATTAAATAACACTACACAGAATTAAAAAAAGTTCAAACAAAATCTCTCTAATATACCTTTTAATAAATTCACCGACAACTCTTCACCCACTCGTCATCCCAATACTAGGATATGGAGATACTACCAGATTAGTCGAGTGCCTCGCCGCTTTGCTTCAGCAAAGATACCAGATGATGTGAGATGTGGGCAATATTTTATCTCCTGTTCCTGTCAAGAAAAAGAATTATTGGGTAACATTGAAAAACTCTAAAACAATTAGCACCGAAATGGACAGGTTTTATCGCACTAACTTCAAGGAGAAAAAAAATAAAAAAAAATTATTATATACGTACACATATGAGTAAGAGAAAATTTTTATTATGCATTTTAATATATATAAAAAAATATGACAAACGTCGTATTATAAAAAATTTGATAGCATTGGCAATAATCCATGCCTTGGGCATGCCTGGGCATGCATAAACATCCTTGAATAGCATTCAATGATGTAAAATGGGAGATGTGTTACAGCTCTCCATAACCCATAACCTTTCTTTGCATACATACAAACCTCTCTACCAAATATGCATAAATTAGTATACTAAATTAGTACTTAAATTAACTACATTTTGTGAAATCCACTACTATAATATATAATCATCCTTAATCCTTAATAATCCTTCTCACTTCTCATTTACAAAGTACAAAGGACAAAGGACACGTGCACACCCCTGGATGATTGGAACATGGAAGAATGTAATATCATATATACGACGAAGAAAATTTTCTAACAATATATACAACATATTGTATAAATATGTCAAGTTCACATCCAAGTATTAATAATAATAGTAACAACAACAATAATAATATGGAACTACCGAAGAAGAAGAAACAACCGAAAGTTAAATTAAGTGACCGTATAATTAATTTTACTTCCTGTGCTATGCATATAAGTAAAATAGCGCTCAGAATTCCTGGTTATGGGCTGTAGCTAGGGAAGACGAGGCGTTTAGTGAAGGGATCGAGTAGGCCTGCCCGCTGGCCAGGCCACTTCAGACTAACTCCTTTATAAAAATTCATTGTGTAAATTAAAATGAGAGCAAGAAAATAATGTAAATGTATTACCACAGAGTATATTTTAACAATTTTAATAAATTAAAAAATAATTAATTTTAATATATAAAAAATTCTCTTATTTAATAATTTATAAAGATTTTATTTACTAAATTATATATATTAAATAAAAGTTTTTTATTTTTGAAAAAATATAAAAAAATTAATAAATGACATTTCAAGAATAAACACATTCTGATATATTTGATGGAGGGACAGGATAATCAGGGTAATACAATGCAGCTGCTGGATCACAATAATTTAATTGTGGGGGATTCTTTGATTTATCATGTTTTAAATCTTCATACATGTTGTCTCTAATCATCATTGCTTTGTTAACGATTTGTTTATATAATTCTGGTGCATTTATTGGATATTTTTCCTCGATATCTTCCTCAATATTGTATACAATAGGTTTCGATGTAACATTTGTGCGCCCAGGTACCCAATAAGAGGTGCATCCTTCTGTATAAAAATGTATTTTGTAGGCATTTACACGAATTGCATAAATGACATCTCCTCTCCAATATATAAAGGATTCATGTGGTGAAGGTTTATCATTATCTCGTAAAATATTTAACAAACTTTTACCATCCATTTTATTGATTGTATCAATCTGCAAAGAAGAGGATTCTTCATATTCTGTTGATAATAATTCTAAAATAGTTGGAAATATATCCATCGTTGTAGATAATTGCATCCGCACTTCGTTGGTAGGCAATACAGATCCATAAGGAAAACCCCATATTAAAGCAGGCTCACGCACACCCCCTTCCCACGTTGTACCCTTCATGCATTTAAATGGACCCATAGACCCCAAATTGCCGTGACCACCTTGTGCACCGTTATCTGATGTAAAAAACACAATGGTGTCTCTTTCGTTTTCATTATGGCCATTTCGAATAGTCTGTAATATTTGCCCAACAGACCAATCTAATTCTTGGACTGCATCGCCATATAATCCTCTTCGACTTGTTCCGCGAAACTTTGAAGAAGCGTAAACTGGTAGATGCGTATTATCAGGTGTATAGATTAAAAGAAATGGAGGTTTATCTACAGTATTGCTATCCTTATTGAGCCTATGTTCTTCAATATATGAAACAATTTTTGATGTATAAACTTGAATCAAGTCGTCGACCGGAAATGGTTTTCCAGCAGCTTCTGAAATATTGCATTCATGCTCATAAGTTGGGTCCATACCGCCTTATATACACGCAAATGTATGTATGTTAGTGATATGAAGATTTTCAAAATGTATTTTTTTTTTGTTTTAAGAATAGAAATTACGTGTATTATTATTGCGATACTTACCGTTAACTAATCTTCCAATAACATCATTATCTTTCATCAAAACGGTGCAAGGAAAGTGTAGAGATGCAATATGGTCATGTGTGCTTGGTGTGCCATAGTACGATTGAAAGCCGTGTTGCAGCGGTAAATATTCTTTTTTCTGGCCTAAATGCCACTTGCCAACTAATTTGGTATCATATCCATATTTTCCCAATGCTTCTGCAATTGTAATTTCATTCCTTGGTATTCCTCCAATCCCGTCTTTTCTTTGCCAGGAGTCCATAGCAAAGGAGGTGTTTGCGTACATACCAACGCGTACAGGATAACGCCCTGTTATCATGGCAGCACGACTTGGAGTACAAATTGGCGCGGCCGAATAAAACTGTGTTAAAGTGATCCCTTCCACAGACATCCGATCCAAGTTTGGCGTAGATATTGTTGGATTTCCAGTGAAGTGAAGGTCTGAATATCCTAAATCATCAGAATATATAATGATTATATTTGGGAATTTTTTTTTATTAAAAGTTGATGATGATGCATGTTTGCCGGACGATGATGATGGCAAACCGATAGCAATTGGCAGCAACAACAATAGTGTCAGTAATACCATAGTTTTAATAAATTAGAAGCAGCAATCACAATTAAAACAGGTTTCTTTTCCCTGTATGCTACGTGTTCAATTTGTTTGACCATAAATTTTCAAATGCTACTCGGTAAAACAGATTAAGATCCTGACTAAAAGATCCTGACTTTTTTCTTCCTGATGATATATCAATCCTGACTATTTTAAGCCCTTATACTGTGTCGGTGCTAAGTTATATACGTATATATAAAATTCATGATTTTCGTAGAAAAAATCTATAGGAATTATAATGCACGAGATTTGATAGTAAAATATGTAATTTGTACTTATTAGTATACTAAAATTTATTTATCAACGGAAGTCCTCTCTCAGATAAACAGAGTCATATATTATAAATAAAAAATTTTACTCACAGGATGTGATAATTCCTACGTCTTCAAAAGAATAAAATGTAACTCTGAGGCATTTATATCCAACGACTTCGTATCTCACACTAGTGTGTTTTAATATTCTCATAAAAAGAGAATGCCAAGAATGAAAAGGTAAATATTAGAGGTGTATCAAAACGTACACTTGATGAAAAACCAAAGTTATTGTTGATTGTAGCATCTCAATGCTACAATCGTTGCACAAGTAATGCTTGTATTTGATATGCAAGATAAGGATGGTTATATTGATTATGAAGAATTAGCGAAAAAAGTCTTTGATACAAGTAAAAGTCGTTTTGAAAGTGAAACACGCAGTCACTTTCAAACCGTAGGTAGTTCTTCCAATGAATCACATGGATTGAGACGTAAAAATAGTGCCGAATATTTAGCACATTTGAAACGTAGTGAATCTGCATTGCAAGATCAAGATAAAGCTAAACGTGCAGTGTTTAAGTTTATAGAAATGTTTGAGCATAATTCATCTAGCTTTAGTAAAACATTCCGTAAATTGGATAAAGATCATAGCGGAGAGTTTGATAAGCCAGAATTTATATTTGCATTGATGGAATTGCAAATTACGGAGGAAGATGCAAATTTCCTAGCCGATCATTACTTTCAAGGTAAAGACATTTTAGTTTTAAATGCTTTCATGAGACAAATTAGTGAGGATAGTGTACTTTTAATTGGTCAACAACGAAAAAG
>JACLAD010010698.1_pt1 | contig 10087 bp, 8 predicted proteins | sample 8027901 | NCBI WGS metagenome assembly JACLAD01 (sample SAMN15725071, study PRJNA655200) | protist metagenome | isolation source: fluorescence activated cell sorting (FACS) single amplified genomes of... | place: Spain: Blaines Bay Microbial Observatory, Mediterranean Sea | collected 2016-07-05
CGAGACGCCTTACTCTGAGATATCAGAGGAGGAGTATCAGATTGAAAAGCGCAGATTACAAGTGGAGTTGCTAAAAATTCAACAACGCTTGATCAAAGAGCAGCGGCGCCTGGTGATTGTATTTGAGGGTAGAGATGCAGCTGGTAAGGGTTCAACCATCAAGCGATTCACGGAAAACCTGATGCCCAATAACTACAAGGTCAATGCCTTTGGCATTCCCTCTGAATCGGAGTCCAGGTATTGGTTTAGCCGGTATGAGCAACATTTTCCCAAACCTGGGCATATTGCCTTCTTCGATCGGTCTTGGTACAGCAGAGCGCTGATTGAGCCGACTATGGGTTATTGCTCCGAGGCTAGATATAAACGCTTTATGCGCAAGGTGCTGGATTGGGAACATCGCCATATTGACGATGACCTGTTATTAACCAAATTCTATTTTTCGATTGATAAAGAGACCCAGCTGTTCCGTTTTGAGGATCGTCTGACCAATCCCCTGACCTATTGGAAATTCTCAGAAAATGACCTCCACGCACGTAAGAAGTGGGAGATTTTTACCCGTTATAAAGAGCAGATGTTTAATCACACTTCATCGGAAAAATCGCCCTGGGTGGTGGTTAATGCCAATAGCAAAAAGATGGCGCGACTGACCAGTATGTTGTATTTAATTAGGGCCACTGGGAGGCGCGGTTTTGAGCCCCTTACTGGTGAGGATGTGCGATTAAGTCACAGTATTAAAGTAGGGGGAGTAAAGTTTCACGGACTGACCCTTCAACAGCACGCGGTGTTGCGGGAACTCAAAGAGCAGGAAAGACTTTTTGTGGATTTTGATGAATAACTTTAAAATTAACCGCTAATAAGCCAGCATCTAATAATCGTTGTTTACAGGAATATCGCTATCAAAAATTATCCCAGCAACTTGCGTGAAACCATAGATCTACCCGTTATTGAATCTGCTGGTGGTCTGGTCTGCAATGATAAAAATCATCTCTTACTGATGTTTAAACGCGGTAATTGGGATATGCCAAAAGGCCGTGTCGAACCAGGACAGTCCCGTGAATTCTCAGCACTGCGTGAGGTTTGCGAGGAGACTGGCCTAAGTCAAGAGAAGTTACTTATTAAAGGCAAGCTAGTCTCTACTTGGCATACCACCCGCCACGAGAACACCAAGTACCTTAAGAAAACGCACTGGTATCTAATGCACTATAAGGGTGGTGATGATGACACCGAGCCCCAAGTCGAGGAGGGGATTATTCAGTGTCGGTGGGTGCACCTCAGCGATTTGCCTACTTACCGGCAGCTTATGCGTGTGCGAGAGGATTATGTGGTCGACTTCTGGCATCAGAATCTGGCATATCAATCCTAATTTTTTCAATTTCGGCATAAAAAAAGGGCGACTTGAAGTCGCCCTTTTTTATGCTTGCTGCTAAGTCTAGAACTCATATGAGTAGGTTGCACCAAAAGTTCTTGGTGCTGATGGATAGCCACTAAAGATAGCTTCCTCTGCCCCTGCAGCGTCAGTTCCCGGTGAAATGAAGGTGGTTTCCATCCACTGCTCATCAAACACATTGTTTGCCCAAAGGCTAAGGGTGTTTGCGCCTTTGGCTATGGACAAATTGAGGTTGACAACATCTTTGCTGGACTTATCGAAGCCATTGGTTGCCAATACCGCAAGATGTTCTGGGTTTTCAAGTGTAGTGTAATCACTTTCACTCAATAGAGACACAGATAGCATATTCTCAAATCCCAGTGCATCGAAAGTATAATTAGCAGCCGCAGTTAGTCGGCGTTTAGAGACTCTAGATGGTGTTGTGTGACTTAGATCAACATCTTTAATCACATGTCCTGCACCGTACTTGGGATCATGGAAAATACCACCCAATGCCAGACTTAGATTCTCTGATAGAGCGAAAAATGACTCAAACTCGATACCGCTGGATGTTTGCAGCGGCGCGTTGGAAAATGCATAGCCACCACCCACAAAGGTTGTAGTCTGGAAGTTTTCCACCTCTTGATCGAAATACGTCAAGTTCATATAACCATTGGAGAATCGCACTTTGGCGCCCAGCTCATAGACTCTGGATTCTTCAGGTTTGGCATATCGCTGACCGTCAATAGCAAGGTTCAGATTAAGCGGGTTGTTTGCCGCAGTTATGCCCCGCTCAGCTAATTCAGCGGCAGAGGGTTTTGAATCCCGACTTAAATCCCAGGAAGATGCTTTATAACCGGTAGCCACACCAGCGTATAGCGTCAGGTCAGAAGAGGCCTCGTAGGATAGTTTGACTGTGTAGTCGGTATTAGAGTCTGAGGACTCTTTATTCTCAAATCCAAGCGTAGGTGTTAAGTACTGTAATGCACTTACATCTGTGCCGTCTAAAACAAGTAAGGATGCAGGTATTACCGAGAAGGGCACATTGTGCTCCTGAGATAAGCTTACCTTTTTATCGTCCTCTAAGCGACTGACCCCAACTAGCATCGACCATTGATCGTTGAGTTGAATATCCCCTTGAAGGAACAGTGACAGTGACTGGTTAGATTGAGTGGCTGAATCGACTACGCCCTGTCCGGCTTCATAAAACTGCGTATTTCCTTCACCAAGGAATGCGCTGAGAGCAGAAGCCTCTAAGAGACCAAAGGTGTCTTGGGGTGCAAGTGCCGCCGCTTGCTCAGCGGTTGCGCCCTGTTCCATAGCTGAAGACACTGCCAAACCATAGGCAGTGGCATTCATATAGCCTCTCCAGGCTGAGCCCAGCGTTATTTCGCTGGTGCCATCAATATCTTCATCGCTGTAGAAGAGGCCGGCAGTCCAATCCACATTGGCAGTGGTAAATGACAATCTTAGTTCCTGCTGGAAGCTATCGACATCCAGTTGGTCGCGACCATTCCCAATTAAGTTTGCACTATCGAAGTCAACATCTTGATAGGTAGCGTAATCCATGGTGCGATAGGCGGTCATGCTAGTTAGGTTACCCCAGCCAAGGTCTTTATCGATTTTAATTGAAATCCCGTCATTGTCATTGTAGTTAGTAGGCAGGAAGTTAAAGTAAGTCTTTCCGGCCCACGCTGCATCTGGATCTGTAGCGGCATTGGGAATACTTCCACCAGAGGCAGCGATGGCTGCATAGGCACCGTTATCAAGACGGTAAGTGTTAACCACGCCGCAACAGGTTTCGTCGATAGCGCTGGTTTCAGCAATAACTCTCACAGATAGATCTTCTGCGGGCGTGTAGAGAAAGTCAGCTCTAAAGGATCCTCGATCTTTATCACTAACATCGCCGCTTACACCTGGCGTTTGGTTTTCAAAAAAACCGTCCCTTTTATTAAGGCTGCCACTCTGAGCAATTGCCAGGTTTTCGGTAGCGCTAAAGGTGGAATAGTAGTTGGCTTTTTTAAGATTATAATTACCGGTGCTAAGACTAATTTTTGAGTAGCTCTCATGGGAGGGCTCTTTGGTTTTGATGCTTACCACCCCGGCAGATGCGCTCTTTCCGAACAGCGTGCTCTGTGGGCCGCGTAATATTTCAATTTGCTCAACCACTGGAAGATCATCCAAGGCGCCTGGCACTCTGGTTCGGTATACGCCATCCACAACCACTGCTACGGCCGGCTCAATACCAGCGCCAGCGCCGCCACCGCCAAATCCTCTTATCCAGAAGGAGGAATTTAGAGACGTTTGGTTTTGGCGAGTGTCAAAGGACGGAGACACTTGTTTTAGATCCATCAAATCAACAACATTAGCGGCCTCAATTGCTTCAGCGCTAATTACCGACACTGCAACAGGTATTGATTGCAGCGTCTGTTCAGATTTGGTTGCAGTTACCACGATTTCATCAATCTGCGCCTGCGCAGCCCCAGCCGATAGCAGACTCGCTACTGCCAGTGGGAGGTAGGATTTTTTAAACGTATAATTATTCATATTATGCACCCCTATTTTTATAGTAAAATTTGACCGAATTGGCGATTTTTCGACTATCGGTCTGCTTGAAATGAACCACATTTCTTAGCATATAAAAAAATCATTAGTTATTTGTAACTCATGATTTATAACCAACTTTAGCACCGATTGAAAGACAATCAAGTTGAATTTTCTTTTAAGGACTCAGATTGGCAAATATGTGAATAATTGATACGCCTTTCATATGAAATCGTAAGAGAAGAGTTGTGAAATAAAAAGGAGGCTTTGATGCTGTGTAGATATTTTTATCTATTTTTTTCTCTGGCAGTAATGTTAATCAATACTGCAAAGGCAGAAGCTATGTTAATTGACGATTTTAGTGATATTTCTGAACGTAGATGGGAATTTATTAGCGATCAAGTTATGGGTGGTGTCTCGACAGGAATGGTTGAGTACAAAACTGAGCAGGGTATATCCTCCGCGTTGATAAAGGGTCGAGTCAGCACTGCCAACAATGGTGGGTTTATTCAAATTAGGACGGATATTGATAAGCCTGAAACTGGTGCTTGGTCAGGCCTATATATCAAGGCGAGAGGCAATACCCAAACCTATTACCTATTTCTGCGAACTGCTTTTACTCTATTGCCCTGGCAGTACTATCAGGCTAGTTTTGATGTTACCGAGGACTGGACAGTCTTTCAGCTGCCGATAAGCTTATTTGTACCATCAAGTCGCTGGTTGCCCAATAAGGTACAGTTTCAGGCGATTAGGAGTCTTGGTATTGTAGCTTTCGGCAGAGACCATGATGCAACTGTAGAAGTAGCTGAAGTTGGGTTTTTCTAAATTTTATAATCTATGGCAATTTAACTGTTTAACAGCCTGCTGTGGGTCTTAGTTGGAAAAAGATGCGCCACCGTAGGGTAGTGGCGCATAAATATTAATGTAAATTTTCGGAACGCAGTTTGAGCAGCCAGCTATCTTGACGGCGTTCCGCTTCGAAGAATACCGCTGCAGTGAAAGTGACCATTGCCAGTAGAATAAAGTGGGCGGCCATACTGATACCCATATAGATTACGCTGCCGACATAGATCCCAAATACAATTGACCACATCCAGGCTAGAACCGTCATTATCCACATTCTGGAAAGCGGATCTGGTATATGGCGCAGGGGATTCTTGTTGTGGTCCATTACTGAGCAATAGCTATCATAAAACCACAGAAAAAATATTTTCAGTTTCATAGTTACACCCTCATTTAGTTTTAATTCCTTTTTTCTACGGATCAAAATAATATTTTGGATGAACAGTGCTCAAATCGGATAAAAACAGTCAGCTGGAGATAAATGGTCGATAACTGCTATGTGCAGTGATCTGGGTGCTAGTTGGGTAAATATATATTTTGCGCTGTAGCTGTAATTAATTGGCGCTTAGACACAGTCAATATTGACTCCACCTCGCTGCTCACCTATAGTACGCGCCCTTGATATCTACACCATTACGCACTCGTAGCTCAGCTGGATAGAGTACTCGGCTACGAACCGAGCGGTCGGAGGTTCGAATCCTCCCGAGTGCGCCATATTCGGTAATTAAGTCCCTGTTTTTAAAGGGGTTTTTTATTTTTTAGGAATAAAATGGTCTTGTTGTGCTTTGCATAGCACTTTTCCCGAGTGTGCCATTTACTTAAGTCTTTATGGGCCTATCAGGTCGGATTGCCAGCCGCCAATCCCAGCTTGACGGGGTTGGTCTGCGCCGAAGGTGTTGCCTTGAACACGCTGGCCTCACCCTCTTAAGTTTATCATTTTCTATCCTGATGGCAGCGCACTTTGAATGGGGTTTATGTTTTAGGGTGCCTCGGCCAAAAATATTGCTCGCAATGGTGCTGGATGGCCCTCTATCGTTTTATTTGGATCTGCTGGATCGAGAAAATCCACTAGGGATTCAAATTTCATCCATTCAGTAGAGCGCTGCTCTTGGATAGTTGTCTTACAGATATCCACCAGTCGCGGGTTGCAATAACCCAATTTATGCATCCACCCAATTAAGCTATCCGCTGAAGGCAAAAACCAGACATTTGGCATTTTGGCATAGCGCCCTCCGGGAACCAGTACTTCACCTTCAGCCCCCTCTATAACCAGTGTTTCAAGGATTAGTTGTCCTCCTGGCCTCAGTAAATCCTTGAGTTCCTGCAAATGATCCATGGGAGAGCGCCGATGGTAGAGAACGCCCATAGAGAAAACGCTATCAAAAGCACGTAGCCTATCTGGCATCTGCTCAATGCCAAGTGGTAGAACATCAACTGGATGATGAGTGCCGGCAAAATGCTTAATAGCATGGAATTGGAATACCGATTTGGGTGACGGATCTATACCAATTACCCTGCTGGCTCCAGCACCTAACATGCGCCAGCAGTGGTAGCCATTGCCACAGCCTACATCCAGGACAAGACGGTTATTTAGTGGTGATATATGGGGTAGCAGTCGCTCCCATTTCCAATCAGAGCGCCACTCAGTGTCTAATGGCAGCCCAAACAGATCATAGGGACCCTTGCGCCATGGATGTAGTGCCATGAGGGTTGATTGCAGTTGTGATCTGCGGCCCTTATCCATCAAGCCGGGATCGCCAATTTTAACTGCCGAGGTGAAATCTGTAGTGAGGGGGTCAATATCTGGTAGCTGTTCTAGGCACTCTGTCCAAATGGGCAAATCACCCCAGCGCTCAGGCCTTAACTGTTCATTGATCACATCGGGCAAGGTGGCGCCCCAATCCGCGATTGGTGAATCTTCGATCCATTCCAGCAATTGCTGGTAGTGAAATAAATGATTAGTCATTTTAATCCGATAAGATTGTGGCGCGATTATAGTTGATTTCTGCTATAGTTTTGCAGCGATTTTAATGGTGGTCTTGACTACAAAATAAAATATGAATGATCAAAAATTCGCTCAGCTAGAGGAGAAATTAGCTTATCTTGAGGCTGCCAATGCAGAGCTCAGTGAAGAGATTTTTCGCCAACAGCAGGAGATTGCCACGCTTACTAAAGCGCATCATCAGTTGCTCGAAAGGTTTGCAGAGCTGCAGCAATCAGATTCTGATGCCGTATCTGAGTCGAAACTCACAGCAATGGAAGAGATGCCGCCACACTATTAATTATCACTTACAAGCTCTATAGCTTTTACTGGGAGGAAAATAATGTCCGATTTAGAAACCACCACAATGGCCGATATTGATCAGGCGTTTGCGCTGCAGCAACAGCACGCTATTGCGCTCAGGAAATCGGATTGGCGTCAGAGATTGGACGCCCTGGAGCGGTTTGAGCGAGTGTTCAAGGCCTCCTACAGTGAACTGTATAGGGCTGCGGCAGAGGATTTTTCTAAATCTGAGGCGGAGGTGGACGTTGGCGAGATACTGCCAGTGGTTTCAGAGTTAAAGCATACCCGTAAAAAACTTAAAAGCTGGATGAAACCCAAATCTGTGCGCCCAACCTTGGCTACTTTTGGCACCAGTTCAAAAATCATTACTGAACCCAAGGGGGTATCGTTAATCATATCTCCCTGGAACTATCCGTTTAATCTCGCCTTTATCCCCATGATCTCGGCGATTGCGGCCGGCAATACAGTGATTATGAAACCCTCGGAGATGACCCCGGCAATGACCGCAGTGATTGTAGATATTGTCAGTCGGGCATTCAGGCCTGAGGAGGTCTGTGTGTTTGAAGGCGATGCCAGTGTTGCCAGTTACCTTACCAGTCTGCCTTTCGATCATATCTTCTTTACTGGGAGTCCTGCCGTAGGTAAACATGTGATGGCCGCGGCAGCTAAAAATTTGACTTCTGTAACTCTCGAACTGGGCGGCAAAAGTCCAGTGATTGTCGACCAATCGGCAAATCTTAAGAAGGCCTCGGCTTCTATCTCCTCCGGCAAATTCATCAATAATGGACAGACCTGTATAGCGCCAGATTATATCTATGTACATGAATCAGTGAGCGACGAGTTTGTAGCTGAGTTGTCTTCTGCAGTAGAGAGCCAGTTTGGCGATGAATCCTCTATAGCCGAAAATCCAGATTATTGCCGAGTGGTGAATCAATCCCATTATCAGCGCATTCAAAATTTGTTGCAGTCTGCTGTAGCCGATGGTGCTAAGGTGGTATCGGGAGGGCAGGCGGTGGACAATCAGCAATTTATTGCGCCAACATTACTGACTGACGTCAGCACCGATTCGACCATTATGCAACAGGAAATATTTGGTCCAGTATTGCCGATTATGACCTATTCAAACACCGATGATGTTATTGCGTTTATCAATGACAACCCTAAACCCCTAGCCCTCTATCTGTTTAGTTCCGATAAAAAGGTCAATGCAAAAGTGCTACAGGAGACCAGTGCGGGCGATACCTGTATCAATGCGACTATGCTACATATTATCCACCACAATTTGCCATTTGGCGGGGTCAACAACAGTGGTATCGGAAAATCTGGCGGGTACTGGGGCTATATGGCTTTCTCCCATGAGCGCAGTGTTCTTGAGGACAAATTCAGCTCAGCCGCGAAGATGTATCCACCCTATACAGATAGTGTTAAGAAGCTGATGAAAATGTCGCTGAAGCTGCTCTCTTAGCGCTTAATAGCAGTTTCAGCGCTACTTGATAGCCACCAGCGAGCCGAAGTTAAAGCATTGGAACCATGGGCTTACGGTTTTAAAGCCACAGGACTGCAGGCGTGAAATATGAGTCTCTAAGCTCTCCGGAACCAGTACATTCTCAATGGCGTCGCGTTTTTGACTGATCTCAAGGTCGCTGTAGCCCTGTTCGCGTTTGAATTGGTGGTGAAGCTCATTTAATAGGTGGTTTAATGACGCCGGTTCAAAATGTAGTTTTTCTGAGACAATCAGACAGCCGCCGGGATTGAGTCCTCGATAGATATTCTTTAGTAGTGTAGCGCGTCGCTCTAGGGGGATAAACTGCAGGGTAAAATTCATTATTACCAGCGAGGCATTGTTGATCGCGACCTCGCAGATATCCTGATTTACCAACTGGATTTCGGTAGTTGATGGTTTAGATCCAAGATTGGTAGCGCACTTTTCGAGCATAGCTTGTGAGCTATCCACCGCGAAAATAGTCATATTGCGACCTTCAACACGCTCTCTGACCGATAGAGTGGAAGCGCCCAGAGAACAGCCTAGGTCATAGCAATGGGTGTCTTTTTGAGCAAAGCGTGCTGCAAGCTCGCCAGTGTGGTGAATGATTGCTTGATAGCCTGGTATAGAGCGCTGGGCCATGTCTTGAAAGACCTCGGCCACCGATTGATCAAAGGTGAATTCGAAAACTCTATCCATCGGCTGGGCGAATAGCTTGTCTCGCTTACTATGATTCATGGCAACTTCAAATGCTATTGATCTCGAGCGGTAAATCTCGAGCTAAGTCAGCATTGGTGATCACAGCCGTGTGGGCTCTCTGGGTATCCAGATAATCTCTGGCGACGCGCTTGAGATCGGATTCCTCAACCGCTAGCACCTGGCGTCTGAAGTCCCTGTGACTCTGTTCGCTGCGGCCATTGAGTTCGCCATGAAAGGCTTGAATCGCTTCGCCTGCCGGAGAGCCGGGTTTATCCAAGCTGCTGATAACCCCCAAAATTGCCTCATCGATTGGCTCCCTATCCAGCGGTTGTTTTAATAACCAGTCTACAGATCGATCAAAATCCGCCAGTGTCTCGGTAATTCTGGGGTCTCTGTAGGAAAAAAATTTGAAGGCCCCAGACTGATTATCTTGGGAGGCGCCACCACCATAGGCACCGCCCTGTTCGCGGATTGCCCGATGCAGATACCCATTGCGCAGTACGCCACCCAGCACCGTCAGTGCAGGCGCATCGGGGTGACTGCTGGCCACAGTAGGGTAGGCCCGGGCACAAAAACTGACCTGGGTATTGGTAATCCAGCTGTGATTGATGGATTGTAACTGAGGAGTAAAGTTGATCAGATTATCAGCTGGTAGTTGATGGTTCGCCGATGCAAATGTAGTCGCAATCACGGGTTCAAATTGTTGCAGTTGCGCAGTTTCGGCAACCACAAGATACTGTTGCGGCTGCTTGATAAATAGCTGATGAATCTCGGCTAATTTCGCTGCCAGTTGTTTTAAGTTCTCCTCAGTGGATAGACTGGCATTCAAAGTAGTCAAGTTGCTAAGTCCAGTCATTCCACTCCATCG
>JACLAD010014884.1_pt1 | contig 10083 bp, 14 predicted proteins | sample 8027901 | NCBI WGS metagenome assembly JACLAD01 (sample SAMN15725071, study PRJNA655200) | protist metagenome | isolation source: fluorescence activated cell sorting (FACS) single amplified genomes of... | place: Spain: Blaines Bay Microbial Observatory, Mediterranean Sea | collected 2016-07-05
TCGGTCGCCATCGCGGTAAGGTCAGAGAAGCTGAAGTCGGCGTACCCGAGACCGTGTCCGAACGCGTACTGGGGCGTGACCTCGGGATGCTCGTTGTACCACCGGTACCCGACCTCGAGCTTTTCGCTGTAGTCTGCGTTGGCGGGGTTGCTCGGGTCGGCTGTTGTTTGCGGTTGCAGGTGGTGAGCTTCACCGGTCATAGGTGCACTTTCTTTGTTTCTTTCTTTCTTTGTTTCTTTCTTTCTTTCTTTCTCTCTTTCTTTCTTTCATTCTCTGTATCTCCTTGCCCCCCGATACTCACGGTACCCCGGCCACTGCTTCTGCGTAAACTGGATTTCGTTCTCGACCTTAGGAAAGGTCAGGGCAAGCCTTCCAGAGGGAGAGACCTTTCCAACGAGAAGGTCGGCAAGGCCGTTTCCATACTCCTGCCCTGGCATGAAAGAAACGAGAATGGAGGTGACGAGGTCCTCGTCAGCAAATGGGAGAAGGACCGCGCCCGGACACGTGACTGCGACAATGACGGGAGTCTGAAGGGAAGAAAGTGGAGGAGAAATTGTTGGAAAACAAAGGGAGTAGTTCGTAAGTGAACTGAAGAGAAAGTCAAACCCGCAGGAATCACTTGTTGCGCACCTTCTTGCCCGCCGCCTTGATATCGCCAACGAGCGAGTTGAGTAGCGCTTCATCGCCAGAGTTAATGTCGAGGCTACCGCGGTCACTACCCTCGCTAGAGCTCGTTCCCATAACAAAAAGGACGACATCAGCGGCGAGCACATTAGACCTAGCCGCTTCGTTCTCAGACGACTTGGCGTAGGTCAGGTTGACGTCGTTGCGGCCAGCGGTTGCGATGCGAAGTCCATCAAGGGCGCTGATGGTATAGGCCGGGATGACCTTGACAAAAGGACAACGTTGGTAAGTTTAGAAGGGGAGTCGAGACTAGGAGCAGGCACCACACCTGAAGGAAAGACATACAGAAAGACGGGTAGACATACAGACATACATAGATATAGACAACAACCAACCTGTCCGCTTCCACCACCGTGAACGATGGGACTGTCGTGCCCAGCATCGCCAACAACGGCAATGTTCTTGACCTTGTCCCCTAGATCAAAGGGCAGCACACCGTCAGCGTTCTTGACCATGACTGTGCTCGCCGACACGAGCTCTCTGGCGACTGCATTGTGGGCGTCTGAGGTGACATTGTTGTTGATCGAGCTTCATGGGAGAAGAGTTTGTCCAGTCGTGAGAAGAAAGTTGCGTTCACACGCTCGGTTTGCATGCATGATTTGTCTTCTCTTACCCAGTGGACGGATTGTCAAAGCAGCCAATCTCAATCATTTGCGCGATCTGGCGTTCGACCTTATCATTGAGCGTTGCCATGGTCACGTTTCCGTCCTGCACAGCGGCCTTGAGCTTGTCACCAAAAAACGTGCGTTCGGCCATCTCTTGGTCGAGGCCGGCATTGGCGGCTGCGACGGTCGAGTGCGTAGCTCCCCTGTTGTGCCATGGTGCGAAGAGAGGTGAGGAGAGGGGGAGGGAGGGAAGAAAGAAGGGAGGAAAGGAGGAAGGGGAGGAGACGGTCAAGACAAGACACGAAGCCCCGAGCATCGCACCCACCAGTCGCTCATGACCCAGCCCTTGAAACCCATGCGGTCCTTGAGGTCTGCAAGGGTTTCCGGGTTCTCGCACGAATACACGCCGTTGATCTTGTTGTACGAGCACATGATCGATCCAACCCCGGCGTCGACTGCAGCCTGAAACGGGGGGTAGTATATCTCCCACCTTGTCCTCTCGTCACAGTTGGCACTGACAGCGCCGCGATTGGTCTCTTGGTTGTTGAGAGCATAGTGCTTTGCGTTTGCGATCACTGTTCGGAAGATAGATACATGAGCTTCAATCCGATTCCAGACAACATGTATCACCACCCAAGGACAAGACGTACCGCCCTTGGATTGAATTCCTTTGATGACGGGCCCAACCAGGGTCGCACCGAGCTTGGGATCCTCGCCAGAGAGGTCTTCAGAGCAGACGGATCATGAGTGTACGAGTTTTTGTATAATCTTACCATGCCTTGGCACGGACTCATTTGCACTCACACTCGAAGTTGCGGCCGTTCCGAGGAACCCTAGCTACACAAAGACCTGGGCCGAGCTGCACGTTGCTACCCTTGTCCCTAAATTCCTCTCCCATTGCTTCTCCCCAGGCGCCCGCGAGTTCGGGGTCCCATGAGCTGGCCACAGTGAGACCTGACGGCCAGCTCGTGGTTGAGCCAAGGTGGGCGTTGTCACGAAAACCCTGCGGACCATCATTCATCAAGATCTGGCTGTGATTCATGGTTGGGGTGTACACGTTAGTTGTTAGTGATTGGTTGAACGCGCGTTGTGCAAGAAGCTGTTGAAGTATGATCGCGAGGAAATGCACATCAAGGGCGTCGTCTCGATGTAAGCTTACGGAATGCCAAGCGACGTGACAGGTCCGTCAGCTGGCACCATGCCGACGTAATCTCCAACTTTACCCCAGGCAAAGCTGACCTTCTCATCGAGAGTCATTTTGGAAACCTGTTTGCAAAACATGAAGGTGCAGGCGTCAGTGCGGTTTGTGCGTTGCTCCAGAAAGCTGGCGGTGCAGGCGCTTACAATGTCACGAGCGCGTTGCTCCGGCGTCGCACCCAAAGCGACAGCAGCAGTCACAGCAGCGGTGGAAGATACAACAAGAGCTGATCGGAGAACTGGCATGGTTTATCGGATCCTTTCAAGCTGGAACAAACCACAGTTCTCAAAGGGAGGGAGTGATTGGAAAAAGATTTGTCGAAGACGGGACGGCGATGCGTGGGTGGGAGGGAGCAAGCGAGCGGTGCTCAACTTCTTCAACTTCTCTGTTTGAGACGTTGTATCTCTCTATTTTGTTGGTGACACGATGTCACGTATTTTACGACAGCCTCGCCTTCTTTGCCACCGGCTCTCCCGAGTCGAGGCGCTCGTACAGCTTGACGATCATCTCCACATCACGCTTGCAGCCTAAGAAGATGGGCTGGCGCTCGTGTATCTGCTTGGGAACAACATCGAGCATTCGCATGCGCCCTGTACTTGCCATGCCACCGGCTTGCTCCATGATGAAGCTCATGGGGTTGCATTCGTAGAGAAGTCTAAGCTTGCCGCTCTTGTTCTTAGCGTCTGCGGGGTACATGAACATACCGCCATACAGGAGAGTGCGATGCACATCGGCGACCATCGAGCCGACATAACGGAGGGAATATGGTTTGGCCAGGTGCTTGACCTCGTGCACGAATGCGGTGACGGCGTCGTCCCACTTGATCGAGTTGCCCTCGTTGACGCTGTAGATCGTCTTGGGCGGGTCGGGGATACGCACATTTGGATGTGTCAGGAGGAACTCTCCAAGGGCAGGGTCGAGCGTAAAGATGTTCACGCCGTTGCCCGTACTCAGCACCATTTGTGTCGAGCTGCCATACATGCAGTAGCCAGCAGCGACCAGCTTGTTGCCCTGTTGCAGGCAATCCTGAACCGTAGGCTCTGCGTCCTTGTCGAGGCGCTCCCAGATGCCAAAGATCGAGCCGACAGACACGTTGCAGTCAATGTTAGAGGACCCCTTGTTGTAGAAGTGTTGTGTAATAGATGGTGATGCCCAAACAAGATTGAAGTGAGATGCGTTGCGAGGTGGATGGCATCTCAAGAAAAGAGTGCGTTGGTGGTGTTGGTCGCAGCCGCGGCCGCAGTGGGCCGAGACCAACTCACATCAAGAGGGTCGAACGACACCACATACTTGCCAGCCTCCTTGGCATCGATCACGATTGGTTCATCGTTCTCCTCAGACACCAGGACGGCGGCTGCCTTCGAGCCACGGCAAGCGCTAATGAAGTTGTTATTTGCCACGACGTCAAGCTTCTTGACATCCTCGCCCTGGACGTTCTGGACGCCCTCGAGGCCGTACAAGCCAGCGATGCCGGCTTTGCGGATGGAGGTCGCGATCTGCTTGCAAGCAAGCTGCACCGAAGCGAGAAGGTAGGTCAGGTCCCCGCTTGCACCGCTCTTCACCTGTTCATGAAGAATGTGGCGCGTTAGGGAAATGGTCTCGCGCTCGACCTGGGCAATGCTGGCCATCGTATCCTTTGTCGAGAACCACTGGTCTGGCTACACTACGCGAAATACGTCTCTCAAAAAAAATTATATTCAATTTTGACTGCCATCGGTTGAAGGCCTCATCTAAATTTTGAACTCTATCGATGTATATATATATATTATACTATCAATTTTATGATTTTATGATTTAAGTATACGGGCTGTTTTGAATCGGTTTCCGATCTATATTGTAGACTAGTATAAATGGTTTAGCAGTTCGATCCTGATTAGCCATAAAAGAGTATCACAAGTCGCACTCCAGAGAGGCACGCGAGAAGTTGCGACAGAACGGAACTGCAGCGATACCAGCGTGATCGTCTGGGCCGCCGCGGCCGTTGTCTGTTGTTGCACCCAATGAGTTTCGAGAATCACAACCCAAAGCACAGAAACGCAACACAGAGCCTCCCCACGCAAACTTCAAGACTCAGACTCACACAGCGAACACTTGATGTTATATTATACCGGATATAGTCATTAGAGAGTAAGTTAAGCAAAGAGATAGTAAAGATAGATTAGACATATAAACACGAGTCCCACCTGCGGGTACCCTTCGAACGCGTAGCGAACAATCTCTCCATTCCACGCGGAAGGAAAGTCCGAGAGGGTCGCGGTGTTTCCACTGATGCTGAAGGGGACACGAACGTACGTTCCATTGGATGTGCTGATTTGAAAGGGGCTCTCATCACAGCACTTTGTGCAAGCGGCTGTGCCATGAGAGTGCAGGGAGGAAGCAGTTGAAGGCTTGAACGAAACCAAAATACGGTCTGATATATTGGCAACAGTATCGACCAAAGGACCAAGGGAAGAGTCCTTGGCGCCACTGTATTGGATCTCGAGTGCCGAAAGGCTGAGGCGACGACCGACCTCTTGTTTCCTTCGCGGATGTATGGAACCAAAAGGACTCGCTGGGTCACCAATGTCAATGGCCTATCAGGACGCGGGTCAGTTCAGCGCGAGAGTATGATTTTGCCTCCTACTCCTGCCACCGAGCTAAACTGTACGGTGCGACTTACGACAGCGTAGCCGACGTTCTTGAGCTTGAGCGCTGCCATCTGCGCCTGGCGGATCAAGGAGTAGTCTGCACCAAAGGCCGCGAGCTGAACAAAGTAAAACGGCAAAGGCAGGTCCATCTTATTGCGCCAGTCCGTGATCATGGCGGGGAACCGGCAAGCGTAAGATGGAGGATTTCCAGCGTTTGCTTCTCCCTGGTACCAGAACGCGGCAGCACTTTCCACGCCGTGCAGCGTGACGCAGCGTGAGGCGCGCGTGAACGATGCTTCTATGAGTTCCGAGTTCTGAAGATAAGAACATGTTCTCGCTTTGATCGAAGACCCACAATCGCATATGGATTATCGGGAAAATCATGCCGTTCCAAAGCTGAGATGCGGACGGCAAACGGCGGCGCTTATCATCATGAACGGCAAGCACCTTGCCCTCCTTGGGAGCAACCGTTCCACCACAGGTCGCGTCCTTGAGCGCATCCGGAGACGAAAAGGTCTCTACAGTCTGCCCTCCCCAATCGGAAGCCACAACTGCCAGTGTGCATGGGGTGTGTGTGGGGAGGTGTCTTTAGGAGGGATGGTCTAGTGAAAGTGATGTGCAGACAGGGACTCACGCCCTATCGGAATTCTTTTTGAACCCAAGCCCCGATAAATATCGCGCCCAGCAAAGTAGCAAGTGGCCGAAAACCACGAAAAGCCAGCTCCACCCACGGGCTGCATAGCGGCAGGTCCAGACTTAGCCCAACGGTACGGTGCCTTGGAAGTTGTGTTCTCTAGCGGCATGTTCGACGGAACCTTCTGGACAGTGGCAAGGCGAAGGCCTGGATAGTTTGCAGAATCGGCGATTTCCGCAGTGGCGTTGAAGGCCCCGTTCACGCTGAATTCCATGTTTGACTGTCCGGAGCAGAGGAACACGTCTCCAAACAGAACATTCTTTATCGTGACCGTGCCACTCTCTGACCCAGAAAAATCGATAGAGTTGCCTGTTTTATGTTAGGGCCAGGAGAGTTTGAGCTGATCTGCAACTTGACTAGCACTTACTCTCGGTAACCTCGGACGCTTCCTGTTCGTCAATATCAAGGATCCAATTACCAGTAGTGTCGACTACTGTCTTCCAGCTTTCCTTGCCATTCAGCGAAACAATTACCGTTTCCCCGGCCGTTCCCTTGCCCCAGAGACGAGGGGCAAGGGGCGACCTGGCGAGAACCATGTTGTCAGCGATGAACGTGGGAAGTTCGAGCGCGACGGTATGACCCATCAAGGCCACAACGGTGACAGCTAGGAAAATGAAGAACATCCCGTAGAGTGTGCGCAATCCACAATCTGCCAGTGTGCGTGGAGGGGAGCAATGTTTAGAAATGCCCCTTCCCCGAGTTGCTTGCATGAGATAGATTCGAGATTCGAGCCAGATGACCAGAGAGATGGGAGGCCAGAGGGAGAGGAGAGGCAGGCCAGCGTTCGCCAGACAGAGAGCCATCCGTGGCGTGGAGACTTATCCGTTACTGTATAGATTTGTGTTCCCTCGGTCAGATCCCTCTGGTCAGATCTGGTCAGATCCACGATCAAGTCACTCCTTCTCGGTCAGATCCACGACATCAGCGTCACGACTTGAACCTTCACAGTTGACAGTTAGGGCTGAGGCAGCACTGTCAGCCAAACATATAATTGAGTCGAGTCAGTAAAAGATGACCGCACACATACTAATCCGCGCATTGTTCGCATTACCCGTTGCGCTTATGGTGCTAGGACAAGCCGCCGCGACGCCTATCTTCCAGTCGGCTGGTGTCATCGAAAGTTCCTTCAGCACGAGCGCGGAAGAGTGCTTGAATGCGCTGCTCAACTTATCCCAGCCGTCATACTCGCATGCGGATAAGCTCCTGCGGATGATGCAGTCGTCATCAACATTTGCTTGTGCAGAAGATGATCTCCTCGATAAGATTGACGGAGGTCTCAGGTCAGTTGTCGTCGAGAAGATATTCAACTCCACACTCTGCCGCTACGGCCTTGCGCCAGAGATCTTCTGTCAGTCAGTCGCTGCGGCGGCAGAGTCCGTTGCCACGATCCCCGACTGGGCACGAATACCGATCGCGCTCTATGAGGCCCTGCTCTCTGCAAGCAAGAATCCACAGGCTCTGAACGTAAGTGGTGTGGTGCGTCTCTGTATGGGGTAAGACCCAGAGACATAGCAGCCGCATTCCCAGTCAGGGTTCTGTTGTGTCTTGTGTAGTGCGCACTTTCTCACTAGTCCACGCAGACCCTGAAGGTGTTCGCAAGAAGCGATACTGGAGGAGGTTACTCAACGTGTCAGTCCTACGTCGACAACGTTAACGAACCTACGAAAGTGGGCCTCGAGGATCCCGAGCTTCACTTCTGCCTATCTGGATTTAGCAAGCTCTTTCTTAAGCAACCCATCTCTCTCTGCTTGCCTGCGACCTGCACTGACCGCGACGTGGCAGAGCTCGGCTACCTCAACATCACGGCGATATCAGCCTGTGCCGTTTCCAAGGGAAAGGAATGTAACTTCGAGGAGGTGTTGAGTAAGGGCTACTTTGCATTCATCGAGCGCGTCTATCTGGACCCGCGAGTCAGCAACTCCACAGGCGCTGTTGACTTCCTGGTCAATCAATTCGGGATCGGCGCTGCTCTGCATGCGGCCTCCAAAGCGATTAATGGTAATATCACGCTCACATGCGGGAATGGCCTTCCAGAAGGACCAGTTCCTTTTGGCTACGCTGTCGTCGTTTCTATCTTTGCGATTCTGGTCACTTTGGTATTGTGCGCCACGGTGTACGAGTTCTGCTTTCGCACCTCTGCGCTCGCGAGCGGCGTCAAGAACGATAGCCACGGTGATTACGCCAGGCTCGACGACGGCAGCAATAACGACAACAATCTGGATCACGAGCTTGCTGTGCACGGTTCGGCAAACGGCGCCTCTACAAATGGTACTTCTGGAAACGGCATCCACAAAGGGCACCAGCATGGACTTAACGCCTCTCGCGACGAGAATGGCGACGGCACGGAGCATCCAATGTGGTTGAGATTCATTCTCTGCTTCGGCCTCGTGCGGAATTGCGACGAGCTGTTCGCCCCGAGGCCGAGCAAGGGATCCAGGGCAACCTTTGCCTCCTTTGACGGAATCCGAGTCCTCGCGATGTTCGCGGTGATTTTAGGGCATACGGGACTGTGGGAGATCCAGAGCGCGTCTTCGGGCAAGGGTATTGCCAATGTCTTCGAAGCTCTCCCGCCCAACGGAATGCTCGGCCAGCTTTCTGGTCAGGTGATAACGAACGCAGAGTTCAGCGTCGACTCGTTCTTCTTCCTCTCGGGATTTTTGGTAATGTACATCCTCATGTCAAAGGTAGACAAAGGGCTCCTTCAGAACCACGGTATGGTGGGGTGGATTCCTGCGTTCGTCGCACAACGATACCTACGCCTAGCCCCGACGCTCGCGTTCGTCATCTTTGCCTTTCAATTTGCTATGCCAAGCATGGGACCAGGCGGCCCGTTTTGGGCAAACGCAACAACAGCGGTGGGGAACGGCTGCGGCGACAAGTGGCACTACAACCTCCTCTTCGTGAACAATCTTGTGCCCGCTGACAAGCCAAACCAATGCTATGGTGTAACGTGGTATTTGGCGGATGACATGCAACTTTTCGTCTTCCTCGTCCCAATCTTCTGTCTCGTTGCGGCCAAGATCGGGGAGCTACAATCGGCCACTGCGATGCTTGTTACCTGCGTGGCATCTATCACCTTTTCGCTCTTCAAGGCGAGCAGCGAAGGTTGTGAGTGTCTCGCCTGCTGTCGTCGCTCTGTGGCACCCGTCTGCCACTAAATATAACTCCGCACACTGACATGATATCATCTCTCTCGCACATCACTCCGCAAACGAGCGCAGGGGATAACGATCCGTTCAACGCGCCAGTCATCGCCCAGTACATGCGTGACTACTACTGTAAGTGTTGAGAATAGCGAGCAGCAATCCTACTTGTAAGAGACGTAGAGACTCACAGATCCGCCAGACCCCCCATGGACCCGTTGTCCGCCTTACCTGCTCGGCATGACGAGTGCACTCTTCTGGCGCTGGTACACAAGCAGGCAACGCCCGGCCGTATCGACTCAGACATTGATCGCGCTCTGGGGCGCGATGATTGGGCTTCTCGGTGTAACACTGTATGGAACTGCGTCTATGTTCGACAGCGGGTCGTGGCAGTTCCAGCTTGTCAAGGGAACCGGGGCCGTGGTCTTTGTCGACGCCTGGGGAGCGGGGGCTCCACGGACTGTGGCGTGGGTGTCGCTCAGCAAGACTGCCTTCACCATTGGCCTGGCCGTTCTGTGTTTCCTTTGCTTCACACGGCGCGGAGGCGTAGTGCAGACCATCCTGGAGCTTCCTGTATTTGCCCCCCTTGCCAAGCTCACATTTTGCGCATACCTCGTGAGTGTTTTGCCAGACGGAAGGGGGTGGGAGGGGAAAAAGGGGTTTCGGTCCTGCCATGAGAGAACCTATACGTCGGGGCTCATCTCTTCGTTTCCTTCTCCGTCTCGTCTCCTTGCAGCTACACCCAACCATCATGTCCGTACGAGTTTTTTCCAATCCGTATCCTTTCCACTTCTCCGTGATCACGCTGGCTAGCGATTTTATAGCCAATCTCGTCTTGTAGGTTTTCGTTTGCGCCTAGCAATGGGCCTTTGGCACTTGCGCGACTCACTCGCACTGGTTGCATTGCTTTCCAATCCTCCTAGCTCATACGCTGGAGCAATCGTTCTTTACCTCCTCGTGGAAGAACCCTTTGTGAAAATCAAGAAACTGGCGCTAGGCTTTTGATCATACAACGACAACAAAAAATACAAACCATCTCTTAAGCTACCTCCTCCCCGCTGTCGTCACTTTACATGAAGTCGTCGTCACCATAATCGTATTCTCCATAGTCATTGTCGTAGTCGTCGTCAAA
>JACLAD010016577.1_pt1 | contig 10083 bp, 11 predicted proteins | sample 8027901 | NCBI WGS metagenome assembly JACLAD01 (sample SAMN15725071, study PRJNA655200) | protist metagenome | isolation source: fluorescence activated cell sorting (FACS) single amplified genomes of... | place: Spain: Blaines Bay Microbial Observatory, Mediterranean Sea | collected 2016-07-05
CAAAATTCGTCTACATACTACGCGGACGCCAATCTTAAAGTAATATACGCCACAAGTACAATTACTGCAATAGTCGGGATTGGCTACCTCCTGGTTGTGACCGCGGTCGCGTCGGACGCCAGTTCACTCATGTTACTAGCCGCGCTTCGATACCCCCTTGATCTCATCCTGTGGATAATATCACTACGCCTTTTCTCCACATTGATACAGAAGTGACAAGTTAGGCTCAGGAAACAGCGCAAGACGCCAGTGAAGTATGACAAGCGCCGCTACAAGCGCCGGAACCGGATCGAGATCATGTTCGGCAGGCTCAAGGACTGGCGACGCGTCGCCACGCGCTACGACCGATGCCCGAAGGTCTTCCTCTCCGCCATCGCTCTCGCCGCGATCGTCACTTATTGGCTATGAGTCCTGAGCCTTCTGTATCTCGGCTCTGCTATTCTGATCCCGTCACCGGCCTTGGCCAAGGCCGGTGACGGGATGGTGTATGGCGTCTGAGCCCTGTGGCATCGACCACGTTTCCTAGCGAGCCAACACCATCTCTCCTCATCGTCTCGAACAGTTGAGTGCGGCCGGTCAGGACCGCGGAGCAGAAGGAAGAGAGCATGAGTAGAATACCTCATTCAGCAATCATTGGAATTGATGTCTCGCGCGATTGGCTCGACGTTCATTGCCTGCCAGACGGTCGCAGGCTCCGGCTGCCGAACACCGCCAAAGGCCACGTGCAACTGGCGAGCATGGCCAGCGCCGAGCATGCTCTGGTTTGTTTCGAGTCCACCGGCGGTCAGGAGTGGCGACTTTGGGCGGCTCTGGATACCGCTGGGGTCCCCACCCGGCAGTTGCCCCCGGCACAAATCAAGGCATTTGCTGCCAGCCGCGGCACTCGGGCCAAGACCGATCGGATCGATGCTGAATTGATCGCCCGCTTCATGGCATTTCGTCCCGATGCCGGGCGGTGCCTCCCGGCTGAGAAATTGCGTCTTCTCAGAGCCATGACCTCCAAGCGCGGTCAGTTGGTTGAAACGCGAAAGCGCTTTCTGGCTCAGATCAAGGCGCATGAAAAACTGGGCACGGCAGATGCATTTGCGGATATAGATAGCGCTCTCAAAGTACTGCTGGACCGCCAGATTGCAGAGGTGGAGCAAAGGATTGAAGCAATTGTCGCGCACGACGACGTCATTGCCGAAACCGCGGCCATTCTGCGCTCGATCCCAGGCATCGGCCCTGTTGCCAGCTCGACGCTGATCGCTGCGATGCCCGAACTCGGCCAGATCACCGGCGAGCAGGCCGCCGCCCTCACAGGACTCGCACCTATTGCTCACGACAGCGGCACACTACGCGGGCGGCGGTCCATCAGTGGCGGACGCCGAGCGCTGCGGCACGTCATGTTCCAGGCCGCGCTAGTCGCAACCCATCACAACCCCGTCCTGAGAAAATTCGCAGAGCGCCTACGCGCCACTGGTAAGCCGCACAAGGTCATCATCACGGCGGTCGCCCGCAAACTCGTCACCATTGCCAATGCGCTCTGCAAAAGCCGGCATTCTTGGGCTCAGGAACCAGTCTGACAGATACAGTTGCTAGCTCAATCGACAAAATAACACTGGAGGAAAAATGGCGCAGTCGCGGCTGCTAGTAGTTCTCGCATTGTCTTTAAGTGCACTGACGCTGTCGGTTTTTCCACCCCAAGAAGATAGTCTCCCCTTCCAGGCAGCTCTAATCATTCTATCTCTTGCGTCCGCAGTAGCTTTCTTTGCCTTGAGACATCGGAAATCAGATGGGTGGGCTACCATTACATTTCTATTTGTAGTTGGCTACGTCATTGTCAATCTAAATGTGCCGATCCTCAGGTTGATTGGACTGGAGCCCTCGGCGCATCTTAAGACATTTATCTGGAGTTCACGCGAAGTACAGAATACTTCCGTTGCTATCTCCGCGACAGGTCTTGCATTCTTTTTGCTAGGATCGACGATAGGAAAAAAGAAAAGTCCGCCCCCAAACAGGCCCAGTAACTCACATACATATAGAGCCCCCCTTCTCCCCTATATCACGATCGGGTTTCTTCTACTGTTTATCGCCTCTTCAGGATCTTATATATACGGAGAATATACGCCGGACGATGCGTCTGCGCTTTCGACCTACTTCTACAAATTGTTTAAGGTGTCTCTAACAGCTGCGATACTTGTTAAAGTTTATCACTATTTCGTCGCCCGCGACGAAGTAAGAGACCTTCGTACGTATCTTTCACTACTTGGCACACCACTCATATTAACCCTGTCCTTCTTTTTGGCCCTGTCTCTCGTGGTTGGGGACCGCGGTCCTTTGCTATACTACACGTTGCTAATATTTGGGCCCTATTTGGGAGATAGAAATAGAGTAGGCTTTTTAAAAGCTGCCGCATTCGCCTACTGTGCGTCATTGCTCTTCTCATTAATCGGCATTGTGAGGCAGGCAAGGTTCTCTGGGAAAAGTCTTTTTGAACGATGGGCAGACACGACATCAGATAACTCCATTATGTATAGCGCGAGCTTCTATATGGACCAGCCTGTATTTCTCGGCCACACGTTGGAGCTCGGAGCGTCGGTCCGAGCATTGAATCATGCCATTGCAAATGTCCCCTCTGAATACGGGTTTGGCTATGGCTTCTTCTCATTTCAACAAATTCTATCCATCGTTCCGGGTCTTTCTGGCATCGTAAACTCGATTTTTCTGGGTGGTGATTGGAGAACCGACGGAAGCGCAAACTTTATTACATACCTAATTCAGGGTAACTTTCCCACATATGGTGACGGAACAAGCGCCACTGCTGAGCTTTACTTGGACTTCGGATTTCCGGGCGTTGTGATTGGATTATTTGCTTTTGGACTATTCGCGGGAAGATACGAGGGGGGCATTACCCGGGGAGACAAAAATATTTCATTCACTTGGGTTTGTGTTTTAATATACTTTGCGAACTCTATCTACCTTGCGCGGTCTAGCTTACTTTTAGACCTATCGGATGCAATCTTAGTATACGGCCTAATAAAGATTACCGCGAAACCTATTGGGCCGAAAAATAAGCAGCCCAGCTTCAGAAGAAGAACCGAATGAAAACCGTATTGTTCGTCATCACATCCCTTGAAGTCGGTGGAATAGAGACTTATCTAGCCCGCTTTCTTAAATTTTCGCAGGGAAAATTTCGGGCCATAGTTCTTTGCCGAAGTGGCCGTGGTGGAAAGCTGGTAACGACATTCGAACGATTTGATGCGCAAATCGTATACCTCGATCTCGGTAGAACAGTCACTCTGCAGCACTGGAACTTCCTACAGTTATTGCGGCACGAGAAAGTAGATGTGATATGCGACTTCACCGGAGATTTTGCGGGCCCAAATATACTTGCTGCCATGCTTTCCGGAGTAAGGCGACGGATAACATTCTACCGGGAGTCAGACTACCAATTCAGAAAGTCCGCGCTTCGAGTTTCAATTGCGCGCTTTCTGGGGTATATAGTATCACGTTGCTCAACAAATATCCTCTCTAACTCAGAAACTGCACTTGACAAGTTTCATCCAGGCTGGCGCCACAATCAGCCGAGAGCTGCGGTTTTGAGAAACCCCGCGCCTATAATGGAATGCGGACTTTTGAAGCCTAGAGAGGTAGTAAGGAGTGAGCTGGGTGTACCGGAGAATGCATTCTTAATAGTACATACGGGGCGGGTAACTCCTGCAAAAAACCACGCCACAATACTCGAGGTGGCTGCTACGTCAGCTGCTGCAGATCCTGATCTTTACTTCGTATTATGCGGTCGTGGCTTGAACGCCACTTATGGGGATGAAATTAAGCACCTTAAGATGGGGAGCCGCATTCAATTATTTGAGGATCGCGAAGACGTTTTAGATGTCGTGGCAGCAGCAGACGCATTTTACTTTCCATCCCTGAATGAAGGAATGCCTAACTCCTTACTGGAAGCGATGACTCTATCTATTCCTTGTATTTCGAGCGACATTCCCGCCATTCGTGAGATTTTTCCTGCCTCCTACGATAGATTTCTACTTGATCCTCGTGACACAGGTGCAGCCATTGAGAAGATCGGGGAATTAAAAAAGGGCTGCTGCCGCGAGTTTGGGGAAGACCTAGGAGATTGGGCCCGTAGCGAGTTCAGCCTCGAAAAAACTTTCGGAGCGTTTCTGAAATTGATATTAAAGTGAATTTGCAAACAAAACTTGAGCGCGGGGAATGTTCTGGAGAGCTTTTATAGCTTTAGGCAAGAGGGGCGATGTTGCGCAAAGTAGCCTCGAGCATGACTGCCCCCTCTCCCGCCATTCTTCAGCGGGCGGCTTCGATCTTGGCCCTGCCGAGGGCCGAGAAGCGGTTCATGATGACGATGCGGATCTGGATTTCGGCGGTCTGGCGGTCGGGGTCTCATGATATGATCCTTTCGCCGAAAAGCTTCAGGCAGTTCATTCGGGCTGTGACCCGATTTCGAACGTGATAGGCGGCCCACTTCTCCCAGAGCGCCCGGCCGAGGTGCCGGGTCGCCCGCAAGATCTCGTTTCGCGCGGTGGCGGCGGGACAATCTTCCTTCCAGGCACGCCCATTGCGGCGGATCGGTATGATAGCGTCCGCGCACCGATCGATGATCGCCCCATGACAGCGGCGCGTATCGTAAACACCGTCTGCAGTGACCGTGCCGATCGTCTCCTCCGGCGGGATCTGCGCCAGCAGGGCCGGCAGCAACGGGTTGTCGCCTTGACGGCTCGAGGTGAACTCGACCGCGCGCACATCCCCGGTGCCCGCGTCCATGGCGATATGGACTTTCCTCCATTGCCTCCGGCGTGATGGGCCATGCTTACGGGCCTGTCATTCGCCATTCCCACGAAACTTGATGCCGGTGCTATCGATCAACAGGTTCCGCGGCTGCCCCGAGACGCGATACGGAACCTGCAACGGGATCCGCGCCTGTCGCCGACACAGGGTGGAATAGCCCGGAACTGGCCAGTCGAGCCCTGCCATTTGGATCAGGCTTTCGACCAGACTCATCGTCTGCCGTAGGGGGAGACCGAAGAGCACCTTCAGGGTCAGGCATGTCTGGATCGCAGCGTCCGAAAAGGTCTTGGGCCGGCCACGCTTGCCGGTCTTGCCGGCATGCCAGACCATCTCGGGATCGAACCAGACCGACAGCGAACCGCGCTTGCGCAGCGCTGCATTGTAGTCGGACCAATTCGTCGTGCGGTAGCGGATCGGGGAAGGCTTCGGCATGCTCCCGAGCTAACCGTCAGGACCCGCTCGGTGAATCTCTCTCGCCGAGATGTGAAACAAGATCGATCCGGGTCGACCAAGGGCCGGAATTCATCTCCAAGGATCTCGATCTATGGGCGTGGATGGACGGGGTCATTCTCGACTTCAGCCCGTCCGGAAAACCGATCGACAACGCACGCGCCGAGGCGTTCAACGGGAAAGTCAGGGCCGAATGAATAGCCAAAACTGGCTTTTGCCCGTGGAGGATGCCCGGTTAAAATGCGAGGCATACCGCCTCGAGTATAATCACGAACGACCGCACAGCTGAATCGGCAAGGAAACCCCGAACGAGTTCATGAAAGCGTCAGCACCACCTGCCCGTTGATGGCTTAGAAGACAGGAAAGACCTTAAGGCAGGGGTCCAGCGTTCGGGGCAAGTCCACAGCAGCTCAACTAGTTGTAAAAACTTACAAGAGGTAATAAATGAAGGCGGCTTTCATTCACGACCATAGGTTTCTTGAGTATTCCGGCGAAGTCTACTCCAATCAGATTACCTATCACTTCCTAAAAAGATATCTTGACGTTTTCGATCAAATTACAGTTATAGGGCGGCGGGCCGACACCAGCGAAAACGCTTCAACTCAAGGGCTAGAACGCACGTCAGGGCCGGGTATAAATTTTCATTTAGTAGAAAACATCAGCTCTCTCGGCTCCTTCTTTGGTGCACGGCAGCGTGTTAAGAAGCAGCTTTCGAATATAATAGATAGCTGCGACATAGCAATCGCAAGACTGCCCAGCGAACTCGGACTTACGGCGACATATATCGCGAGATGTCTCGGAAAACCTTTTGCTGTAGAGATTGTTGGCTGTCCTTGGGATGCGAATTGGAGCAAGGGTGGTGTAGCGGCTAAAGTCTATGCGCCTTTTATGTTCTTCAGATCGCGCAGTGCCATACGTCGCGCCGAAGCTGCTACATATGTAACGAAAGAATTCCTCCAAAGAAGGTACCCTCCAGGTCCTTCCACTATCGTTTCATCTGTCTCCGACGTTGCTATTCCTGAGCTTGAAATCTCAACACTAAACAATCGGCTCCGCAAGTCGTTTGGCGCCGGTGGAATTATTAGGATTGGGCTGATAGGGTCGCTGAACACCAACTACAAGGGAATTGATGTCGCCATAAGGTCGGTATCCCGTTTGATCTCCAATGGGCAGGATGTCGAGCTGAGAGTTCTCGGACCTGGCAACGCCGAAAGGTTCGGCGCACTCAGTGAATCAATGGGTCTGGCTGGCCGCATTCACTTTGACGGATCCCTTCCCTCAGGAAGTGAGGTTTTTCATTGGCTCGACGGCATCGATATCTATATTCAACCAAGCCGGCAGGAAGGGCTTCCGAGGGCACTTGTGGAAGCTTTGAGCCGGGCTTGTCCCGCTGTAGGCTCCACAGCTGGCGGCATTCCCGAGCTTCTTGACGTCCCATTCCTGTGCAAGCCCGGCGACCACGTCGAACTCGCACATATTATCAATCGCCTGATAAATAGTCGAGAAACGAGAGAACTAGCTGTGCGCAATAACTTTACGGCGGCCAGAAGCTTCGAATCGAAGCGCCTAGACCGTGAGGTTAAAAAATTTACCAACACCTTGGCTAATATTGCAGAAAGAAAAAAAACCGATTCCAAGTCATGCTGACAAATGGCGAAAACTTAGGCGGATCGATGTGATATCGATGCAGCCGAAGAAGCTTTCGGTAGTCTTGTCATAGCGAGTGCTGCTGGCGCGGATCCCGCCGAAAGAGACGATCGGCACGGTCACCGCAGGCGGTACCTATGATACGAGACGATGCCATGGCGCGATCGTCGATCGAGGCGCCGCCGCTGTTATACCGATCCGTTGCAATGGTCGCGCTTGGGAAGAAGACTGCCCCGCTGCCATCGCGCGAAAGGCGATTCTGTAAGCGACCCGGCATCTGGGGCGAGCGCTTTGGAAGACATGGGACGGCTGCCACGTCCGAAGTCGGGTTGAGGCCCGGGTGAACTGCCTGAAGCCCTTCGGCGAGCGGATCATGTCACGAGATCCCGACCGCCAAACTGCCGAAATCCAGATCCGCATTGCCATCATGAACCGCTTCTCGCCCCTTGGACGGGCCGAGAGCATAGCCGTCCACGGAAGAAAGGTGGGAAAGGGAGTAGTCATGCCCGAGGCTGCTTTGCGCAACACCGCCCGTCCGCACAACAAATTCCAAAAACGCAATAGTAGCGAAATATGCATATAGTTTTGACAGCAAACTCCACTTGGAATATATTGAACTTTCGCCGCTCTCTCGTCAAGGCGATGCAAGAAGATGGTCACGAAATCACAATTCTTGCCCCGCCAGACGCCTCCGTGAATGATGTGAAAGCGCTTGGATGTCGCTTCGTCCCGCTGAAAATGGACATCAAAGGCCTTTCTCCAGTGTCTGATCTTGTACTATTAGCTACATTAAAGTTAAAATTGCGAAAATTATCGCCGTGCGCCATACTATCATTTACAATCAAAAACAATATATTTGGGGCGCTTGCCGCCCGAAGCCTTGGTATATTGTTCATTCCAAACGTCACGGGATTGGGAACTGCGTTCCTTTCTTCCGGTATTGTCCGGCGCATAGCTGTGTGGTTATACCAGAAGTCCTTCAGGAAGCTCCCCGTAGTATTCTTCCAAAATCCTGACGACCGAGATCTCTTTGTCTCCTTGGGGATAACGAAAATGGAGCAATGTCGACTGTTACCAGGGTCAGGCATTGATCTTTCCGAGTTTTCATCAGCACCTCCGTTAAGCTCCGGCAGAATACGTTTCCTGATGATCTCGCGACTTTTGCGCGATAAAGGTGTCATAGAGTACTTCGAAGCTGCGCAGCAGATTAAAGAAGCACATCCCAATGTCGATTTTCAACTACTGGGCCCGCTCACCGCAGAAAACCGAACGGCAATCTCTGTCAAAACACTCAAGCAATGGGAGAAAACGGGTGCAATTGAATACCTTGGGGAAAGCAATGATGTTCGCAGTGAAATAGCTGCAGCGGATTGCGTAGTTCTCCCCTCTTACCGCGAAGGAGCTCCGCGTACATTGATTGAAGCTGCGGCTATGTCGCGGCCGTTAATCGCAACTGATGTACCGGGTTGCCGGGCCGTACTTGAGGATGGTCGGACGGGTTTTCTATGCGCTCCGCGAGATGCGAAAAGTCTTGCCGCTGCCTGTGAGAAGATATTGTCTTTAACGCCGGTGGAGAGGGCTAACATGGGGCTTCTGGGAAGAGAAAAAATGGAAAAAGAATATGACCATGTTTGGGTAATCGACGCCTACAGGAAGGCATTGCGTCAGTTCGGCGAATTTGGAAGGGATATGGATCCGGCTGTTTCTTCAACCAAGTACTCTCCGACTGACGCGTCCTAGGGTCAGGGCTTCACTAACGGAGGCGGATTTCTCTTCACTCCTTTGGCAATCGGACCATCTAAAGCCAGCGCAAACGCCCCTTCGCCTCACCGTCCCAAACTATTGTAGCTTGGCCATACGACCACCCAATACCCAGAATCGATTGTCAATTCACTTAGCTTGGCGCAAGCGCCAAATTACGCAGCATAATTGAGATTGGCCGACCCAGATGGGGGCAATTCTTACTCAATTATAAGACCAAAATAAAAGGTTCATCGATGAGAGTTCTTATCACCGGGACGGCAGGATTCATCGGATTCCACCTCGCGAAACTTCTTCTGGCCGAAGGTTTCAGGGTGCATGGCTATGATGGTCTGACGGATTACTACGACGTCAATCTGAAGCGGCGACGGCACGCCATGCTGCTTCAGAATGAAGGCTTCTCCATGACCGAGGGCATGCTCGAGGATCAGAAGCTGTTCGACTCCGTGGCCGACGAGTTCGCGCCGGACATCATCGTCCACCTCGCCGCCCAGGCCGGGGTGCGGTACTCCTTGGAAAATCCGAAAGCCTATCTGGACGCGAACGTCATCGGCACCTTCCATGTCATGGAGGCCGCACGCCGTCTCGAGGTCCAACACCTGCTCATGGCTTCCACCTCGAGCGTCTACGGGGCAAACGACGAGATGCCGTTCTCCGAGTTGGAGAAGGCGGACACGCAGCTGACCATCTACGCGGCGACGAAAAAAGCCAACGAGAGCATGGCGCATGCCTATGCGCATTTGTGGAACTTGCCGACCACCATGTTCCGCTTCTTCACCGTTTACGGACCCTGGGGACGGCCGGATCTCGCGCTCTACAAGTTCGTCGACGCCATGCTCGATGACCGCCCGATCGACATCTACAACCACGGCGACATGTACCGCGACTTCACCTATGTCGACGACCTGGTTCGCGCTATCATGCTACTGATGTCTGCGGTCCCCGAACGCCCGGCCAGCAAGGACGACATCGCCGAGGGCGACAACCTGTCTCCGGTGGCTCCTTACCGGGTCGTGAACATCGGCAACTCCGACAAGGTGCGGCTGCTCGATTTCATCGAGGCCATCGAAGATAGCCTCGGCATGAAGGCAAAGCGCAACTACATGCCGATGCAGATGGGCGATGTGCCGGCCACCTGGGCTGACGCCTCGCTGCTGAGCCAGCTGACTGGCTACCGCCCCGAGACCGATTTCCGGGTCGGCATCGATCGCTTCGTCAAATGGTTTGTCGAGTACCGCAACACCTGAGGCCGAAATTTTGGGGGCAGTCAGCAAGGACAGCCCCCACCCATTCATTTCAAAAGGGATAGACATGACTCAAAAACGCGTGGCCGTGATCGGCTTGGGGTATGTTGGACTGCCGCTGGCCGTGGAATTCGCCAAGGTGCGTCCTGTCATCGGCTTCGACATCAACGGCGATCGC
>JACLAD010008836.1_pt1 | contig 10082 bp, 4 predicted proteins | sample 8027901 | NCBI WGS metagenome assembly JACLAD01 (sample SAMN15725071, study PRJNA655200) | protist metagenome | isolation source: fluorescence activated cell sorting (FACS) single amplified genomes of... | place: Spain: Blaines Bay Microbial Observatory, Mediterranean Sea | collected 2016-07-05
GGAAAATTCCCCCACAAACCTCACCGCAGCGATGGCGTGGCACCCTCCCGGCTTTGCAGCAGTCGACGCGGGTGAGTTGGGCGAGTGCTGAGTAGGATATCAGTCGTGTACATTTTGTAAGAAGTAAACCCGTCGGGGGACCAAAGTGTAACTGTCAGCCGCAAAAATATAAAAATGGCGCTTTTTCGCGAAGTGCGAAATGAAACCGGCGAGAAGTCGCATGAGCGGCGCGCGCGATGGCGAGAATGAGGAGTCGGGTATGTCTGGGAGCCCTCAAGCGAGTCACAAAGTCCCAGGCGCCCGCGAACTCTTCCTACGCTTGTCGAAATCCGGGTCGCTCTACACCCCAGCGCTGAAACACACGTCTTCGCCCAAGTCTACGCCCACGCGCAAAGGCTCCCGCGCACGCGGAGTCTCGACAGGGGCAAGACAATCTTCGGTGAGGCGTTCCCTTGGCACGTCTGCGCGGCAGCCGGCGGCGCGGTTCCGCGGGGACAGCTCGCCGGCCCCGTCCAGCCGAGCTCCCGCGCGCGCGGCGCTCTCTATGGGAGCTGCTGGAAGCGACAGCTCGGTCGCTTTCGTGATTGATAACGGAAGTGGTATTGTCAAGGCTGGGTTTGGGTCTGAGGAACGACCCGCGCTCTACAAGGCCCTCGTCGGCCGGCCCAAGTACCGCCGCGTCATGATTGGCGCGAGCCGTCGACATGTCATGGTCGGCAGGCGATGCGCGCGTATGATGGGGGTTCTCCGCTTATCATATCCGACTGAGGCTGGCATTGTATCGAATTGGTCCGACCTCGAGGCGCTCTGGGCGCACACATACGAAGACTCGAATGCAAAACCCGAGGCACACCGTGTGCTCATCACCGAACCGCCGCTCGCGCCGATGAAGAACCGCATTCGCACCGCCGAAATCTTCATTGAGGGTTTCCAAGCCCCGAGTCTGTGCTTTCAACTGCCACAGGTCTTGAGCCTGTACGCGAATGGCAAGACGACGGGGCTTGTACTGGACTCGGGTGATACACTGTCACAGGCCGTGCCCATATACGACGGGCGCTTTAACCCCGCAGCCGTCTCGACGATGCGGCTCGCAGGAAGACATGTGACCCAATACCTGTCCAAATTACTCCAACGCGAAGGCTACAACCTGACAACAACAGCTGAGCTGGAGGTGGTCCGGCGCATCAAGCATCGTGTGTGCCAGACTGCGTTCAACTTGCAAAAGGCAGAAGAGGAGTACGATGATTTGGATTCTATCCCTGGGTATAAACTTCCCGATGGAACACACATGAAGATCGGACTCGAAAAATTTCAGGCTCCTGAGCTGCTCTTTCGGCCGTCGCTCATGGGCCGTACCTGCCCTGCGATCCACCAGATTGTCGTCGATGCAGTACGCAAATGCCCGCTCGAGCGTCGCCGTCAGATCTTTTCTCAGATATTACTTGCGGGAGGCAGTACACACTCGCGCGGGTTCGGCATTCGTCTGCTGTCAGAGGTGCGCAAAATTGCGCAATACCCCAAGTTTAGCATCGCGGCGCCGCCCGAACGTGTGGAGCTCGCATGGATCGGCGGCTCAATCCTGACCACTATGAGCATATTTCCAGGAATGTCAGCGTCGCGTGCAGAGTTTATGGAACATGGGGCGCAGATTTTTTACAAGAAGCGGGCTAGGGACGGCGTCACAGCTTCGATTCTGTAGAAAGTGGGGTCAATGACATGCAGAACGCTCCTTATATGATTGTTGCGCTAAAAATGAGCGATTATTGAGTTGGGTATCCACGCGATTCTTTTATTAGAAACCCGGGAACTACTCCCTGAACCAGAAGACTCGTGATTGCACGATTGTGTGGGTGGCAGAGGCACCCGAAGCGAAGCGACACACAGACATATAATGATGCTACGTTGGCCTGCTGCGCTGTGGCCGCTCGTGGCAGCTCTTCTCTGCGGGGCGACCGACACTTTGCGCGAGAACACGGAGCTCAAAAGCATATTAATCATCATTGTTGATGACCTCCGGCCACAGATCCGAGGTTACCATCCCGAGACGCTCAATTTCATGCGCACGCCCAACCTGGACCGCTTGATCTCCGAGTCGACCTTGTTCGAGCACGCGTACGTGCAGATTGCAATCTGCTCTCCCAGTCGCAACAGCTTCCTGACGGGCCGCTACCCGGACCGCACGCGCGTATGGAATTTCTTCGACCACTTTCGCAACACGACCGGGCAGAACTGGACGACGATGCCCGAGTTCTTCAAGAACAACGGTTACTTTGCCACGGGCGCGGGCAAGGTGTTTCATCCAGCGCACCCTCCCAACTGGGACGAGCCTCTCTCGTGGTCCGAGAAATGGGGCGGGCCGTTCAGCAAGTGCGACTGCGTGACCAACGGAACGCAAGACAACCCCGTGGCGCACGCGACGTGCGAAGGACTGACGCCGAATCAGCAGTGCCAGGAGTCAAGCCTCGTCGACAAGGTCGTGGAGCAGATCCAGGCACAGGTCGACACGCCACGCGCCCAGCGCAAGCCTTTTTTCATCGCGGCCGGGCTGCACAAGCCGCACCTGCCCTTTTACGCGCCACCGGCCTATTTTGAGCCCTACGTCAACGCCTCATCGCCCCTTCCTCCGCCTGTTCCCGAGGGTGTCGCCGAAGGCATGCCCTATGTAGCGTGGCACTCGTGCCTCGCGACGCAGAATACGAGCAACAACTCGAATTGGGGCAGCTTTGTAGACATTCCCAACCGCATGACGTTTGACCAGCCGATGGACGCCGAGTCGCGTGACAGACTGCGGCGCGGGTACTATGCGAGCGTGAGCTTCACAGATGCAAACGTAGGGCGCATTCTCGAGGTGCTCGAGCCAATTCGGAACGAAACGATTGTCGTGTTCATGGGAGACCACGGCTGGTCGCTCGGCGAGGGTAACCTCTGGTGTAAAATGACGACCGAAGAAAATGGTGTTCGCGTGCCGCTACTCATCCGTGATCCAGGGTCGGCCGCAAAGCGTGTGACAGCACCTGTAGAGGCCGTTGCGCTGTACAAGTCCCTTGCCGACCTGTCCGGTCTTGGTGCGGGGCGTGTCGAGGCGTCGGTTCAAGGGACTTCATTCGCGGGTCTCGTGCGTCCGGGGGCTCCGCTCTCTGCTCCCACGTACGCCAAGAGTCAGTTCCCACGCTGCTACACGTGGATCCCCAAGAGTCACACGCCCCTTCCGCAGTATGACCGCACAGACTGCCAAGACACGCCCGCCAACGAATTCGATTTCATGGGGTACTCGATTCGCACGGCCGAGTACCGCTACACCGAATGGAGGCGGTGGGACAAGGCACGAGTTGAAGCCGACTGGTCAGGGGACCCCGTCGCAGTCGAACTCTACGACCATCGCAATGACAGCTCGGCAGAGTCTCCGTTTGGGACCGAGACGCGCAACGTCGCGAGTGACCCAGCTCGTGCGCAGGAGCTTAGTGACCTCGCCGCCACGGCGCGCGCCGCGTTTGCCCCCGGCCGATTAACGATGTGAGAAGTAAGACACGTTGTTGCTATGTTGTTGCTATGTTTAGTGTCACAAATTTGTAGAAAATCGTGATCTGAATTTCAATACTGACGCACACGTTGAAAATCTTCGTACCTACTACTATGAAATGCGGGGTCCAACTACCGGCGATTTCATTATCAAACCCTTACATTTTGATGCTCTTGTACCAAAACTTGGGCAACCTGATATGTCCCACTCTAATCGCTTTTTTAAACTCGAGCTCGTCGACCGCACCGTCAATGTCGAAGTCTATTTTGTCGAGAAGGTCGCTGACTTTACTCTCGATATCTGCTGGAGAGAGTGCGATTGACGCCCCGCGAAAACCCATCTCTATTAAGTCGTAGAGTTCCTCGCGATTCAGCAACTGGTCGTTATCCTTGTCGTAAGCTCTGAATGCCATGCGTACGCGTGCATCATCGTTGTTCTCCTCGTAGAGGATGCTGAGACCACGGATGAAACCTTCAAATGTAGCATAGCCTGTCTTATCCTGGTCAAACACGTTGAACAGGAGGTCGGTCACCTTTTCGTCGAATCGTCTGGGGAACACTGAGTTCAAGAAGCTAAAGCACTGTTTCTTATCGCACATCCCGTTGCGGGAGCACTTCTTGAATTGCTTCTCCAACGCTTTGATCGTTTTGCCGGTGAACGGCGTCTCCTCAAGCAGCTGCTTAAAGTTGTACGCGGGGCCTGTGCCGCTGTCCTTGCCGCCGTCCTTGCCGCCGTACCCACCGCGACGAATTATATAGAGGCTTAGCGTCCCGTCAACCGCCGTTGCCAGAGCTTTACGCAGCTCTGCGGGCGAGTCAATGGTTATTTTAAAGCCTTCTTCGTCCTCGTATTGCACCAACAGACGACCCTGGTTGTACTTGGCGCTTATGATGCTGACGAGGCTAGCCAGAGTGAGGTTGGCAGGCAAATCAATTCTACGATTATCACCATTGAAAAAACACCTGGCCCGGAGTCCACCCGGAAATTTGTTGATCTGCGTCCCACCTAGCCCTTGGGTTCCCCCGACTCCCGTGTACATGCCTTGCGCCTTGAGGTTCTGGCCGAGCTGCTTCTTGTTTCTTTGGCGGAGGCGATTCATCTTGACTTCGCTGCGCTTGAAGCGAGTTTCAAAACTTTTGAGGAATGTGGTGACCGTCTTACCGATGACCCCAGACATGCTCGTGCGGCAAGTCTGGTGAAGTGCAGCAATCCTTTTAAGCAGGAGTTGGAGAGTTTGCTCGATCTTGACGCTATGATTCTCTCTCCATGCTATCATCTCAGCGCTCATCTCGTCCACAAGAGTGTTCATAATGCCCTTGATCTTGTCAATGAGCTCCATGTCGAAATAAATGATCAGGCTCTGAGTCTGCGTCTCGGATATCGCACTCAACAACTGCTTGATGCACTCGACAGTATCATCGAGAAATTCAAAGTTGAAGGACGGGCCCGCGAACCCGTACTGGCTCTGAAGCACTGAATCATACCTTTTGAAGTGGGTCAGGCTGTTGCCTAGGGTTTTGACGATGTCTTGCTTCACGAGCAAATATCGAATCTCACTGGCCTGCGCACGTGTTGCAATTCGTATCACTTTGATAGCACTCCAACGCAGGTGCTCGTCCTGGAGCACCAGCCTCGCCATGTGCGGAATCAGCCCCGTTTTGATCACATCCTGAACGTAGCCCTCTTCGCCGGCCAAAATCAGGACGAGTTCCACAACCGCCAAGCGCTCCTTGAATGCGGCTGGGTCCGAGTCGGAGAGTATCTCTTCTAGGCGCAAAAGCAGACCAAACTCGATGAATTTTTTTGTCGGGGCGCTGTCTGTGCGAAAGAGATCTGTTATGCCGCGGAGCAGAACCTTTCGTAATTGTTCGTATTCGAGCTTGAGCAAATCACAGTAACGTCGCGTCACATTGTCCGGAATCCGTTGCCCCGGAAGCAAATAGTTGAGGCCGCACGCCGCGTGGACAAGACATTCAGAATCATTCCGGTTGTACAGGACCCACAGTAGCGGGCGTCCCGCCTTTCTAACATCGTTGAAATCAGGCGGTGATGTGGGTTTGTGTGTGTGTCCGCACAAGACAGAGATGGCCCATGTGTAAACGCGAAGCATGGGGATCTGCGCGTCCCGAATCTGTTCCGCCATGACGCTCAACCCCCCCTTTTTCAAAATATGGTCGCGGATCTTGGCGTCGTGGCTGGCGAGCGCGCCGAGCGCCGCGGCAGAGGCCTGTCGGACTTCGAGTTTGCTTGAAGCTTTGATGTTGCTGATGAGGGCGGGCACACACCCTGCTCGAATCGCAATACTCTTGTGCCACATTTTGTCCGGGTGGAGTGTCGCGCTTTTGGGGGTGTGCGCGACGCGCGGACCGGGACAGAAGTTTCGGATGACGCGCGCAGCGTGGTACTGAAGTATGCCTCGGTTGTGGTCGCTCAAGAATTGCACGATTCTAGGTATAATGGACACAATGGACACTTCGTTGCTGCCCCGGTACAGATTGATGAACAGCTCTGCGTGATTGAAACGATCTTCGGGTCGCGGGAAATATTCGACGATGTCAAACATATTGGCCAGTATCTCGGTCGCACGGGTGGCCTTCTCCGGATCTTGGCCATGGATGGCCCTCGCGATTTTCGGAAAGGGGTACTTTTGGCGCAAAGCACGAAATTCTTTCAACGCCTCTTCTTTTTTCTGATCGCCGTGTTGCGCGACCGCCATGTGTTCGTCATATCCAATGTCATCAACCGTCTTGCGACTCTCCAGAGCGCCGAACTTGCGACGCGCGGTATCAAAGTTGTCTGCGGGGTTAAATTCGATGAAAAATGCAGCGATCTTCTTGTGAAGCCGAGCGCGCGCGGCGCGTGGCGACTCGAGTTTAGTTGGGTGGGCCTTGCGCTTGCGCGACGGCGTGCGCGCAGGCCCGATAGTCGGTGATGACGTGAGCGTGGAAGCAGGGGCAGAACTGCCAGCACCCTCGCTCTCAATCCACTTGGCGAGTGCCGCGACAAGCTCCTCCCACTGAATGTGTCCATCCCTGTTCGTGTCAACGTGTGTAATAAACCGCTGCAGCGTGTAGTCGCTCGGTCTTTCCTTGGTCAGCCTCTCGATAATGGTTCTAAGCTCACTCGCGTCGATGGTCCCGGAACCGTCCTTGTCCACCATCGAGAACACAATTTTAATCTCGCGAATCTCATCCTGCGTAAACGTGGAGTCCTTCGCGTCCATCCCTCAGTATCGATGGAACCAGCGGCTCCGCGCCTCTTTGGAGCCCGAGGCTGGCGAACTGGGTCCTGGATTTCGCCCGCGATTTTAAGAAAGGGGACAAATATTTTTTCGCCTATCAAGCGGGCAAGTGGCCACAGGCCAGTCGAGGCGCATTCCGCGCGTGCCGCAGCCATGAACCCGAACAATCCAGGGACAAATATGTCCCCAGTAGGCGCCTTTAAGTATCAAATGATAGCTACGGCAAAGTTGTACGAAAAGTGAGTTTAGCGCGGGCACAGCGCGTAATCCGAGCGCGCAAGAGCGATTTCCTGACGCGCGCGCTCGTCTCCCGCAGACTGTCCAATGTTTGCTTCAGCAAATGCATGGCCACCTTTCACACGGCCGAACTGGGTGTTGCGGAAATGACTTGCATCGACAGGTGCGTCGTCAAATTCATGGCTTCCACCAAAGTAGTCAGCGAAGCGATGCAGCAGCAACAGCAACAGGACATGCAGCAGCAAGCAGCGATGCAGCAAATGGCCCAAATGACAGGCGGTGGTGGGGGCGGGCCCCCGGTCCCCGGTTCATAGAACTAAAAGTGGGTGCACTTGTGTATGCTCTTATCATAACTCATTACTTGTTAGACCCGCACATGGTCGCACATGGTCGCACACCTAATGCTTACCACGGTAATACCTGTATGATCAGACACCCCCAAAGAACAAAAGAATCCTACGAAGCCTTGTCGTACTCTGACAAAACCATGATTGATGTTACTTACTATTCGATTCCTCCTATCAAAGCGACCTTTGTTGCTTCATCCTTTGTCGCACTCTCACTCGCACACTCACTCTTGGAAGCACCACCGCTTGTTCCCGTTCCACCAGGTCCAACTTCATTTTGGCCCTCGTCGTCAAATATGGCCCACTCCTCCTTGTCCGCATCATCAGCGGCCACGCGGGCCACGGCGTGCACAGCACGACATCGTCCCGCGCTGACGTCAAGCTCAAGGCCTTGGCCTTCGGGCATCAACTTCCACCGCACTGCCCCATCGTCAAACGCACCCTGCTCCCACATAGGCGCCACTCGACACCATCTCAAGTCAGGAATGTATGTCAGCACAAAGTAGAATGGGTGCTCCGCGCCTGATATACGAACAACCTTATCAATCAGATCAAACTTGGAGTCAAGAGGAGAGGCAAGACGCAGACGCTCAGCTTTCGCGGCCGCCGCGCGCTCCGCAGCCCTTTTAGCTTCTTCCTTCCGCTTGGCCTCTTCTGCCGCCCGCTGCCGTTCTGCCGCCTCCCGCACTGCGCCGCGGGGAAAGTGCACGAGGCCGAATCGGGCAGTGTCCCGCACAAACACACGACAAAACCGATTCCGTCCTGTCTGCATGCCAACACCACCTGCCCCGCTCCCTCGGCGTTTTGGATTTTTCTTACGCCTAGGTCGGGCAGTCGACCGGGCATTCGGTTGGGTTGTGGATCGAGCTGTCTGGGCCGCACCATGCCCACGCTTTCGTGAAACACGACGCATCAAAAAGAGCGGCCCCGCCACGCGCGCGCTCGGGAGAGACAAATCCACACCTCCAATGCGGAATCGCAGCGAAACGCGCCTGGGTGGACCCGCCGGTAATGCCATGGCATCTTCAGCAGTTGGTTCTGTCGGTGACGAAACTACTACTGACGGCTCTGTTGCTCGATTTCTTCCATTTCCTCTACTGCTCCCGACGCCAGCATTTCCTGCGTCGGCGCTTCCAGCAGCAGACGCGCCCGGTAGCTTTGATGTTGTATCTGATGCTGTGGTGGCGTTAGGTGATGTGTTGTGTGACGAAATCAGAGCTTTTGGGGTGGAATCGACGGAAATAGATTCAACGGACCGATCCCAGGGAAGAGGTTCACATGTTATTGGATCAAACGTTTGCCGGGTCTGCACTGCACTTCCCTGATCTGTCACCTCCACACACCTGGCCACATGCTGCGTTGGGGTTTGCTCCCCGCGCGGGCGGCGCCGCAGTTTACGCACCATCATATAAGACTCTTGCGCATGCTCCAATGAGTCCGTTTGGAACGCCCAATGACGATAGGCTGATTTTTCTGTAAATTGTTCTAATCGAATATATTGCCCATTGGAGTCTGGGAGGGCTGCCTCATCGCTGCTGTCTCCGTCCCCCGGTACGCGAAGCACCGTCCCGCGCATGAGCTTGGCGTTGAGCGAGATGCCGTCGTACCACTTTCGATTCGCACGGAGCATCCGCGAACCGTCAAGACCGAGCCGCCGCGAAATTTTCTTTATTGATTCATTTTCGCGGGCGCGTACAATGGGCGGCCCACGGGTTTGTTCTACCAATCCAAAGGTCGACCCTGCTGGGCCACCCGACCAGCGGGGAGGCGGAGGACGTCGCTTTCGTGAAGATTTGCGAGTGCCAGATCCACGCGCAGATGGAGCAGCAGTGCTAGCCGTTGGCGTTGCCATAAGCGATTTGTTCTCATTCTGAAGCGTCTCATTCCTTTTTGTTGGATCTTTGTCAGGTGGACCTTGGTCAGGTGGACCCGCGTGGGATGGTGATGAACGTGTGGACCGACGACGCGTTGAACGGCGCAAAGGTGTGCCGGTGCTGATAGCATCGTCATATTTCCCAGCAGTCTCATCATCATTGTCTGTATCCTTAGCGCCGCCCTGCAGTTGTCCACCCTGCGCCTCTCCGCCCTGCGCCTCGGCCTCTTTGGCTTTTCTATCGGCTTCCTCGCGCTCTCTCCGTCTATCTCTAGGAATGCGCAACGCAGTCCCACCCCACAGCCCAGAATCGCCTTGAATGTCCGGATACTGACGTTGATTGAAAAACAACAAATCGTCCACGTCGACACCAAATCGCGCAGCAATCGACTTGGGCGTGTCACTAGATGTCGCGCAGTACCACCTGCACGCGGAGCTCTTTCCAGGAAGATTTCGGTATTTTTGGTCTTCGATAATGGTACCCCAAACGGCCTTTGGAAATACTTTGGGGGGTTCAGCTTCCACCGGTCCGGCCTGGCTCGAAGTACTAGCGCCACCGCCACGCCGTGGGCTTGGCTTTCCACCATAATACCTGCTCAATTTTGCCTGCCGTCGCTGCTCCTTAGCCACCTGACGCTGCTTTTGACGCTCTTCCTTCTTGGCCAGCGCCGCGGCTTCTCTCGCAGCCCGCGCGGCAAGGCGCTGAGAAATCTTTTCATTTTTCATCCTCAACTCTTCTTCACGGCGGCGGCGTTCTTCGTCAAGCCTTCGGTCTTGGAATGCTTGGTACTCTGCTTTTTCCTTTTGAAATCTTACTTTATCCTTTTCGTATTGGTCCTTGTAAGGCTGCTTCTCCTCCTCGGA
>JACLAD010008168.1_pt1 | contig 10079 bp, 5 predicted proteins | sample 8027901 | NCBI WGS metagenome assembly JACLAD01 (sample SAMN15725071, study PRJNA655200) | protist metagenome | isolation source: fluorescence activated cell sorting (FACS) single amplified genomes of... | place: Spain: Blaines Bay Microbial Observatory, Mediterranean Sea | collected 2016-07-05
ATATGTTATATTTTATATTGTCAAAGTCGAGTAAATCCGAAAACACCATCGTCGAATCGTCAAATTTTACATTCGTTCATCTCGCTAGCAAAGTTCGAATTTCTACGTACGTGTTTGTACTAGGGCTGGTATTTGTTCGAGATTTGTAGTAGTATAATACCGGTACTTGTATCTAGAGCTAGGTATAGCTACCGGTACTGATGTACCGGTACTTTGTAACATTTACCGGTACAAGTAGTATGCAAACTTAATTTCAGTTGGTTTTTAAATACACGCAGAAAGTTTAAAAATAACCGGGCAAATCGGGTCCAAACGGGTTAAACGGGAGTATCCCTAGCGCCTAATCTCAGTACCGGGTTTGTGGCAGTGCATCTCACCCAAAGTTGCGGTACATGCATAAGTGTGAAACGGATTTGACGGACCACCGAATAAAAAGAAGCCTACGGTCGTACCGGTAGAAACGAAACAGATACGAAACAAAAACCATGAAACAGAAACCATTAGATAGAAATCGTACAAAGATGAACTTTCTCTTTTGTAGATTTTGTAGGCCGTTGCTTATATTCATAAGTTCCTCTCGAATGAATAATAACTAGATTGGAAGAGACGACTACAACAATGAATAATCATACCGGTACTGGTATTCCCGCGGAGATAGATCCCTGGAAAAAAAAGGAGGATGGAATATATTGCCAAAAGCTTTTGAAGTGGAAACAAAAGTTAGAAAAATTGATAGAAGAAAGTACAAATGAAGTAGAAGTGGAATGTTCAAAAGCCAGCTTATCCATGGTTGAAGGAGCACTGGCAAGTTTGACAACGCCGACGAGAAAAACTCTTAAATTTGATACGGAAAACGATCCTTTTCCAGATGTAAAGGTACCTAAAGAAATCAGTTTAAAATTTTTTGGGTATTTAGATTTGAAAAGTTTATCACAAGCATTAACCATTTCAAAACAATGGCACAAAGATTGCAATCACCCAGTAACTATGCCGAAAAAACTTCTTGAACAACCACCCAATCACACAATAATGATCCGGCTAAGTGAGAATAATGAAAGAAGGAACAAACAGTTGCTACAGAATATTAGGACTGCTTTTGACTCAGTAAAGTTTAATTGTATGGAAGTTCATGTGTTTGATACCAATGCAATCAGGAAGGCGTTACCATCAATAGAGACTCCAGGAGCGCGTCGACAACTTGCTACATTTTCAAACATTCAATTTTCAAGTGTATGAATTTTTTCCATTACTTGCAATTGGTCATCTTATTGCGATCAACTTGCTCATTGTTTCCCAAGTATGTTACCAGGGTTGAACGAAGTTGATTTGTCAAACGCTAATATTTGTCCGTCTATCTTAACAAGGTTTTCAAATGAATGTAAACTGTTGAATAAAATTACGTGCAATAACAGTACTTTGAAGTGGATCACCTACCGCTACACATATCAAAAGAACGTAAAAAAATTGATAATGGATAATGTCTACTTTGAAGACTCGAACTTTGGCTATCAATGGTTGTTCTCTCAATTCTGCTCAAAAATCCCAGCTCCAGGACGTGCACGTCGTTTAGAAAAAGTCAGCATTCGCAATTTAACCTATTCTGCTGATAGGCTAGCGGTACCACAACACAAATTGATTAGTTTTGTGAGATCTATTCAAACCTTGAAATGTTCAAGAAGTAATCTCACTAAAGAGAATATGAAAATGCTAAAAAATGAATGACCTGAGATTGAATTTATTTTTGTATTTATAACGAATAGAGCTATAAATTTAAATATGAATTGAACATTATTTTGAGGTCTCAATCACACAAAATTAGTTCAACAAAATTATTTCAGGTTGTATTATACTCTTTTTTGACCGACGCTGCTGGCCAGTCCAAAGCTGCGCCGCAGTTTCTCCACCATCAATCGCAGGGACGTTGAAGTAAATGACATCACCAAAATCAGTTTCACGTTGGCGAACAATATTCGCAGCAGGATGAGGAGTTTGATGACGTTTACGAAGGTAAGTAGAAGAAGGCATTTTCATCAACTGTGTAGTATGCTTGAAGGTAGCCTTGATCCGATCGAACGGTAGATAAGCAAAGAATGGACGCATTGCTTCGTGACCGAACTTAGTCGGAGTAGAGATTCTAGGTTCCATCGGAGACATGGCTTCCTTCGCATCCTGAATGCTTATATGATAATCATTACCTATAGAGAGGATGCCTTGATGAAAAATATATCGAGTGATATTATCGTTTGCAAAGTAGGGTGCCCAAAATGCAGAATTGATCGGTGATTCACCGACAGCTTTGGTCTCGGAGACGAAGACACAGATAAAATTACTGTTGATATCAGGATAATATTGCTCCCCATGAGTATCACCAGTACTCTGTGGAGGAGTTTCGTATACCTGACAACCAGGCTTATCGTTGCAAATAGTAACATTACCATGATGCATGTAGAAAGTATCAAGATTAGTATCAATCTCCTCCAGACAATCCATAAAAATTTCGCTAGTAAGATCCTCCTGTAAAGCCAAATCATAAAAGCAATCTGGAAGATTAGAGTTAATTTTGTTAACTGTAATGAAAACGGGTTTCCAGAAAGATGGAGGTGGCGGAGATATTGGAGTGAAAGAAACACTAAAATCCGAATCGGAACCATCGACCCAACTACGATTGAATTTATGTTTATTTTTCCAATGCTTTGTCAAATAAACAAACAGACGGATGGGAGGATGCAAACAACATTGTCGACTACGTCTTTTGATCCAGCTACAATGGTTCCATTGTTGATGTCTGTTCCATCATTTAGATTTTTTGTTGGATTCGAATCCAGGTTTAATAACCTGATTGGACTTCCACATGGAACCCTCATTCAATTTCAAATTTTCAAAATTTTCGGAATTTTGAAATTGATAATTTCCAGACTTGTATGATGAAGAATTTAGTAATTTAGCGGTCCTGTACGCAGGTCTACGTAGCCTAGCACTGTTTTTACCGTTGTAATTTTAAAAATTCAACCCTATGAGGTAGTACTTGTAACGGCAAATTCCATAGTAATTGAAATAGGAATTTTGAAAGTAATAGTCTCTATTATCTTCGATTGTTCTTTTCTCCAGAAGAAAGTCAAAGACCATTGCACAGCATAATTGCAAACTACACAAAACAAGGATTCCAAATATCCTAACATTCCCTATTCAATAATCAATAGTTTGTGCTCTTATTTGACGCAAAGAACCACTATCCAAAAACCCGCCATTTTGACGCGTCATTGTAACCAAAACGGAAGAAGGACGCCTCAACCATGGTGTATATAGACAGGATAACGCTTGGAACATGTTTATTGACATCAAGGTCGAACGTCCTAACAATAGCTAGCTCTTAATTATATGATTTACTTCTATTTTGATGATTTTACGCACCTACACCGGGATGCCGGAGGTGCGTTCATTCATTATTTCACTTTTATCATTGTTGGTGCGCATTGACGACCACAAAAGCGCAGCCAAGCTTCTTTGTCCTCCTCTAGTAGGGTCGATAGAAGATGAATCAACCGCCACGGCTAAGGTAATCCAAAGGCAATAGTCAATGATGTAGGAGGAAGAATGATTGGCTTCCCAAAAAAATCGGGTTTGACAACGGTCGTAAACACTAAATGGAAGAAGAATGCCACAACCATGGCATGTATGAAAATGATACTCATTTCAACGCTAAAGGATAACATAAACTGCGATATTCCATCAAGAAATCGCTTTCTATTTAATTATTTTGTTCTCTTTCTACTACATGAAGCACTAGAATTGATTTTAGAATTTAGGATTTTTAGACTTTTTTGATTAATGCATGCTAATGGCAATGAAAAAGCGGCCAAGCTTCTTTGCCGCGTTCAGATAGAACGACGGGAGGATGTATATACCGTTGCAGCAAACTTTTAGGTCATATTTGGTCCATCAGGCGGAAGAAATGTTGTCATTTCTTCTTTTGTCCAAAACTCATATTGCTTAACAAACTTATCTCTGTAGCTTTACACAAAGAACCGAATTTTTCCGCGATGATACCTTCATTTAGTTGACAATTTCACCTCGCATTTGCTACTTCCTCGACTAGGTTAGCAGCTGAATCTTGAGTTTCTCTTGATCTCCGGTATGACAGCAACACTTCCCTGGTTACTTGTAGTTCTCGAGATGCAGCTCTTCTCCTTCTGTCCGCGTCTTCCCTTGAGCGCATTCACCAGTAGCAGTAGCAGAGAGTGTCTGAAAAGAATAGCTTCGGGAAAGTTTTAATAGCTTGATACGCACTTTTAATCCAACAAAAATTACAAACTACTATTGGTGAAAAGAACACAAAAGAAAGTAAAAAGGAAGAATCCGCTTTCAGAGCTCCAGAGTGTACGAGACCTATCACTATTGAAAGAAGTAAGACGCAAGAAGCGAGGCTGCCTTCTTTTAATATCAATTGAAATATATATTAGATCTTTAATATTAATAATACATCCATGTATTCCATAACAATGAGAGTTACTTGAAAAGAACCTTCAAACTTTGAAAAGATGGCGTTCAAAATTTGCAAGAATAGTTAGCAGGCAAAAAGGGATAACCCTGCTTTTCCATTTTGCTAAATTTAAATATTCTGAGCGGGCCCCGGGAAGGAGAAATCTTTAAAAGAGGCTGATCCAGATTTTGTAGTAGTAAAATACCGTAGTTTTGGTTGAGATGGTTCATTTCTTGTGTGGCTCAAAATTTTGATCTACGCGTCCAAGATATATTGCCAAAATATATTTAACCTGAGGAATTGACATATTAATTAAAACTCTAATTTTTAAGTGAAAATTTGTTCACGAATAAGAAGTTGAATAGATTTTGATTATAAAAATTTCAATTCATAAATAGATAAAACAAATATTATTCATTTATTTTACAGAGCTGCAGCGTTGCTGCTTATCTAAATTTAAAATGAACGTGGATAAGCCACTCTAGACAGACAATCTACTCACCCTGATCGTCTTTTAATTTTTGGTTTAAGAATTTTACAAATGCTTATATTAAATAAATATTTTTATTCACCATTATTTGAAACAGCGATAGCTATGGAGTTAAGATTCATTAAAATTTCACCGATTGAGAAAAAATATCCAACTTTGCTTGCGGTATTACTCAGATTCAAATCTTTTTCTGGCTGGCTAGCTAGAGCGCTAACGAGCGATAATTTTTCTTGCCGCCGATTCAAATTTAAAAAGAGTATGGTACCGTAGTAGTCTACTAATTAAGTGGTTTACAAATTATCCAATTTCGGAACCTGTTTTACCTGATTTGTTGTTTTTCAAATATTTCGAATCTTTTTCAAACACTGATTTACAAATTACTACCCGGTTTCCCCTCAAAATAAAAACTGCTCAATTGGTAGACTACGGTACTTGGACCGTTATGAATCAAATCTCTTGAATCAATGCGAAATTCAAAACAGGTACCGCATAATTTACTTCGTCTACATATTTAAGACTCGTAAATTTTCAATTTACAATTGCATGATTAATTTTAACTGAATGTTTTATGCATCAAAAATCATTTCCTGTTTCAAGCAAAACTTATTTTCAATCCCATGTCGAGTTATAATAATTTTTCATTTTTGTTGAATAATATCAATTATTTGAATAATTAAAAATCTTGAGATATCTTATAATTTTCAAAAAAAAACTACATAATATTTTATGCATTTTTATGATGGTTGTCTCGATTTATAATTTCTAAAGGTTGAAAGGTATCAACCAATCCTATCATGCAGTACGTAAAAAATTTTGAAGCACCATCATGTCATCATCTAGAAATCTCGAATGCGTCGGTATTCAATCTGTCAACTTCTAACTACATTTTACCACAAACAAATTTATCAAGATGCCGTCGAAGAAGAAGAAAGGCAACGTACGCCCTAACAACAAAAAGAAGAAGAAAGGTTCAAACTCAAACAAGAACCGGAAAAGGCACGCCTGTTCGAAGACGAACAAGAACGCAACAACGATGGAAGAAGTAACGGAAAAGCTTCTACCAGACAAAGCAATTTTGCACCACTTCAAACCTTGAAGTGACGTCTTGTTGCAACATATTAAAAGACGACCGGAACTTAACGGAAAATCTGGAAAAGTAGACAAGTTATTACAAAGCGAACAAATTGCAGTTCAGTTGATTCATTTGGAGGGTACTGCACAGGAGGAAAAAGAAACCATTTCTGTGCTACTGGAGAAGATTAAATTGTTATACAGCAAACCCCTTGTTGAGAAAGATGATTGTGACATCTGCTATGAATCTGATGTTGTACTTGTTTATTTTCCGTGTTGTCCAAAAGGAGTATGCATTGAATGCTTTGATAAGATTAACAAAACGGGAATTTGGTTTTATTCTATGTGAGACTACCTACGGCCCAAAGTAACAAAGGCGCTACCCGGTGCTAAATCCCAGCTCGATAGTTTTTGTACTACTGGCTACGTGTACGGTACTTGTACGTATTTTTATAATACAAAAAATCCGTCACCACCGGACGTCCAATTTTGTAACGTCCATATAGAAGGCATAATATCCAAAGAGGATAACTTTATGCGTTTGGGGGACCTAGTTTACATCTATATAATGTACAGGTGTGTAGGGGCTGAAGTGCGCAGTTGCGACGCCCATAAACTCCGTTCAATGGCGGTTTATTGTTGTACGTAGTACAGTAGTCTCCCACTGGTGTGCTGTTGCCTTACCCCTGTACAAGTACGTACGGTACCAGTAAAAGTAGATCTCTGCTTGATCCGAAGGCAATACAGGTACCGGTACGTAGATATATACTGTAGTAAACAAGTACTACTACTGTAAAGCTACTGTACTAGTCTACTGTACTGTTTTAAGGGGTTTGTTGCGTAAGTACTCGTAAATACTTGTACGCTGTACACGTTCATGTGGTACCTACAAAGGTACGCCAATACTTACTTATCGTACTCGCGTATTATCGTACAGGGTACAGTACTGCTTGTACCAGGAGATACCTGGGTTACGGCGGTATGTTTGTGCAAGGACTCGTACGTATTGTACCGTACTGTATGATGTACAGTAATGATAATACAAGGTACTGTATTTGTACTTACGTACCTGGTACAACATACCAGATACTACTTGCTTGTACATGTACGGTACAAGTACCTTAGGAGTACACACTCTAAGGAGACCTGTTGCTGCCATACAAGTACCTGGTAGCGGTACAAGTACTACTACGTAATACATTTTTCGTACAGTAAGAGTAAGAAATTTGAAGAAAATCTCGTAAGTACTACTAGAGGCTTGTACCAGTACCTGGCACGAGGGCTACTATATAGACTACCTGTTACGTAATAATAAGTATCGCGAAAGTTTTCCCACGCGTACTATAGTACGCGCTTCGCGCGTAATTGTACTGAGTTTCTAATCCACGTACGAAGCAATTTCTATTGGAGAGCGCTTTTTGCGCGCTTCGCGCGATTCTGACAAAAATCTGACCAAAAAGTGCCATTTTTTTTCATTTTCGATCAGGTATCCATCATCGCGTGTTTTAATTTTCACGCGCTCCACGCGCGTGTGCGTTCGTAAATTAGACAGAAGTGCTGCGCACTTCAGATAAACTGTGCTCGCACTGACATTTTTGCTACGTTGTGCGCTATCCGGAATGACCCTATTTGTTGATTTTAGTAGTGTATTGTAGAAGTTCTTTCCGGGTGAAGCTATGTTATTACCTCCATGTTCATGTTTTTTCGATTGTTTGCTTAGCTCAAGTTGGTCTACATGGAACTACTACCAAAGTTGCGTATGTAGAAAATTGAACTCCCGGTACATACCGGTAATTTCACAAGTTCCGACTACCAGTATGCGTACATTCAACGTACAGTACTTCAATGAGAACTCCTCGTACCGGACCAAAAATAAGTATACCGGGCCGGTATGTTACGCGGATTCTCACATAGAATAAAAGCACGTCTATAAAATAATATGTATGTATGCATTTAATGCTGAGCAATTGCAAGTGCCTGACATTAGTATCCAGTTCTAAGATGCAAGCTCTGCTACAGCTGCATTTTTGTCGGTCAGTCCTGGTTGTTTTATAGCGATGCAAGATGCAAGCTGTGCTGCGGCCGCATGATGATATTTGTGGGTGACATGATTATGAATACTTGCAGTATATATTTCTAGTTGAAGATTTGATCTCTACTGCGACCGCATTTCTGTCTATCTCATTCTTTAAGCTGATGCATACGCTTTTGCGGCAGCATCTCCGTCGACTCCTGTAGATTTTGTATTGTGGCTTCCTAAGGTCCTTTCTGTGCCAACAATGTCAACACTGAAGAATCCCCAAACAACATTTTTGTGCCTTCCATGAACCTTTGTGTTGTTGACAATATCGTGTCCAACAGTCTGTTGTTTGATATGTAAATTCCGTTTAACCTGACCTTCATTAAACACGTAGTTGGTGAATTTCAAATTCTTTCCGTTCCTATATTTAGCAATCAAACGAATAGTTATCTTTTGTCCCTTCATTCCTTCCAAAATCGTACTCACATGCAAAGCTGCCGATCCTTCAATAATCATGTTCTCATCGGAAGTTTCGGCCTCATTAGGATCCAATATGGAACCAGGATGATTGGCAATACCGTTAGGAATCAAAGGACGCTCAAAATAAATAGCATCTGATCCCTGGTCGTGGGGTCCAGTCGATGATGCAATCCATGCCCTAAATGAACGTAGGAAAAAAAGATCGGTCCGATTGAGTACAAGGACTTTGGTCTTCATAACGTCGATTGACCACCCTTTTTGAACCCCGTTTTCAACTGTGCGGCAAACCATATTTTGTATCATCACCGGCAAAAAGCAATTAGTCAAAGCAAGCGTGCGTATTTTGTGGATTCTTCCAGTCCAATACGGCAGTTTGGATTTCGTCATTTACTTTCGCTCTTTTCTCAAAGTTGCCACACAAACTATCCATGTCATCGTTGTCATCATCGTCACTGCTGTAGTCATTGTATTTTTTTCTGCGGTCTGCAAATGGTGATTCAGTTTACATTTTGGTTTTATATCGAGTTTTAGATTGAGTTTGCATTGGTGATTTTGATGTCATTAGTTAAAAGGTTGGGTTGAGTGATGAGTGTTGAGTAGTTTCCTTGTTTTGCAAATTATGATGAACTTTAATAAATGAGTGCAACAATCAAGTAAATTGATCTTACCATTCGGTGATTTTTTAAATGGTTTTTTATTATTATTGGATGGATTTTCATGTGTAACGTTTTTTTTTTGAAACGTTTTTGTTCGAAACGTTTTCTTTTGAAAAGCTGTTTTTTGTGAATTCTTTCACATCACCCTCTTTTCCCCCTTCCCCACATTCATCTTCCACTGTTCCTTCTTCCATAAATTCATCTGATATTAAGTTGCATTGTGACGCGGATTGGGACAGATCATCTCCGTCTCTATCTTCGGTTGGTGCGGGCGTTGTTGGTTCTTTTGCGGGCGTTGTTGGTTCTTTTGCTGATGACTGAGCCTGACGGATCTCTTGTAGCCTTTGTTGCACTTTTTCATCTAGTATCAGAGTATCTCTACGTATTGTTTTGTAATCATGTATGGCTAATTCAAGCTTACAAAAATCCTCATTGTTTTTGAGTTTCCTTTTGTAATCATTCACTTTCTTCCTAAGCGCTTTTTCCTCTGTAGTAGCGTCTTTGGCTAAGCTCCCAACTAAACTAAATGACACACAAATTTTTTGGATATACTGTTGAAATGAAACATCTTCCTTTCTATATTGGGAAACATAATCCAATACAATTTGCTTCGAACTTACTGAGAGTTCTGGTCGATGACGACCGCTTCGCTTTCTTGCTGCCATTCTACCCAGGGTTCATATGAACCCTGATTCTACCTTGGTACAGTACTTGTACCCATGGTACAAATACTTCCCTTCTTATCAGGCGCCTGTTATTAATTGCAAATAGTTGCGAGTAGTTGCGAGTAGTTACGAATAGTTGCAAATTTAATTTTTTCGTTGCGAATAGTTGCGAGAAGTTGCGAATTTAATTTTTCAGTTGCGAGTAGTTGCGAGTAGT
>JACLAD010015410.1_pt1 | contig 10079 bp, 9 predicted proteins | sample 8027901 | NCBI WGS metagenome assembly JACLAD01 (sample SAMN15725071, study PRJNA655200) | protist metagenome | isolation source: fluorescence activated cell sorting (FACS) single amplified genomes of... | place: Spain: Blaines Bay Microbial Observatory, Mediterranean Sea | collected 2016-07-05
ATCAATCTGTTGCAGCTTTCGTCCTTTGGTTCCAACGGTTCGTCGCTAAGGTGGTTTTTTTTCGAAACCAGGGAACTAGATAGGCTCTGTAACGAGAGAGCGAGGGCTCGCACCACCGTGGAGGGTTGGTGTCGAGTGAGGGCGAGACGGACAGGAACCGACCGTGAGCGAGGTCATGCAGGGAGCATGGCCGCGGGCCGGTAGCCACGTGCCGCACAAAAGATGACTTTCCAATGAAGAAGCTTTTCAGCTCCGGCGTTGCGCCGGTTATCGGTGCCGCTTTGCTTGCGACTGCCGGGGGTGCCCAGGTCAGCGCGAAGATCAACGGCCCGGATATGCTTTCCGACCAGACCCGTGAGGCCTTCCTCGATCGCGCCGAGCAGATTGCGGACGACGAGAACAAACCGCTGACCGACCTGGTCGAAGACCGCCGCGGCGTCGCCGATGCGTCGCTCGATGCGCAGGAATGGTGCCTCGCCAACGCGGTTTATTTCGAAGCCCGCGGCGAAAGCCTCGAAGGGCAGCTCGCGGTTGCCGATGTCGTGATCAACCGCACCGAGAGCAGCCGCTATCCCGACAATTGGTGCGATGTCGTCAAGCAGTACAAGCAGTTCAGCTTCGTCTTCGACCGCCAGTTTCCCGAGATCAACGAGCGCAAGGCATGGGAGACCGCAAAAGCGGTGGCTCAGGTCGCGATCGACGATGCCCATGACATCGTACGCGGCGACGTGCTCTGGTATCATGCCGATTATGTCGCCCCCAAGTGGCGGCTCGCCTTCAAGGAAGTGAACAAGGTCGGCGTCCACATCTTCTATCAGGCGTAACGCCTAGAGAGCCTCTCTCTCGTTACACACTGAGAGGGAAGGGGGTCGGTGCTTTCGGGCGCCGGCCCCCTTTTGGCACCTGGAACGCCTTCAAACTTTTGCCGCCTCACACGGGGCGGCAGGGCGGCACGGGCCATCATTCGCCCGTTTCGGCGGGCTCTGCGAAATGGTCGAGTTCGATTCCGCATTCCTGGACCGCTTTTCCGACCGTGCGATGGCACTCGAATCCCGTGTCGGTAAGCGAGGAGAGGCGGTGGTAGACGGGTTGGTGGAGAGCCGCGAAGAGCAGCGTGATACGCTTGAGCCGCAAGCGCTGCAAAAGGCGCTCGAGCATGGCTGCGCCGCTGGCGTCGATATCGTTGACCGCGCGCATGTCGAGGACGAGGCAGGTGACTTTCTCGTGCCGTGCCATCAGCTTGGCGATCTCGTCTTCGACGAACTCGGCATTTCCGAAGAAGATCGAGCGGTCGATCCGCAGCACGAGCACGGGAAGCGTCTCGAGCATGACGTCGTCGCGATCGACCGACCGGAACGACACCCCGCCATCGTCGGTGCCGATCCGCGTCACGCGGGGGACCGATGAGAACCACAGATGATGGCCCAGGCTAACGCTGGCCCCGATCAACAGGCCGAGACGCACCCCGAAGACCAGCGTGGCAAGAAAACAGACGATGATGATCCAGCCTTCGAGCCGGTCGTGGCGCCATACCGATTGAATCGCGCGGAATTTGACGAGACCGAACACCGCGCTGATGACTAGCGCGGCCAGTGCGGCCGTGGGCAGGTAAGCGAGCAACGGCGCGAGCAGGAGCAAGGTGAGTAGGACGACGCCCGAGGCGACCACCGAGGCGACCGGGGAAGCCGCCCCTGATTCCTCGACCAAAGCGGAGCGGCTGAGGCTGGCGCCGACCGCATAGCCGCCTGTCATCGCGGCCACAATATTACCCGCCCCGACCGCGAAGGCTTCGCGGCTGGAATCGAGATGCCGGCGGTCACTGCCCGCGAGCGATTTGGAAACTGCGGTAGCCGTGACGAAAATGATCACCGCCACGGCCAGACTGCTGGGAAGGAGCGAAATCCACTGATCGACCGTGCCGAGCGGCCAGGGTATTTGGGGAAGCGCGCTGCCGATCGGCTGGACCGTTTCGACGTCTCCACTGTCCATCGCCCACAGTGCCGCACCCACCACGACCAGCAACGGCAGCGATTTGGCAAGCGCCTGTCGCCACGGTGGGTGGATTCCGATCTTCCATAAAGCGGGTGCGGCAAACCTGCCGAGAACAAGCAGAAGGATGGTGGCAATGACGCCGATGAGGGCGGTTGTCCGGTCCAGTTCCCCGAAAGAGGACACCAGTCCTGAAATGGCGGTGGGCAGGTCCCCGGCGCGATCGGTGTCTATGCCCAGAAGCGTAGGAAGCTGGCTGAATGCGATCAGGACCGCGGCGGCGGCGGTAAATCCCAGCAGTGCCGGTTCGCTGATGAAATTGACGAGCCGCCCCAGCCCCAGCGCGCCGATCGTGCAAAGGATAGCGCCAGCCTGGAGCGCGATGATGGTGACACCCGCGGTATCGCCACCCGCCGTCGCATCGGCGACAATCAACGAGACCAGCGCCACGGGTCCAAGCGAGACGTACAGGCTCGACCCGAAGATGGCATAGAGAATTGGCGGGAAAAGTGCGGCGAACAGCCCGGTTTCGGGGGGCAGGCCGGCAAGTTGTGCATAGGCCATCGCCTGCGGCACGAGGAGGATCGACAGGACCAGTCCCGCGATGACGTCCTTTAAAAGCTTGCCGGGACCGTAGTCGCGCAGCCAACCGAACGCGGGCTTCAAAGCTGCTCCGACCATCGCGCTCTCCCACTAGGCTATCTCAGGCCCTCAACACGGCCTTGCGCGGCAACGTTCCCGCCACCAGCCCGGGTTCGGACTGATCGAGATCAGGCGTATTGGTCAGAGCATCGCCAGTTGGCGGTTGGAAAGGCGGCCGCCATATTCGCCGCGCAGCCGGACCTTGCGTTCGAGATCGTCGAGGATCGCGCCGGTGAAGTCCTTGCCCGAAGCATCGTCCATGTAACTGATGGCGCCGGGCGTATCGACGTTCACTTCCATCATCTTGTCCCCGACCACGTCGAGGCCGGCGAGGTACATGCCGTCGGCGATCAGCTTGGGGGCGACCAGTTCCGCGACACGCAGCAATTCCTCCCCCGGTTCGATCATTTCGGTTTGTCCGCCTGCGGAAATGTTGGAACGCGCATCGTCGCTCTCGTTGTAGCGGCGAAGGCAGGCGTAGGTGCCATCGACCACCAGGGGACGGCCGTTGAGCGTAATCATGCGCACATCGCCGTCGGCGGCGCCGGGAAGATATTCCTGGACGATCGCATAGCCGTCGCGGGTCACGGCTTCGACGGTCTGCGAAAGGTTCTGGCGATTGTCCTTGTCGAGCACGAACACGCCTTGCCCGCCCGAGCCTTGAAGCGGCTTGATGACCGCCTTTCCGCCCTGTTCCTCGAGAAAGGCGCGCACTTCCTCCTCGGACCGCGTGATCACGGTCTTGGGGCGCACGGCCTCGGGAAAATGCTGGAAATAGGTCTTGTTGACTGCATCGGTAAGATAGCTGGGGTCGTTGAGCACGATTGGGCCGGTCTTGGCGGCAAGCTGCCCGAACAGCAGCGCGGAGGCGGGCGCCCACGGACGCTCGGACAATTCGTCGGCAGGATCCGAACGCAGCAGCATCACGTCGTAATCGTCGAGATTGACGCGTTCCTGCTCGCATTCCTGTACCGCTTCCAAATAAGTCGCGTCGGATTGGAACCGTTTATCGGGCGCGACCACGGCGTGGGCGCAAATGCTGCCGGTCGCATCGTAGATGAACCGCCCCAGTTCGATCAGTGCCACCTCGTGTCCGCGCGCGAGGGCCTTCCGCGCGAGGCGAGTGGACGAAAAATCCTCTTTTTCGGTCGCGACGCGATTGACGACGATGGCGATTTTCATGGGGCGGGGCTTTCCTGATAGAGATCGACGATATCGGCGCGGCGGACCGTGTCGAGCCTCGCCATTGCCACTTCGTTGTCGAAATAGGTGGGAAGGAGGTCGGGATTTTCGACCAGCCCCCGATCGACGAGCTTTTCGAGCGTCGGGAGTTGTTTGAGCGAAAATTTACCGAGAAAGAGAATCTCGAAATTGCCGCCATGGTGAAGGTAGGCGACGAGTTCGACCAAGCCCTTCAGATAGAGCGCGTCCTTGGTAAAGCAGCCGCCGCGAAGGGCGCGCAGCATCGTGTCGAACGCCGCTTCCTCGTCGATTCCGCACTGGTCGCGCATGGCGGTGTAGATATCGGCGGGTGAGAATTGGCGCGTGGCGAGATCGGCGGCGATGACGCGCGCCGCGAGCATCCGCAGGCGGCGCGGCGGAAGAAAACCGCACAGATATTCGGCCATCACCGCTAGCCCTTCCTGAAGCACGTCATAGTCGGCAAGGCCGAGCGAGAGCGTCGTCAACGGCTGGCGCGAGCCGTTATGTTGGGTGATGCTGTGGGTTCCGACCTCGTGCTGGATCAGCGGCATCATGCGGTTGCAGGCGACGCGGAAATCGCGCGGGATATTGAGATTACCATCTTCGGTAAACAGGCCGGTGCCCTCGTTCTCGTTGAGGATGGCGGTGCGGTCGAACTTTGTCCCTCGCTGCTTGAGGCGATCAAACTCCTCGCAAGCCAGCGTCAGGAATTGCTCGCAATCGCAGTCGAGCTCGGGTTCCTCCGCATCGGGGACGTGCTGCAAGATCTGTTCGGCGCGCTCGCGCATCCGGTCGCCGACCGAACCGAACAGATCGACCGAGGCCTGCCCGATGCCATCCTTGCCGCGCATCCGGATCAACTGGATTTGGCGATCGAGTTCGCGTTGCTTGTCGACGAGGAGGACCTCGATCAGCGGGTCGTCGATATCGTGGACGGGAAGGTCGAAAAGAATGTGGCGTTGCTTGTCGAGGTCGATGTCGATTTCGGGGTAATCGACGGACGGCAAAGTCTTGCAACCGCTGGCGAAAAAACCTTTGTGTACCTCCGCAATATTGGTCGGCATGAAATAATGCAGCCAATTGAGCGCCGCGTCGATCTCGCTCAGCGAATGATCGACCTGGCGGGCCGCCGGCGACAGTTCGTAACGCGTTCCGACGACCATCAGCGCGTCGCCGCCAGCCAGTTTCGCGCGTCGGCGACCGCAAGGCCGAGTCCGTGGCGCAGAGATTGGAGCGCAAGAATGTCGGCGCTGCGGCCCCATTCGTCCATGAAGATTTTCTTGTATTCCAATGTCATGATACAGGCATCCTCGCCGTAACGAGCGTGGAGCCACTCGGGAAAATTGCCGCCGTCCTCGAACCTTTTGTTTTCGCGAACATCGGGCGTACGGCCATCGATCGGCACGCTGCGCAGCTTTCGCGCGAAACGGTCGACGAGCTCGCCGTAAACGGGCTTGTCGAGGGTCGTGACGCCAAGATCGATATCGGGGTTGTCGGGGAGGGGCGCAGGATCGCCCGTGGCGCCCTCGCGGCGGTGGTTGTAGCTGTGCATGTCGAGCAGAAGGACGCGTCCGTGCGCGGCGATCATCGCCTCGATGCGCTTGGACATCGCGGTGTAGAATTCGTCGTGCAGCCGGCGCGACCGTTCCATCTGTTCCTCGGGCAGGTCCTCGCGCCAGATGGTCAGGCCCCACGTGTCTTCGGGATCGTTCGAGATACAGCCATCGCGCGGGCGATTGAGATCGCATTCGAACCGCGAGCGATTGGCCCGGACGAGAGTGTCGCCGACGGTGAGGAAATAGTCCGTCATCGGGTCTTCCTCGCGCAACCGTTCCTGCACGTCGATCGATAGCCACGGCTGCAGCTCGAGTCGGATGTGATGGCCGGCGTGGATGGCGGTCGTCATGACCGGGCCGTCGGCGGTCACCAGGTCCCATGCGGGGCCATTGTCGGGGTCGGATGAAGTCGGTGTCGTCATAAGCGGGACACTAATGGTCCGACCCCACCCAAAGTTTCGCCACCGTCGAAGAGAATGGCACTGGATGCCCCACGTGGATTCGAACCACGATTGACGGATTCAGAGTCCGTAGTCTTACCATTAGACGATGGGGCAATCGCGCTTGGGACATCATCGGCCCGGCGAGTGCGTGGCCGCGGCAATTAGGGATGCGGGGGGCCGCTGTCAACCGATCCCGAGTGGCCAACCTCCCTCGTCCATTGCACTTTTGCGGGGAAAGACGCTAGGATGGCGTCAGGTCAGCCGCGCACGGAATTTTTGGATGCGTGGTGTCGGATTGAAAGTTTCGTTTATGGCGCAGGACGCCGTTCCAACGCCTCCCCCGCGCCGTGAAGCGCGGTCCCGAGGCCCCCAGCATCGCCCCGCCCGGCGCGCGGCCAACGCCAGCTATGGCGCATTAGACCTCGGCACGAACAATTGCCGGCTGCTCATCGCGCGCCCCGACGAGCGCGAGGGGTTTACCGTAATCGACGCGTTCAGCCGGATTGTCCGTCTGGGCGAGGGGCTGTCGACCAGCGGGCGGTTGAGCAAGGAATCGATGGATCGCGCGGTGAGTGCACTGTCGGTCTGTTCGCAAAAACTGCGCCGCCGAAACGTGACCTTGTCGCGTTCGGTCGCAACGGAAGCATGCCGACGCGCCGCCAACGGGCGCGATTTCGTCGAACGGGTAAAGCATGAGACGGGCATCTGTCTCGACATCATCGCCCCGCAGGAGGAAGCGCGGCTGGCGGTGCTTGGCTGCCACAAGCTGCTAGGACCGGGAAAGGGACCCGCGGTCATCTTCGACATTGGTGGCGGATCGACCGAGCTCGTGTTGGTCGAACCGCAGGACGACCTGCCCAAGATCCGCGCCTGGTGGTCGGCACCATGGGGGGTGGTGAGCCTCACCGACAGCGAGGGGCGCGAAAACCTCGAGGGACCCGACCGCGTCGCAGCCTATGAGCGTATGCGTCGACGCGCCCGCGAAGGTTTCGCCCGCTTCGCAGAATGGCTTCCCAAGGATCAGGAAGACATCCGCTTGCTCGGAACCAGCGGCACGGTGACGACGCTTGCGAGCGTCTATCTGGAGCTGCCTGCCTACGACCGGCGTGCGGTCGACGGATTGCATGTCCCCGTTCCCGCCATGCGCGACATTACCCAGCACATCGCAAAAGCCGACTTCGGGGGCCGCGCGGCGCTACCGTGCATCGGCTCCGAACGGGCCGATCTGGTCGTGGCAGGCTGCGCCATTCTCGAGGCAATCCTCGACATCTGGCCCGCTGCCAAGCTGGGCATCGCCGACCGCGGAATTCGTGAAGGCATCTTGCGCAGCCTGATGGCGCGCGATGGCTATTCGCTATGAGCAGGGGTCGGGGCAGGGGCGGCGGCAAGGAGCGCGTGCGCACGGCGCGTCGCCGCACCGCGGGCTCGACCCGCTGGCTGCAGCGGCAACTCGACGATCCTTATGTGAAGAAGGCCAAGGCCGACGGCTATCGTAGCCGCGCGGCCTATAAGTTGCTCGAACTGGATGAACGCTTCGAGCTGCTCAAAGGGGTGAAAAGCGTCGTCGATCTGGGTCACGCGCCGGGCGGGTGGACACAGGTGGTGCGTCAGCGCCTGCCGCAGGCGAGGATCGTTAGCATCGATCTCCTCCCGACCGACCCGATCGAAGGCGCCGTCCTGCTTGAAATGGATTTCATGGACGATGCGGCTCCCGATCGGCTCAAGGATGAGCTGGGCGGTCCCGCCGATCTGGTCCTGTCGGACATGGCGGCGAACACCATCGGCCACAAACAGACCGATCACTTGCGCACCATGGGGCTGGTCGAAGCGGGGCTCGACTTCGCGCTCGACATCCTGCGTCCCGGTGGTGCGTTCGTCGCAAAGGTGTTGGCAGGCGGCGCCGACAAAGCGCTGGTCGACCTGCTCAACAAGAATTTCGACAGTGTGAAACATGCCAAGCCGCCCGCCAGCCGCAAGGGGTCGAGCGAATGGTATGTGGTCGCGAAGGGCTTTCGCGGGCGCGCCGACTAGGCGTCCTTGCGCGCCTTGGCGATTGCAGCCTTGTAGGCGTCATAGCCCTCGGCCGACGGAATGATCGTGTCGCCGATCACGAAGGTCGGAGTGCCGTTGGCGCCCAGCGCGTTGGCAAGCTCGAAATTCTGGTTGAGTTCGGCTTCGAACGCGGGATCGGCGATGGCGTCGAGCGACAGGCCGACGGCGGCCAGTGCCTCGCTGATGCTTTCCTCACCCGGACGCCCCGCGGCAAACATCGCATCGTGGAATTGCTCGAATTTTCCCGCCTTGCTGGCGGCAAGCGAGGCGCGCGCGGCGATCACGCTGTCCGGGCCGAGTACGGGTAGTTCGCGATAGACGACGCGCAAGCCGGGATCCTCGGCGACGAGCTGTTCGATCTCGGGCTTGGTGCCTTCACAAAAGCCGCAGGCATAATCGAAAAACTCGACCATCACGACATCGGCATCCTCTGCCGATGCCCCGATCGCGCTCGATCCGAACGCAGTTTCGAGCGCGGCGCGATTTTGATCGAGGACCGGACGCATTTCGGAAAGGCGCAGCGCGTCGCTCGCCTCGACGAGGATATCGGGATGCTCGACGAGGCTCTGGCGCACCAGTCGCTCGCCCATCAACGACGGCGCGGCGGCCATCATGACGGCGGCGGTCAGCCCCGCGCCGACGATCCCCCCGCCAAGTGCTGCAAAAAATGTCGATTTTGTCATCGGTCGATGTCGATGCCTGCCCGCTTCAGTTCGTGTTCGCTGGTCATAGCGATGTCTTGGGCTCGAAGCCAATCGGGTCCTTGATGTTCGATCCCCTGCATCGCGCGGCGCGCGGAAGACCAAGCCAGCCGGTGCTGGCCGAGGATCTGGAACCGTTCCGCCGACGCAAGCGCGGCAAGGGCGTCCTCGCCGGTACGGTCGTAAATGACGCCGAGATTGTACCAGGCGAAGCCGTTGGTGCGGTCGCGCGCCACGGCGCTGCGCAGGACGCGTTCGGCCTCGGGCAACATCTCGCGGTCTTCGGTCGAGACAAGGGCATGGCCCAGCGTGGTTGCGATCAGCGGCTGGTCGGGAGCCAGATCGACCGCGCGACGCAGCGGGCCCAGCGCGCGTATGGGCGAGCCGTTCTCGAGCATGATCTGGCCATGCAGTTCGAGGAGATAGGGGTCGTCGGGGCTTTTCTCGAGCAATGCGCTGGTTTCGATGAACGCCTCGTCGGGATAGCCACCTTGGTTATAGGCGTAGGCGCGCGCGGTGCGGCCCGCGATGCTGGTGTCCCCATGCGGATATTCGCGCAACGCACGTTGCGGATCGAGATAGCCGATCAGTTTGGCCTTCACCCGCTGGAAGCGCGCGTCGAGCTCGGGATCGGGGGCGCGGTTCCACGCCTCGTCGCCGTCGAGAACGTCCTGCAGGACCTGAATCCGCTCACGCGTCAGCGGGTGGGTGCGTGCGTAACTGTCTTCCTGCGGGATGTTGAGGCGATATTCCTGGTTCTGCAGCTTCTTGAAGAATTCGATATAGCCCTGGCCCGAAATGCCTGCATCCATCAGATAGCGCGCACCCGCCTGGTCGGCAGAGCTTTCCTGCGTCCGGCTGAAGGCGAGAAAGCGGCTCATCGCGACCTGTTGGCCCAAAGCCATCGCGCCCATCGCCGCTTCGCCGCCGCCCGCCGCGACGGCAAGACCGCCGAGGATCAGCGAGACGATCGACACGGCGGTGGCGTCCTTCACGCCGCCTTTCAGGCGTAGAATATGGCCGCCCTCGATATGCCCCAGTTCATGCGCAAGCACGGCCTGCAACTGGCCGACATGATCGGCTTCCATGATCAGGCCCGAATGGACATAGACCCGCTGTCCGCCCGCCACGAAGGCGTTGATCGACTGATCGTCGAGTAGCACGAATTCGACATTCCCGGGACGCATGCCGGCCGCTTCGACGAGCGGGTCGGATGCCATCTTGAACATCGCCTCGGTTTCCGCGTCGCGAAGGAAAGTCTGCGCCGCCGCGGGGCGGGCAAGAAGCGAAAGACTGAGGAACAGCACCGCCAGCAAGGTGGCGATCGGTCGGTGGGCGCGCGTCATGCGGACAGGCGTGGGATCCGCGGCATGAACGGGCGCTGAAAGGCGCCGCGGAGTAAACCCCCGCAGCGCCTTCGCATGATCAGCCAAACGTGCGCTGCCACCACCCGCGACGGGGCGCTTCTTCCTTTTCCGGCTTGGCGGTCTTTG
>JACLAD010001953.1_pt1 | contig 10078 bp, 4 predicted proteins | sample 8027901 | NCBI WGS metagenome assembly JACLAD01 (sample SAMN15725071, study PRJNA655200) | protist metagenome | isolation source: fluorescence activated cell sorting (FACS) single amplified genomes of... | place: Spain: Blaines Bay Microbial Observatory, Mediterranean Sea | collected 2016-07-05
GCTGCTCGGAAATTGCAAAGGGCATGGCTGTATTGTCGTTCTGGCGATCTTGGACCATTTGACTTTGAACTTTCGCGATTGAAGCGCCGTGTTTCGCTAGTCCGTGCTCGCTTTGAAGAGGAAAAAATGAGAGTGAAGGCAAGAAGGCAATTTGCCGCGGCACGTGCTCTGCAAAAGGTCGTCAGAGTTCGCCGTGCAAGAGCGCGAGTTATGCAAATCCGTGCAGCAATACGTATCCAGTGCTTTGCAAGGCAGATATTGGCCTTCGGGCGTCGGAAAGAGCTGTACTTGGTTCACTGTCGTGTTGTTGCTGAGCGGTACTGCGTAGGTCGTGTGTTACGAAATGGCTTCTTTCGGGCACTCGACATCATCCGCCAACAAAGAAAGGCAGCTGCTTGTAAAATGCAGTCTTGGTATCGTAGATGTATTGCTCTCGTGCATTTTCAGGCACTTGTCAAGCGTAGGGTCGCCAGCGTTGCAGCTTCTAAGTGCATTCAGCGATGGTGGCGCTATCTCCAGTCTGCCAGAGTGAGTGCACAACTGCATGAATTAAAAGAATGTTTGCGAATGAATGCATTCCGAGAGGCCAGCTCTGTTCACCGCCTCCTTCAAAAAGGTTCTGCGAAGCTTGCTGAATTCTATTCTGTCGACGACGAGTTTGCGGGTATGGGTGTTCCTTCATTGCTTCTTCGGTTAGGACTGGCAGATTTTGCGCCGGAAATTCGAAGGATTATCTCAAAAAGTGTGCGCCGTCTTCAAATCAAACCTGAATTTATTGACCCGTTGCCCCAGATAGAGGAATACGCCTGGCTCCGGGTTCCCGGTTATCGTGAAATTTATAATCTTCGCTGTTTGCTGGAAATCCCGGAAGAAAGGGATTTAATCACATCTGCTTTTGTCCGCAAAACAAGTACACCGGGTAAAGCAGACAATGTAAGTAGGAAGAAAGGCGCAGAGAAGAGAAGAAAGGTCGCTGAAGAGCATGCTGTTCAATGTCTTGCATGTCTTACAAAATTTTTGAGTGGGGATGTTGAGATCCGACGTCTAGCATCTACGCTGAGCAGTAAAGAGGATGTTCGTATCGCTGCAACAGAAGAATTTATCGCCGCATTTCCTCGACACGTCAAACGAGCACAGCGATTTTCCCTACACATTCCTGTAAAAACAACGAGTAGACTCCAACTTCGAGCGTACCTCAAAAGGTTCGGAGAGAAAGGCGCAAGTGTTGCTCAAAACTCAATCGACACTTTGCACAAAGCTTGGCCGGGCTGGGGTCCCAGCGGTGCTGGCAAGGGGAGGAATCATAACCCAGGATTGACGGCGCAGAAATCTAAGTGGGACGCAATCCGCATTCGACGATGCTTTGAATTGTGTCAGATGATGGGAGAAAAAATGATCAGCATGATGGAATCTTCCAGCTCATCAGAACCCATTGCCCACTTGCTGAGACAAATGCGAAGGGTTTGGCATTGGAGAAGGCCCTGGGTGCAAGACAGCAGTGTAATTTATAAATGCCCACTCTCTTCGCCACCCAGTAGCGCTCTCCTGCCGAAGCTACAAAATTTCCTTGCGGAAATTCGTTATCTCGTGGAAGCAGATATGTCTGCGCTGAAAGTTCAGTCAGCCTTTCGTTCACGTCTACAATTGCGACTTTACCGAGGTCTTCGTGTCAAAATGATATTGGAGAAGGCACGAAAAGAGTATGAACGAGAGGTTAAAGAAATACGTGAGGGTGTAAGAGTCCGCAACGTTGCACACGATGCCACTCCGCAATTATTCTTCGCTGGATTAATCCGCGAGCCCTTGCTTGCACGACAATTGCCCGTTGACGTTTCAAGACATACGTTGCTCGCTGCCAAATCCGCCGCCACATTGTTTGAATGGGAATGCAAGCAAGGTGACGCCGGAGCAGCTCAAGAAAAGTCAGGCGACCCTTATACCCACGATACATTTTTTGGATAACCGCGGCAGCTCGATCTCGCTGCACGTGACGACGCCATGCAGTCACACGGACCCACAGCAAAAATCGTCTTCTCAACGGCCGTATTGCGCATCTGTATAGCGTGACTTTCATAAGGCGAACTCCCACCCCGGCTCTGTATTCACGCGCACGCTGGTAAACAACCAGCTGCCACCATGGCACAAGCGCAGCTGCAAGTGCCCTCAGTCGCATTTCTTCCGCCCAGGCTGCAAGCATTAGAAAGGCTCTATCTCTGATCAATTGCACATCAAACTCTGGAAACATGCTATTGCTTTTTAAATGTAGCAAAAATTTCATTGGAAGTTCTTGCCGCAACTGGTCAATGTTAAGGTAGAGTAGCCTGGAGATGCCGCGCTGTTGCCCGCGAACCCGTGCAACGAATTGGTCTAGGCGTTGAATCTCTTCTGGTGCACGCCTGACACGCTCTTCTATAACTGCAGCGGCGCGAAATGTGTCAAGTTCCCCTAAATCTTCTTCCTCGATGGATGAAATTCCCGTATCCATGTCTCTCGATAGAACTAGCGGTAACTGCAATGGAACATTTCCACCACCCCAGGTAACGAGGCTGACTTGGTGGCGGTATACAGTAGCAGGCTCTTCTTCTTCAGTAACTAAGGCTCCTCTTGTTGCCGTGGCAAAGCAGTTCTGCGGAAACCACATCATCGACTTTGAATAACCCAAGCGTCTTGCATCAAACATTGCGGAGCTCTGATTACCCAAACCCGCTGGGTCGTCCGCAAGTAATACTCCAGAATTGGTCTCTGGCTTGTACGAGCCACTTATATGCGAAGAAAGCTCCCGATGTTTTATCTTCTTTGCCACCCGTCGCACCTTTGGACTCATCTGGTCTACACCCATAGGGTATGAGCGGAGGAGACCAAGGGCTTCTAGGTATCTAGGCATGACATTCCAGTTTCTCCGCACAATGTGTGCGAGTTCAGCAAGAGCGGGAGTAGGAGGCTTCAATCTTTTGACCGTGGGGGCACCTTGCAAAGGTGTGGAAAGCATCGTCCTGATAAATTCCGTGTAAGTAGTTGATGGGCGAGATCTGTTTTCTTCCCCTTTTGCTGCATCTTCATCTTCTTGGCTTCGTAAATCATGCTGATTTTTCTTGGCACTCAGTTTTTGTTGTTGGTATTCGTCATAGAGGCCCATACTCCCGGCTATGTTACTAAAACGCGTGACAGGCCTGTGCAGCGGGGTGCGAGGGCGCTTAAAATCACGACGTCCTCGTGTTCCAAAATGCAAATCTCTCGTGCTCAAAGAATCTTCCGAAGAAATCTCCTCGATGCTGCGGGCCGACGGTCTAGTTCCCGACAGGGCAGATGTTGATCGTGCAACTTCTCCTCGAGTCTGAGGAACTAGATTCTCGTGCTCTGCAGTTTCAGACAAGATAGGGTCTGCCCAAAATCCACGGTATCCAGCCTGCGGGGATGGGGGCGGTAAATCTTCCTTGCGGGGCCCCATGTCTAGTGTCCCAGTAAAATGTCGGAACTGCGAGCCTGAAAACTTTTCCGTGCTATAAATGTGAGCCAAGGCCTTCGCGCAGTTGCCACACACTCGGTGCCTGTCACTCGGCGACAGCTCCGCGCATGCAAATGCTTTATTAAATGTGTCTAGTAACGCAGAAATAACTCCCGAGTTACCAGTAACTTCCTTCCTAGCCTCAGAGAGACCACCATGCCCCATCACGAGAGTAATCAAACGAGCCGCTAGTCCTCGGGTATACACGTGGGCTTTCTGACTCTGCAAAACTCTACTGGCCACGCGAACCGCTTGCAAGCCCTCAGTATCTGTCACACTTGCTTCTTTCCCCAGAGGGAACAGCCTGATGAGGTGAAATAAAGTATCATTCGACGTATCCCCACCTTGATGCGCTTCGCTTGACATATTGCCACTACTGCCCCTTTACACGGCAAAGTGCTTGCTCATATCACCATCAGCGATTGTCAAGATGAGTAGTGCTGTTTTGATCGAGCTACCCGTGCTGCAGTGCTACATGTGTAGTAGTAGTACTAGCACTAGCACTAGTGCTACTAGCCGACTACAGACAGTACGCGCGTACTGTACGCACGTACCGCCGCACTGTACTGGATGCACGTTAAGACACTCAAATTCTGCGTGATGGTCTTCAAGTGCTAAAAATTACGTACGAGTTGACGAGTGTCACTAAAAATCTCAATCTAAAAATCTAAAATCATTCGTGTGTGTGTCGTTCATTTTCTATTCTCTTGGAGATGTTGATTTTGATTACGAGTCAGAAAGTACTGTACTGTACTGTAGGCTACGGGGAGTGTCTGCATATAACGGAAGGACCGAGAGATATTGGGGTTTCCTTAAGGATCCTTAAGGTTTCGATTCTTAATTTTCCGATTTGCAAAATGCTGAAGCACCGCAGAGTACAGCAGTAGTGCTAGCACTAGTGCTAGTGCTAGTGCTAGTGTGATCAAAGCGCATGCTCTTTGCAACTTGACAAATGTTGTGATGAACAGCCCACTACTCCGCAACTTCACTTGAATCTGCCACACGTGGCGCCAAGGGAGAAGAGGCGAAACCAGAGGAAATCAAATCGTGGCGCAAAGTTTCTCTGCGCGTAATGAATTCTGCATGGCGTCTCCAGACAAGAAAAGCGAGCAAAAGCTCTTCAACTAGCGAGGGACGAAGAACTTTCTGTAAAATATCAAGGCGGTATTGTTCCCTTCTTGCCCTTTGCTCTTCGTACTGGTTAGATAGTTTGTGGTTTAAACTGAACTGGTCGTGACTGCACCGAGGGTTCCGGCGATGTCGCGTCTTGCTTTCTGACCTGTGTCGTTGGTTTCTTTCCTCGTTGGCCTCCATGTTTCTTCGCTTCCATGCAAATGACAGAAATTTTGTCTTACCCGCCTTGCAATCTGCATTGTAGTCTGCCTCGGCTGCTTTGAGATCATCCAAAAAGTTTTGCTTGAGAATTTTTAGTCCAGCCTGCACCCGGCAGGTTGCGGCTGCCTGGCGGTCAAAATACTTTTTCTTCACGCGTTTGATCTCTACAAGAGCGTGCTCTCTCCCCGAGCCACCTCGAATTGCTGCCAAGGACAGAATTGATTCACGCCGTCTGGCAAAATTTTGTCGTGCCATGCTTGAATCTCGCTGGAGTGACTGTACAAAAACCTTCCTGCTCTCTCTGTACTTTGATTTCAGAAGATTCAATTTTCTCAAAAATATGGACTTGGATTTTTTTTGTTTATGGTCCATATCTCGTTTTGCCGACGAAATTTTTATGTCTACCTTTGCCTTCGCAACAGATGCAGCAGAATTATCCTGGCGCTGGCGGGGGTAAGGATGCCACGCGCTTTTTATCTTTTCTAGCCTTTCCACCTTCGTATAGAAACCTCCAATAAATGGAGGAGGGGACGGAATTTTTTCTCTGGGGGGCCCTCCACCCTTCAGTTTCCGAAAAGATTTTTCATTTCCAGGCAGAGATTTCTCCCGCTGCGATGATCGAATAATTGCAAGAGACTCTGCTTGTTTGCCATGATGCCGGAGAGAAACCATTTTCTTCGCCATCAATTTCTTTTCTTTTTCACCTGTCTGAAAGATACCGTTTCTCCAGTTTCCCGAAACAGTTTTTCCAAATTTATCACAGCGTGTGCCTTTTCCGTGCAACAAGCCGTTTTTCCACTGGCCTTCCAGGTACGAACGATCGGGAAATACTTTCCTCCCTTGGCCGTTTGGAGTGTGTGGTGCCCTGAGAGATATTTTTCCTGTGTAAACTGACCCGTCTGGATAAGTGAGTTTTACATTTCCACCACCTGCACACTCTTGGTTCTTTAGATGTTGAGAAGTCATCTCCATAAAAATTGTAGGCTCCATTTCACGTTTCGCAGTCTGCCAGATTTCTTTGTTAGAGCGTCTGTCAGTGGAGGGTACTGTATGTTCCTCGTGAGAGTCTGAGTCTTCCCAGTGAGAGTCTGAATCAAACATCGTGGAGCAAGGTTCACTACTAGTGCTAGTGCTGGTGCTACTGTTGCTGCTTAGGCAGAACAATCGGGGTTTCCTGGGTCAGTTTTAAGCAGAACGAGACGGTAGCGCTGAAATTCATAAGATTTTGCTTGTGTCCGATGCAATGGGACGAGCAGGGCTCTCGCATGTGCCTTTCCGAAAGTTGGGTGGTTTCTCTTGCCCGGAGTCTCGGTCATCGGCAAGCGTGTCAGCAACGCAAACTTACTACCCCGTAAACAGAATTTAAATTGGGCAGACCCAGCATACTGTACAGTATGTCCGTGCGTACGTGCGTACGTGCGTACGGGATATTACGAGAGCGTGAAATGGTAGTTGGACCGTATCAAATTATCACAGTCAGTTTTTAGTTTACGGGTAGACGACTACGGTATTAGGATCTAGATCCATCACATCATCCATCCACTCCAGAGAAAACAGCAGTCTAAGTCGTCCTCATTTCCAGAGGCTCTAGAGGACGACTGCTCTGGAGTGTCATCCATCGAGAAAACGTGAACGAGAAGCTGTGAGCGCACTCTGTGTGCGTGAGTGCCCGGGTGCCCGGGGAGGATTAGCCCCCGACTACAAACTTTTCCGGCTGCCTGCTTTGCGCGCGGAAGAAAAGATGCGGGTCTCGATGCAGCTACGTGCCATGCAATTCTTTCAGCTGCAACACAGATTCATCACTTATGCAGTCGACGTAGCGACGGGTGACTTTCGCGGCGCTGGGACTCACGCCGAAGTGTCTATGCAGCTGTTTGGAAATCGTGGGAAGAGCCCAGTTCTGCACTTGACGAAGGACTTGCTCATCTCTTCACAATCCATTGGTCATGGAAATTCAGTTGTGCAATCATCTGACGTATTGGAAAGTGAATTGTTCCAAAGGAATTCTGTCCAGCGGTTTGATATCACTCTTCCAGAGTCTTTGGGCGCACTCCGCTCTGTGAGAATGTCACATGATAATGATGGTTTAGGAGCTGGCTGGTATCTGGACCATGTAACCGTGTCCCTTTCTGGCGAAGGAGCAGATTCAGAAGCACTTGAAGATGATTTTCACACGGCACAAGGTGCAACGCGTTTTTCGTTCCATGGCTGGATAGGAAGCAGCGATTCGGGAGGTGTGGGTGGCCCGCTTACACGTGACATCGCAGCGGATCACAGCAAAGCAGCCAACCATCGGTATCAGCGAAAAATGTCTCGCGCTGCTCTCAGTGCAGGGGGGGCTGGTCTAAAGTTGTGCACTTCTGGCATAGCAGTCCCACATGCCGACAAAGTACGCAGAGGAGTGCGGGGTGTTAATAAACGTGATATCGGCTACGCTGGGGAAGATTCGTATTTTGTGGGGAGTGAGAAGTCGTTAGGGGTTGCGGATGGTGTTGGTCAATGGAGGGAACAGGGGATAGATGCTGGGGAGTTTTCTAGGGCTCTGATGCGGCACTCTCTTGAATCCGCTGTTTCTTCATATGGTGAGCGACGCACTGCGTCGACTTTGTTGGTATCAGCAGCGGCTCGAGTGCAGCAAGAGGTAATCCAAGGAAGTAGCACTGTCTGCCTAATGGTATTAGATCAGGCAACAGGAATCGCCACTATTGCAAATATGGGAGACTCCGGGATTGTTGTTGGTCGGAGACGCGCAGCTCCAGAAGATGGGCGGAATTTTGATTTGGTATTCCGTAGTCCCCAGCAAGAGCATGAATTCGGCTATCCATTCCAGTTGGGGCACCATGATAATGCAGACCATGTCGCCGCTGCGCAGCTCTTTGAAGTTGTAGTGGAGGTGGGTGATATAGTTATTGCGGGGACCGATGGTTTATTTGATAACCTCACCGACGAAGAGATCATTGGAGATGCATTTTCGCACATAGATGATGAAATCTCAGATATTCGGCCTCTTTTAGAAGGACGCTCGTCGTCTGTCCGCAAGATGGCAACTGGTATTGCTAGTAGAATTGCGGATTCTGCATTTTGGAGGAGTGTAGATTCTTCATGTGATACTCCTTACAGCTTGTCTGCCAGCGAGGCCTTTGATATCGTATATCGTGGTGGAAAGAAAGATGATATCACTGTCGTTGCGAGTATCGTAGCTCCTCTTCGTCCTACTCTTTAATTCTTTGATTCTTTGAACTTTGCATCGAGAATGGTACTTGTGTACTTGTTTATTGAATTTTATTTTAAATCTTAAAGTTAAAGTTAAAGAAAAAATGTTTTGTTTTTTTAAGTTAAAGTAAGAGACCTTGAACTTGAACTTGAACTCTGAATGAGAAAACAGCAACAAACTCCGACAAAAATTACGAAAACTTTTTTTTCCAACCCAAACTCGAAATTCACATGACCATATCTCGTCATAAATCTGCAAAAAATGAGTCCGTTGATGTATCCGCAGCATGATGATCTGAGACGGCTGACATGCCACAATTTGAAGTGTTGCTAATTCCTGATTCAACATTTGACTCCAGTTCAGCAAGATATGAGACATTCCAGAATTTGATAGTCTCATCATGGGATATGGAAGCAAGAATATTCTTACTAGACGATAGTGCGAGGCTCTCCACAGGAAAATCTTCGTCGTGCTCTCCGACCATTCCGTGCATTCTATTCGGGTGCACTCCAACAATTCTAATTATTCCGTCTTCTGATCCCGTAAGGATTGTATCTTCATCATACTTCACAATGCTTTGAACTGACTGCGGATGTCCAACAATGCGATCAGAGATGTTATCCCAATTTCCCCAAGACCATATATTTACCGCACCAGACTGGGTACCTATCACAATCTTTTTGCCACCTTTCAACAATGCCGCAGACAACTGCTCATCTTCCAGCTGCTCGGATCGAGCCATTGGCTTACCTTTCCGTAGATTCAAACAAGCAATTCGACCATCGCCACCTGCCGTGATGGCACGAGAACAGTCTTTGTCAAAAACGATGTCTGAAATATAGTCCGAGTGACAATTGATTGAAAAGACAGGTGCAGATTGTCTAGTATCAAAAATATGAAACGTGCCAGCCTCGTCACCGGTTGCGAAGGCGGTAGCACTACTTGGTACTTCCACAATTGTTTGCACTGGCGATGTATGAGCATCACTGTTCTGCCAAAATAGAGTGCCTTCTGTGTTCACGGCTGCAACTGACAAGTCTAAAGACCCTGAGTACAAAGCATTGCCGTCCCTAGAGAAAGCTACAGCTCTGCAAGATCTACTGTGGTGATTCAACGAAAGCATGCAAGAGCAGCTGTCCTGAGCATAGGCGTGCACCTCCACAGTCCCAGAGACAATGCCTGCGGCGACTATGTTGTGGTGTGGGTGCATAGAGATGTCAAATACTGGCCCAGAGCACCTTGCATCTGCTGGAGCTGTGGAACTAGCGCTCTGCTGCAGCTCGATGCTCGTGAACTCATCCACTGTCTTTCCCTCGGCCATATTTTAATTCTCCAAGTGCCGCAGTGGAGGGCAGCTGAACAAGAGGCTGCCCCAAGTTGTCCCCGCGGCTATGTCAAGTCTCAAGTCTCTCAAGTCTAAAAGTTAGATCTTTAATTTAAATCTATATCCTTAAAGTTTCTTTCTTGTCTGTGTGCCCCAAGACTCTTACCTGTATTGCATTTCTGCTTATTTCTCAGTAGGATCTCACGCTCTCGTAACTCGTAAGTCGTTCGGTTCCACCACGTTCGTGCGTTCGTGCGTTCGCACGTTCGTGCGTTCGCGTTCGGCGTTCGGTGGACCAGAATTCAGTGAGCAGCGGATGGTGTGTGTTACTTATTGTACCAATACAGTACCCTACCACAAGACGGGTCTGACACCGATACAGTCGAGTCGCCAGCACCTGACTACTATGCGAAATTAATTTAAAGGAGGCCTTTTGGTAAGCACAACAGTCACCGGTTATCATAAGGTCTGCTAACGCAGACGGGAACCTCTGGTTTTATAATTCAGTTTGCATATTATGTTTCACATCCATACATCTTCAAAACCTGTCATATTCGATTCTACAATTACACTTTCACTATTTTATTGTATGGCGTTTCACGCCTCCATTATCCACTGCGACCATGTGCCAAGCAGTACTTATTATTAGCTACTTTTACCAAAACAATACTGTAGGTTACATAGTTAAATTTAACTAATT